>WNFX01000909.1_pt1 | contig 29752 bp, 22 predicted proteins | sample 5400111 | NCBI WGS metagenome assembly WNFX01 (sample SAMN13153363, study PRJNA577476) | soil metagenome | isolation source: 40 cm soil or saprolite under grassland replicate 1 | place: USA:California | collected 2016-06-15 | reverse complement strand
ACACACGTTCACCTGCTGCACGGCCGGCTTGGACAAGTTGATTCAATTGATGAAGCCGGCTGATCGGATCGTAAAGAAATGCCGTCAGCATCAGAAACGCGACCAGATCGCCGAGCTGCATCGTGCCGCTGAGCACAGCGTAACTTCCAAACGCGAGCACGATCACCGCGCCGATCGCTTCAAACATCGACATCGACGGTGAGTAAAGCGCCCAGACCCGCATCACCACGAGAGTGGCGTGCCGCAATTGATCGCTGACGCGATTAAACCGCGCGTGTTCTTCTTTTTCGCGCGCGAAACTTTTGATTTGGCGAATCCCAGACAGATTATCGTGGAGAAGCGCGTTCATCGCCGACGCCGCCCGGCGTTGCAGTCGATAACGCCGATGCGCCGTCAACGTGTAGGTCAACGCGCCCGCGATCAAAAATGGGAACGGAATCAGCGCAAGTAACGCGAGCTTGGTATTGAAATAAAACATGACACTGAGAACGATCACGACTTGCAGCACCGCAACCACACCCTGTTCGATTCCGTCGATCAGCACGCGCTCGACTGAATTCACATCTTCAATCACCCGCGTCATCAAATCGCCCGTCGCACGATTGTCGAACCAGCGCAGCGGGAGCAATTGAATGTGTGAATACAAATCACTCCGCAAATCGAAGATCACCCGCTGCTCAAATGTGTTGTTTAGAATGATGCGTAGCGTGTTGAAACCGTGCTGAAGCAGAAACGCGACGAACGCGAGTAAAACCAGCGGCATCAATTTTTCCGGATGATTCTGACGCACGACGTCGTCGATGATCCATTTCGTCACTCCCGGAAAAACAATCACCATCAAAGTCCCGGTGATCGCGCACGCGAGCGTGCCGAGTGCCAGCGCCGGATAACGCTTCAAATAACCAAAGACGCGCCAGACCGTTTTCATTTAGCCGAACAACGTCCCGCGTTCGCGCGTCCCGCGCAACTCACACCCGATCGCCGGAATGTTTACGTCGCCAAACCCGGCTTAGCCGGGCAGCTCCTTCTCATTTTGGCGTTGAATTTCGCTTGAGCGCTGAAAGAAGGAGCTGGGCGATCCAGCTGATTGTTTCAATCGGCTGCCTTCTGGCGCGCGGATCGATCTTTAAAGGTGAGCTCGGCGATCCCTGATTTGTCGAGCTCGCCCAGACTTTCCGCGATCATGCGGTCGTATTGCTTTTTCGTCGCGCGGGCCAGGGGGAGATCGAGACCAAGATTGCGCGCGAGCTCGAGCGCGATGCCGCTGTCTTTCGCGGCGTGCGCGGCGGAGAAGAAACAACTGTGCTCGCGGTTTTGCATATCTTCGCCGTCGGTTTCGAGCACGCGTGAGCTTGCGCCGGTTTGCGAAAAAACATTTCTCAACATTTCCAAATCGAGTCCCAGCGCAGCGCCGAGCGCGAGCCCTTCAGCCAAGCCGGCGGTATTAATGTTCATCACCATGTTGACTAACGCTTTCACTTTGGCCGCTTCACCCGCTTTGCCTATGAAACGGACGGTTGCCGCGAGCTCTTTCAGAATCGGCTCGGCTTGGTGGAAAGCTTTTTCGTTTCCGCCGCACATCAGATAAAGTTTTCCTTCACGCGCCTGGGTGATGCTCGACGCCATGCATGCCTCCAAAGTTTCCGCGCCGGCTTCTTTTGCCAGCTTTTCAACATCGACGTGCACCTGTGGCGAAATGGTGGCGCAGTTGATAAAAAGCTTTCCGCGCGCGTTCTTCAGCAGATTGTCGCCGGTTCCAGAAAAAATTTCGCGCATCGCGTTGTCATCTGTCACAACCGTAAAGATCATGTCCGACTCGGCCGTCACTTCCGACAAATCCTGCGCCGCCGCGCAACCCAGCTCCGCCGCCAGTTCAGTGGCAACCTTGCGATTAGAATCGTAAACCGCCGTGACGTATCCGCCTGAGGCGGATCGATCTTTCAAACGGCGTGCCATGTTAGCGCCCATTCGACCGACGCCGACAAACCCAATATTCATGTTCGAGGTTTGGTGTTTGAGGTTTGATTTTTACTCGAGGTGCGACGTCCCGCAGTGAAAATCGCCGTCAGTTCGTCAGCTTCTCGAAGGAGCTCAGTCAGCTTATTTGCGGGAATAAGATTACCGTCGCAGACAAGTTCCAACCAGTAGACTGTTTCGTCGGCCTCTTTTGCCACGACTCCGAGCTTCGCTGCAAATTCAGCGCGCGAACGGGAGCGACAAGCCGCTCGATAATTAGCGCCAATAGAGGTACCGCTTCGAACAAGCTGATTCCCAATTGCGCGCCCCGAAGTCGTTCGCGGCAACTGATCCACTAATTTCAAAATTCTTAAACTGATTGATTTTGTGCGCGCGAATAGCTCCGCCTTGCTCACATCGCGAGACTACATCAAACCCGAAACCTCAAACATTAAACTTTGTCCGCGAAGAAGGGATTATGCCTCTTCTCCTCTCTCACAGTGGTCATCGGGCCATGGCCGGGACAAATGATTGTCTCGTCAGGCAACGTCAGAATTTTCTCGAGATTATTTCGAACTGCGTCGTTGTAGGAAACGGTCCCGCCACCCATCGAGCCGGCAAAAAGCGAGTCGCCAACGATGGCAACCGGCCGCGCGAGGCCAGTTGCGACAAAAGTCATTCCGCCCGGTGAATGTCCCCAAGTCAGTCGCGCTTCGATGTCGATCTTGCCAACGCGAAATCGTTTTCCTTCGTCGATCTTTTCCGCGCCCGGAACCGGTTCGCGTTCCGGCGCGAAAACTTCGGCTCCCGTTTCTTCGCGTAGCCGTGGCAAGTCAGCCACATGATCCGAATGAGCGTGTGTGAGCAAAATGAGTTCGATGCTCAAATTTTCTTTCGTCGCCAGCTTTAGCATGCCGGCGCAATCGGCGCCGGTGTCGAACGCGGCCGCTTCCCGGCTCGACCGGTCCCACACCAGATACGAATTCACTGCCATGTCGTGATAACGCGTGGCGAACTGCGCCAGGCCATCGATCTCTCCGATCTTCGGCGGCTGCCATCTTCCGGTCGCCAATTCGCACAACGCCCGCGCGGCCAAGCCAAGCACCGGCGCGATGCGCAAGACCGTCAGCTCGTCGAATTCGCCTTCGCGCAATTTGCGCACGGTTTGAGAATTCACGCGTGCCTTTTCCGCCAGCTGCGTATCGGACAAACCGAGGCCGCGCTGCGCCTTTCCGATGATGTCGGCGAAGTTATCTTCTAGAGGAATCATGGTTGGTGAGGCTGGGGCAAGATCGATGGAGATCGTCAATGCGCCGCCGGCCGAGGTTCTCAAATACAGCGGCAACATCAATCACAGAAATCGAGTGGCCGAGCTCGCGCTCCATCGACGTCATCGCCACATCGTTGATTCCGCACGGGACGATGTGCGCAAACGGCGAGAGATCGCCGCAAACATTCAAAGCGAATCCGTGCATCGTGATCCAATGACGCACGCCGACACCGATGGAAGCGATCTTGCGAGTGCCGACCCAAACACCGGTGAGACCTTCGCGCTGCCTCCCGATAATTTCGTAGCCGACGAGGAATTCGATCAACGTTTGCTCGAGCCAGCGCAAGTAGCGATGCAAATCCTGCCCGCAGCGGCGAAGATCGACAATTGGGTAGCCAATGAGTTGCCCCGGGCCGTGATAGGTCGCCTGGCCGCCGCGATTGATCGCGAAAAGCGGATGCGGCAAATGCGCCGCGCCTAGCAAACTCGATTTGTCCGGCGTGCGCCCGATCGTGTAAACCGGTTCGTGTTCGAGCAGAAGGATCTCGTCTGCGGCAGTGGGCTCTTCGCGCTTTCTCGCAACAAGGTCCTCCTGAAGCGCAAGCGCGTCGGCGAAATTGATTCGACCAAGCCAGCTGATTCGAAGATCGCTCATATCCGCGTCGCGCCGGGAATTCCCACCCGCGCCGTTTCTTGCGCGCGCACGTGTGTCAGACCAATTGCCAGCGCGTCGGCTGCATCAGCATCCGGCGTTTCCGTTAAACCAAGAAGCGCGCGCACCATGAACGCGACCTGATTTTTTCCGGCGCCACCGCGACCAACCGTCGCTTGTTTGATTCGCGTCGGCGGATATTCAAAAACCGGCAATCCATTTTCGGCGGCGGCGAGAATGGCCGCGCCGCGCGCCGCACCGAGCAGAATCGCCGTCTTGTAACTCTGCACGTAGATAACGGATTCGAGTGCGCAGCAATCCGGCTCGTGTTCGCGAATCAATTCGATCAACCGATCGCGAATCGCCACCAGACACAACGAGGAGCGGAGCGATTGCGCGTTGTGAATCGTTCCAAAGTAAAGCGCGCGCATTTTTCCGTTGTTTGCATCGACAACTGCCACGCCCGTGTTGCGCAAGGAAGCGTCAATGGCGAGCACGCGCATTTTCAGTGACCGAAAGCGAGTACGAGAAACACGCAGCCGGCAATGCCGAAGAGAAGACCGACCATCCAGAAGCTGCGTTTCTTTGTTAGCGCCGAAATGGCCGCAATTGCAATTGCGATTTGGAACATCGTAACGCTGCGCGCGAAAACTTCGTGTTGATGAAAATTGGATTTCGCCTCCCCTTGTTTATGCTCAGCCTCGGTTTTGATCTCCTCTTGCTCTTTCTCGTAACGATCGCGCTTAGCGGGGTCGGATTCGTTAGGCGCGCTCGAGAGCGCAATTTTTGCATCGAGTACGGAAGCTTTGATGCTCTTGGCCTGGTAATAACCCCATTGATCGGACGCCTCGATCTGGCTCATCATCGCTTCATTGGCGTGTTTACCGGAAAGAAGCCCCGCGATCGCGGCCAGGACGGCGAGGATGGCGGTACTCAACGCCACCCACGAAATCCAGTTTTCACCACTATGTTCGGCGCTGTGATGGACCTGTTCGTGTAAATGTTCGAGTGGAACTTCCGCTTCTTCCATCGGGCTACCTTAGGATCGACAATCATGCGTTCAAGACGGAATCGACAAGGCCCCCTGCAACAGTATTAATTCAACAAGCGTAATCCGATGAGCGAACCCAAGCCCGCCAGTCTTATCTGTGAGGTCTGCAAGACATCAAAATCACCGCACGAAGGCCAAGTCGCCGAATTCATCCGGCCGTCGCTTTTAGAGTTCATCAAAAAGCGCGTGCCCAATTTTGACGAGAAAAGCTTCATCTGCTTCGACGATCTCGGCCAATTCCGAAAGGATTACGTCAGAGACGTGTTGCAGGACGAGATCGGCGAGCTGTCCGCGCTCGACCAGGAAGTGATCGAAAGCCTCCACCAGCACGAAATTCTTTCGAGCGACATCAGTAAACAATTCGAGACAAAGCTGACCTTTGGCCAGCGGCTATCCGATCGGATCGCCTCATTTGGCGGCAGCTGGCGATTCATCATCCTTTTCGGCGCCGTGCTCTTTGGCTGGATTATCCTGAACGCCATTTTCCTGCTGAACCGCGGCTTCGATCCGTATCCGTTCATCCTTCTCAACCTAATTCTTTCCTGTTTGGCGGCGATCCAGGCGCCGATCATCATGATGAGTCAAAACCGGGCTGAGGCGCGGGATCGCTTACGCGCGGAAAACGATTACAAGATCAACCTGAAAGCCGAGTTGGAAATCCGGCACCTGCACGAAAAAATCGACCACTTGCTGCGCAAACAATACAATCGGCTCTTCGAGATTCAGCAGATCCAGATCGAATTGCTCGAAGAGATTGGTCGCAAGCGGGAAGGCTAACAATCTTTACGCAAGCTGACGATGAAAATAATCGTCCCAATCACATTGAGTTTTTGTTCGCTCAAGCTGTTGGCCGCGCAAGGCGCAGATCCAAAGACGAACTGGACCAATAACTGCGTCCAATGTCACGGGCCCGATGGAAGCGCAAAGACGAGCATGGGAAAAGCATTGAACGCGAAGGATCTCACCAGCGCCCAGATTCAATCATCTTTCACCGACGCCCAAGCGGCGGCGGCAATCAAAGATGGCGTGAACAAAGACGGTATGACGAAGATGATCGCGTTCGGCGAGAGACTGACTGACGACGAGATCAAAGCCCTTGTTGCTTACGTGCGAAACTAAAGAAATAATTCGCGAGATCTGGCACAACCACGCTGTCCGCTTAAAATCGAGATAGGAAAGCGCAACCAAAAGAGAGTAGAATGGTTTCATCGGTGAGGCTTGTGTTTATGCAACCATCTCTTGCGGTCGCGGCGATTGTGGCATTCGGCTTGGCTGGCGGCGCATCCGCCAAGGGCAATGGAAACACGTCGTCGAACTCGGGTGCCCCGGTCCCGCATCACGGCTCGGCAACAACAACAACGGTGGCCCCGCATTTCAACGGGATCCCGCATTACTCCGGCGGAATGCAGTACCGACCGACTCTGAGTTATCGAAACGGCACTCGCACATTTAATTATCCCGCAGTTGGAGTCTCGACTCAGCGTCATCCAACTCATTCGGGCGGCAACACCTTCAACAATGCCTATGCCCTTCAACGCTCCGGGAATTTACAACGTCTTTCCGGTCTCAACACCGGCGGCAAAACTCACCTCGATCCGCAAACGTCTGCGCATCTCCGCAATTGGAACGGCAATGTTGCCAGCGTTTCACAAGCGCGATTGAACCATCTCAATAATTGCAATCATCACCACGGCTCCAATTGGTGGAGGAATCGTTGCGCCGCGATCATCTTTTTCGATTTCGGTTGGTGGGGCTGGTATGACGGCTGGTGGTATCCGGCCTGGGGTTACGATCCCTACTCTTATTATGAGTACAACGAACCGATCTACGGTTACGACGGCCTTTCGCCGGAGCAAATCGTTGCCAGTGTTCAAGCTCAGTTACAGCAGCTCGGTTATTACAGCTACACAATCGACGGTAGAATGGGCCCGCTTACCCGCGCCGCGATCGCGCGTTACCAACGAGATCGTCTTCTGCCGATCACTTCCGGCATTGACCCGGCAACACTCGGATCGCTCGGCATTATTCGCTGACTTGCAACGGCGGCGAGTCTGCCGTTGAAAGATGGCGTGGAAGATTCGCCGCCGCCGCAAAAGCAAAAGCGCAGACGTGTCAGCGCCGGCCTGCTGATGTTCCGGCGTAAGTCCGCTATTCGGACGGACTCATCCGGTGGCGAGATCGATCCGCCAAAGGACGGATTCGCCGTGGCGAACATCCTCGAATTTTTACTCGCTCACCCCGGCGGTCCGTTCTTTCGAAACAAAGACGACGGCGTGTGGACAATTCCAAAAGGCGAAGCCAGTCCCGGTGAGGATCTGCTCACGCGAGCTCAGATTGAATTCGAAGAAGAGCTCGGAGTTAAACCCTCCGGAAATTGGATCCCGCTCGGTTCAATCAAACAAAAAGGCGGTAAAACCGTTCACGCTTGGGCGATTGAAGGCGATTTGCCTGAATCATTCAAACTTAGCTCGAACACGTTCCAAATTGAATGGCCGCCGCGCTCGGGAAAACTGAAAGAATTTCCTGAAATCGATCACGCCGAATTTTTTCCGGAAGAAATCGCGCGCCGCAAAATCAATCCGGCGCAAATAGCGTTTCTCGATTGCTTGCACGATCGCCTGAAATCGACATAGCGAATCTCAGCGACTATCCGTGCTCTCCGGCGCAAGCACGCAGCGGAATCCGTAAATCACGTCGCGCTCATTCCGATCGACGACATTGCGATAAGACGACTGCATTTCCAGGCGATTGGTCGTCGCCCAGGAACCGCCGCGCAAAACTCCCCAATCGCGCCCGGTTCCGCTGCTGCCGCCTTTGTAAGTGTCCGCGCACCATTCCCAAACGTTGCCCCCGAGATCATACAGGCCTAACGAATTCGGTTTGAAGCTGCCGGCCGGCATCGTCATTCCGCGGCGCTGTCCCGCGCCTGCGGAATAGTTCCCCGCACCGGTTGGTGGTGGCCATTGTTTCCCCCACGGAAATTCATTTTTGATTTTGCCATCGCGCGCTTGCGGCGTCGCGCCACTCTCATTCGCCAATCCCACCGCCAGACTCCATTCGCGATCAGTGGGCAGGCGATATGACTGCCGATCTTCGATTAAATTTTCATCGCGCTCTTTTTCGGTGAGCCACTTGCAGAACGCCATCGCATCGAACCAGTTTACCTTTACAACTGGATGAGTGGACGCCTGCGCAAAGTCCGGCGGTTGATAATGCCGCCCGCTTGCGCGGCAGAACGCTTCGTAATCCTGCACCCGCGTTTCCCAAACAGAGATTCGAGTGTCGGCAGCAGGAATAAACTTCATCCCAAGCGAATTGGTGAATGGCTGTCCCGGTTCGGGGCCAACACTTTTTTCCAACCGCGCCGCCAGAAACGCCTGTTGTTGCGGTTCGACTTTGCCATTAACCGAAGTCGACTTGTATCCAGCAAGCCGCAGCTCATAAGTCACGTCTCCCGGTTTAACTTCCTCAATCACAAGCGGTGTTTGACCGAGCTCTTTGCCGTTGGCCGTGACCGTTGCGCCACCGGGCGCGCTCGTGATCTTCACGCTGCCGTTGGCAAAAACAAAATGGACCGCGTTTTCGTGTTGTGGGTCGATGTCGATCTTTTGCTGTTCGTTAGGCCAGCCATCGAGATGGGCCACCAATTCGTGCGAACGAACCGGTAACTCAAGCGGCAGCGGTGTGCGGCCGCGCGATTTTCCATCTACAGAAATCTCGGCGCCGCTCGGCTCGCTCGTAATATTCGCTGTCGCGCTGACGAAGGCGAACGACTTGTGCGCGGTTTCTCCACGCGTCACTTCAACTTCGTCGCGCATCTCCCAATCGCCGCGATGCGCAATCAGCGAATATTTCCCCGTTGGAAGATCGACAATCGATTGCGGCGTTGTGCCGTTGCGTGAAATCTGACCGTCCTCGCTCCGAATGGAGAATTGCGCACCCGGAGGCTCGGATTGAATTTCGAGCGCGCCTTTGCTACGAACGAGGTGAAATACCGGCGGATTGACTGGGCGCTTCGCGGTAAGATCGATCGCGGATTCGACTGGTTCATAACCCGGATTCATGATGCGCAGGCTATATTTGCGCGGCTCCAGGTCTTCGAACGTCGACGGGCTTTTCTGCGCATGATCGCCCAAAACCACCAGCGCCCCGGGCGGTTCGGTCCGGATCGTCGTTTGCAACTGCAGATCAAACCCGCCGTCGGGGGACGCGCGCGCGAACCAAAACCAGACCACGCCGATCGCGATCGCCAGGATCGACATCGTCGCCAGCAACATTTTCGCGCGCGATTTTCTCGGCTGCTCGCCCCGCTCAAGCGCTCGAAGATCGCGACGCATTTCCGCGGCCGATTCGTAACGCCTTTTCGGATCGTTCGCACACGCTTTGACCAGGACGTTGTTGAGTTGCAGCAACTGCTCGCGGTCGGGTCGCTGGCTCAACTGCGAATCGATCTCCGGAAAATCGAGCCGATCTTTTCCGGTGCAGGTTTCGTAGAGAAGTTTGCCGAGGCTGTAAATGTCGGCCTGCGGCGTGCCCGGACCTTCCGGCGGCACATAACCTTCCGTGCCGACGAACGATTGCTGTCCGCTCGCCGCCACTAATCCGATGTCGGCGAGTTTCGGCACGCCTTCGGTGAAAATGATGTTCGACGGTTTGATGTCGCGATGCGTCAGCCCGCGCGTGTGCAACGCTTCCAGTGCTTCGCTTAACGAAATACCCAGGTGTATGGATTCGTCGGCCGACAACCGTTTTTGTCGGCCAAGATCGCTCTTTAATGTGCGCGGCTCATAATTGACCACGTCGATCTCGCGACCGGCCAAATGGTCGTCCGCCAGCTCCATGCTGTAATAGAGATATTCGTTGGTCCGGCCTACATGGAGGATGTCAATGAAGCCGGCGTGCCCGCGGGAGATCGGCTCAAAAGCGGACATCCCCTCAAACTCACGCAGGAACGCGCGCTCGCTCTCAAATGTGCTGCGATAAACAATTTTTACTGCGCGTAATGCGCCGGTGACCGTCCGCCCCAGCCAAATCTCGCCATAAGCGCCGCGCCCGATCACGCGCAGCAGTTCGTGATCGGGAATGATTGGAATTTGAGCGGGAACTTCGTCTGGAATGGTCGCGATTTTACACAAGCGACGACCGCGAGGCAATTCTGGGAGCGCACGCGTTTCGCAGTCTTACCTTTGATTAACACCGGCCTTCAGACCGGTGACACGCAACCACCGCGCCGACAGAAGCCGTTTAAACGGCTTTAAGCACGAAGAACGGCGATAACACCGGCTTGAAAGCCGTGCGCTCTCCAGATGGAGATGTCGATCCTAGCGACCGCTCTTCTCCAGCGCTTTGATCTCTTTTTTCAAGACCGCCGAGACCCGATGTCGCGCGAGATAGACCTGCCCGATGCTGACTCGTAATTGATCCGCCACTTTTTGGGCCGGCCACTCCTTGCGCACGTAACAGTCGAAAATCTGAAATTGTTTCGGGTCGACTTTCTTTTTTGCGCGCGCGATCGCCGCCGCAAACAAATTCTCCTTCCATTCTGCTTCCCAGACCGCATCAAGATCGACAACGCGCGAATCCGGTACGCGCTCGATCGTCGCTGTCAGACGATCGTCTCCGACGCGCGGACGCTTCGCATTACCCGGTTCGCGTTTGCGAAACTGATCAACGATCCGCCAGCGGGTGATCTGCAAGAGCCAGCCCTTGAAGGAGCCGATCGCGGGATCGTATTTCAGTTTGTCGATCTTCTTCGCCACGGTAATCACAGTTTCCTGCACGACTTCCTGCGCTTCTGCGTCGGTCAGCCCGGACTTGCGCGCGGCCGAATAAATCAGCTTCCAGTAAGTATCGAAGAATTCCTGCCAATGCTTTCGGTCGTCCCAATCAACCAGCCTATCGACCAGACTGCGACGGGTGGCGACAAGGCCGGCGTTTTTCATCCCGACCTGTCTTAGCGCAATCGTGCCGGTCGGCACAATTACTATCGATTTACTGAAAGATTTGCATTCGACTGGCGAATTCACACCATGAAAACGCCCGCCTTCCTTTCGAAACTCCCTGATCTAATCATTGGCCCGTTTGTTCTCCTAGGTAGAATCATGGCGAAAATTTGGTTCGCGGTCTTCGGTCGCGTCTCCTGGAGCCCGCCGGCGTGGTTCTCTCAAAGCCGCGCAGCCTGGACGCGTTTCAGCCAGGCCAATCCCCGAATCACCGCGTCCGCACTGATTGCGATCTTTCTCCTCTCATGCGGAACGGCGTGGACCTGGAATTGGTATCAACATCGACCCAAGCCGCATCGCGTCTCCGCGTCCGTTGCGTCAATCCCGGTCACAAAACTTGAGAATGAATTGAAATATCCACCGCTGATCGTTCGGTTCAGCGAACCGGCGGCGCGCCTGGAAGATTTGAAGAAGCCTTCGCTCCAAGGCGTCCGGCTCGAGCCGCAAATCGGCGGGGCGTGGTCGTGGAACTCGGACAAGGAACTGGTCTTTCGTCCCACGGAGGATTGGCCGGCCGATCAAAAATATCGGATCGCTTTCGATAAAACATTTTTCCCGCCGCAAGTTTTGATGGAGCGGCTGACTTATGAAACGCAGACGCCGCCATTCGCAATAGCGATTTCGCAACTCGAGCTTTATCAAGACCCGGCGAATCCCAAACTGCGCCAGGTGACGGCGACCCTCCAACTGACCCATGCGGTCGAACCCGGTGAGTTGGACCGACATATTCAATTGCTGATGGTCGGCGAATCGGCAGTATTCCCGCCGTCCGAGCAGCCGCCGCACTTCACGATCACTTATGGGTTGCACCATCGGCTGGCATATTTACGAAGCTCGCCCGTCACGCTTCCGGAAAACGAAGATTTCATGAAGCTCGAGTTGAGCAAAGGCGTGCGGACGACACAGGGCAGCGCGCAAACTCACGACACGATCGAGCAAAAAGTAAAAATTCCATCGCTCGCGACCGCGTTTCAGATCAGTTCGGTCGAGGGAAACATCGCCCGGAACAAGAACGGCGAACCGGAACAGGTCCTGATTTTAAGTACGACAGCGGACATCAGCACGCGTGATTTGGCGAAGGTGGTCAAGGTTTGGCTTTTGCCAAAACGAAAGCCGGAAGCCAAAGACGAATCAGAAACGTCCTCCGACACAGAAGATGCCGACGAGAGCGACTCCAGCGTTGAAAGGAAGACGAGCAGCGATTCGGACGAGTCCGAGGAGACGAGCGAAGAATCAAAGGATGAAAATTTGAAATGGCAGAGCGCGACCGACGTTCCGGACGATGTGCTTGACCAAGCCAAGCCCGTCCAATTCACAGCTATCCCGTCGGAAAAAGCGCAAGATCGACAACACGCGTTTCGGGTGCGGGTCGAAACCGATGGCGAGCTTTACATTCGGATAACGAAAGGCGTTCGCGCATTTGGCGATTATCCGCTCGGTGAAGATTACAACGCCGTCGTGGCGGTGCCGGAGCTTCCACGCGAAGTACAGATTCAGAGCCAGGGCGGATTGCTCGCGCTAAGCGGGGAAAGAAAATTGTCGATTCGCTCGCGTGGTTTGTCGGCGATTGAGTACGAAATCGCGCGCGTCGCAACCACGCAGATCAACCACCTCGTCAGTCAAACCGAAGGCAAATTCGAGGACCCGGAATTTCACGACCCGAGTTTGTTCAACAAAGAAAACATTTCGCGGATCGCAGTCCAACACCAACCGATTGCGCTCGAAAATAAGTGGAAGGCCAACTACTCGGCCTTCGATTTTTCCGAACAATTGCGCAAGCCATTGGACGGCGGGAGCGAGCGCGGACTCTTCTTTTTGATCGCGCGCGGATGGGATCCAGCCAAGAACAAAGCGATTCAGTCGATCAAAGACAGCCGGTTCCTGCTCGTGACAGACATCGGAATTCTGACCAAGAAAAACACCGACGGTGGCAGCGATGTTTTTCTGGTGTCGATCAAAACCGGCAAGCCGATCAACGGCGCGACGGTTGAAATTCTGGGTAAGAACGGCGTCCCGATTCAAACATCGAAAACTGCCGCGGACGGGCGTTGCGCTTTCCCATCCGTTGAAAAATCGGAGCGCGAGAAATCACCGGTCGCGTTTGTGGCCCGCGACGGCGACGACATCGCGTTCATGCCGTTCGCCCGCGAAGATCGCGTCCTGAATTTCTCGCGGTTCGAAACCGACGGGGCGCAGAATATCGGACCGGAAGGTCTCGACGCGTTCGTCTTCACCGAACGCGGCGTTTACCGGCCGGGCGACGAAATTCACATCGGCCTCGTCGTGAAACAGCGCAACTGGCAGGGCAATCTCAAAGGCCTGCCGATTGAAACCGAAGTCGTCGATGCCCGCGACCTGAAGGTACAAACGAAAAAGCTCACGCTCTCGGAAAGCGGTTTTGTCGAGCTGAGCTATCAAACCGCGAACGAATCGCCTACCGGCGTTTACACGATCAACGTCTATCTCGTTAAAAACAATAAGCGCGCGACGCTGCTTGGATCGACAACTGCGAGCGTCAAAGAGTTCCTGCCCGACCGAATGAAAATCGAAACGCGTCTTTCCAAAGGCGCGCCGCGCGGCTGGATCAGTCCAAACGAAATGAAGGCCTCGATCGCGCTGGCCAACCTTTACGGCACGCCGGCGACCGATCGCAAAGTGACCGGCAAAGTCGAGCTTGCGCCCGCTGAGTTTTCGTTCCCCGAATTTCGCGACTTCACTTTCTTCGATCCGCTCATCGACGAAAAGAAAACCCGGAGTGAGCAAACGGTCGATCTCGGCGAAAAGAAAACCGACAACGACGGAAAGGCCGAGTTCGATTTGCAGCTCGAACGATTCGCCGATTCGACCTACTCGATGCGCTTCATCGCTGAAGGTTTCGAAGGCGAAGGCGGACGCAGCGTTACCGGCTACGTCAACGCGCTCGTCTCAGCATTGCCTTACGTGATCGGTTACAAAGCCGAGGGCGACCTTCATTACATCGACATGAACAAGCCGCGCGCCGTTGATCTGGTCGCGGTCGATCCGCAACTCAACCGGATCGCGGTCGAGAATGTTACGCTCAACGTGATCGCGCAGGAATACGTTTCCGTGCTCAAAAAACAAGAGAACGGTAACTACGTTTACGAATCGGTCCTGCGCGAGCGACCTACGAAATCGGAAAAGATCGCCGTTGCCGCGAACGGCTTGCATTACGCGCTGCCCACCACCGACCCGGGTGATTACGTGCTCGAATTGCGAGACGATCAAAACCGCACTTTGAGCAAGCTGCACTTTTCCGTCGTCGGTCAGGGGCAAACTGCGCGTTCGCTGGAGAAAAATGCCGAACTCCAGATCAAACTCGACCGCAAAGAATACAGCGCAGGTGGCGATATCGCGGTCAGCATTGTTGCGCCGTACGCCGGAAGCGGCCTCATCACAATCGAACGCGAAAAAGTTTATGCGTATGCCTGGTTTCAAACGAACACCGCCAGCAGCATCCAGCACATTCGCTTGCCCGAAGGCTTCGAAGGGAGCGGTTACGTCAATGTCGCTTTCGTGCGCGCGCTTGATTCCAAGGAGATTTTCGTAAGCCCGCTCAGTTACGGCGTTGTTCCGTTCACCGCGAACGTCGAAAAGCGTCGCCTTAAGATCGACATCCAAAGCGCGGCCACGGTCAAACCCGGAGACGCCTTGCGCATCGGTTACAAAACCGATCATCCTTCGAAGATCGTCATCTTCGCCGTCGATCAGGGAATCCTACAAGTCACTGATTACAAAACACCGAATCCGCTCGCTTATTTCTTTCGCAAATGCGCGCTCGGCGTCGAGACCGCGCAGATTGTCGATCTTATCATCCCTGAATTTTCGCTGCTCCGCTCGCTCTCGGCTTTCGGTGGTGACGGCGGCGAAGTGCAGAGACTAAATCCATTCAAGCGCGTCACCGAAAAGCCGGTCGTATTCTGGTCCGGCATTCTCGATGCCGATACCAACGCCCGCGAAGTGACTTACAACGTTCCCGATTTCTTCGATGGGACGTTGAAAATAATGGCGGTCGGCGTTTCAACCGAGACAACCGGATCGAGTGATCGCGACGCACTCATTCGCGGACCGTTCGTGATCACGCCGAGCGTCCCCGTTCTGGCCGCGCCCGGAGATGAATTTGAAGTCGGAATTACCGTTGCCAACAACGTCGAAGGCTCGGGCAAGGATGCTGAAATCGATCTGCGCGCCGAGACTTCGGCCCAATTGTCGATCAAAGGTCAGGCGACGCAAAAACTAAAGATCGCGGAAGGACGCGAACAAAGCGTCACCTTTCGGTTTCACGTGAACGACGCGCTTGGCTCCGGCGAAATCAAATTCACCGCCAGTCGAAATGGCACTGAAACGCGTCGCCGTGCAACACTCAGTGTTCGTCCACCGGTTCCGTACGTGACCGATGTGCACAGTGGCAATTTCAAAAAAGGAAGCGCTGACGTTCCGATCAAGCGCGCGATCTACTCGGAATTTGCTAAACGAGACGTGGCCCTGTCCGCGCTCCCGCTCGGTCTAGCGCACGGGCTCGATTCTTACCTGAAAAATTTTCCGCACGGATGCAGTGAGCAGATCACGAGCGGAGCATTTTGCCGATTAATGCTGGCCGATGAGGCGGATTTCGGTTTGAGCCGCGCCGAAATTAACAAGCAGCTGGAATACACCTTCGGCGTTTTGCGCCGCCGCCAAAACGATCAAGGCGCTTTCGGATACTGGGCGCCGGAAACCGGCGAGCACATCAGTTTCAATTCCACTTACGTGATGGATTTCTTGAGCGAAGCGAAAGCCGCCCGTTTTCCGCCGCCCGCCGACATGTTCGCAGCCGGATTGCGCAATTTGCAAAAAATGGTTGCGCATCAGCCATCGGACATCATCGACGCGCGCCGGCAAGCCTACGCCATTTATGTGCTCACGCGCGAAGGCGTGATCACGACCAATTACATTCTCAATCTGCGCGATTACCTCGACAAGAATCACCAGGACGAATGGCAAAACGATCTGACCGGCGTCTATCTCGCTGGCGCGCTCAAACTTCTCCACAAGGACAAAGACGCGGAAAGTTTGATCAACCAGTTCAAGATCGACAACACGGCGAAACGCGAATACGACGACTTCTGTCAGCCACTCGGCGCACATTCTCAGTACGTCTCGGTGCTGGCACGCCAATTTCCGACGCGACTTAAGAAAATCTCGCCCGCCGAGTTCGAGCAGATACTAAAACCGATTGGCGATGGTGAATTCAATACACTTTCGGCTGCGTATGCCGTCCAAGCATTGAAAGCGTATTCACACGCAATCGCCCAAAATCTTCCGCAATTGACGATCGCCGAGTTACACGCGGACAAACGTGAAGTCAGTCTAATGGGCGGTGCGAAGTTATTGCAGCGGTCCGCATTTTCCAAAGATGCGACTGCGCTCCGATTCAAGAGCGCCGGACCAGTCGGCGGAATCGGCGCGTTTTATCAAGTGGTCGAAGCTGGATTCGATCGACATGCTCCGGAGAAGCCGGTCACCGCCGGCTTGGAAGTGTTTCGCGAGTTACTCGACAAGGATGGCAAGCCGATCACGCGTACGAAGCTTGGCGAACCGGTTCACGTTCGTCTGCGTGTGCGCAGTTTGAAGGACGAAACGTTCACCAACGTCGCAATCATCGATCTTTTACCGGGTGGGTTTGAAATTGTCGGCTCGTCGTTGCAGCCGGGAGTCTCCTCAACCAACGGAATCGATTATGTCGATGTTCGGGAAGATCGCGCGGTATTTTTCGGGACCGCGTCCGGCAGCGTGCTCGAGATTAATTACCAAATTAAATCGTCCAACCGCGGCGAATTCGTCGTCCCGCCGGTGTTCGCCGAATCGATGTATGAGCGCAAGGTAAAGGGGCTCGGCGTCGGTGGAAGGATCAGCGTGACCGAATAGGTGTGAGTTAAACAAAATGAAAACACGTGTCATCTCGAACGAAACGCCAGTCCGGCTTGGACTGAGGGACCTCTCAAAAGTTCGTGGAGCACACTCGATCCGAAGTGTGATCAAAGCTCCGTGGGCGAGATCCCTCGTTTCACTCGGGATGACCGTGTCTGTGGTTTGGCTCTTACTGCCGAAACCGCTGCTGCTCGACGGCGTTTCATTTTCGCAATGCGTTCGCGATCGCGACGGCAAATTGCTCCGCGTCACTCTCACATCCGACCAGAAATTTCGGATCTGGACCTCGTTGCGCGACATTTCGCCGGAGTTGATCGACGCGACACTTCGATACGAAGACAAATACTTTTCTCGACATCCGGGCGTGAATCCGATTGCGCTGTTCCGCTCGGGATTTGGCCTGCTACGTGGCGGAACACGCACCGGCGCATCGACGATCACGATGCAGCTGGCGCGGTTGCGTTTTCATCTCCAAACGCGAACGCCCACCGGGAAATTAGTTCAAATCCTGCGCGCGCTTGAGCTCGAGCGGCATTATTCGAAATCGGAAATTTTGGAAGCGTATCTCAATCTTGCACCTTACGGGAGAAACATCGAAGGCATCGGTGCCGCCAGTCAGGTTTACTTTGGTAAGAGTGCTGCGCGTTTGACCGGACCGGAGTCAATTTCGCTAAGCGTCATCCCGCAGAGTCCAACGCGGCGCGCTTTGTATGCGGACCGTGATAATCGTTCGCTCAACGCGGCGCAAGACAACTGGTACGACCGCACCAAGCGTGACCTACAAAACTCCGCCCGCGAATTCAGCGCGCGCGCGGAAACGGAACGAACGTTTCTTGCGCCGCATTTTGTCCAGCAAGTTCTGGCTACAGAAAAGGGACGTGATGGAATTATCACCACACTCGATTTACCAAAGCAGCAACTGATCGAGCGGCGAATTGCGGATTACATCCGGGGCAATCGCAGCCGCGGAATTCAAAACGCCGCCGCGCTGCTGGTCGATGTCCGAACGATGGATGTGCTGGCGCAAGTTGGTTCCGCTGATTTCTTCAATGCTGACATTCAGGGACAAGTGGATGGAACACGGAGTCAGCGCTCCCCCGGCTCCACGCTCAAACCGTTCATTTATGCGCTCGCGCTCGATCAAGGACTCATTCATCCATTGTCGATCCTGGCCGACGCGCCGCGTAGTTTCGGCGATTACAATCCGGAAAATTTTGATCGCGAATTCCTCGGACCAATTCGCGCGAGCGATGCGCTCGCTCGCAGCCGCAATCTTCCCGCGGTCGAGTTGGCGTCCCAGCTTGCGCATCCGACGCTTTATGAATTTCTGCGCGGCGCCGGAGTCGCATTGCCACGCTCCGAATCTCTCTACGGCTTGGCGCTTCCGCTCGGTGGTGCGGAAGTAAAAATGGAAGATCTCGTTCGGCTTTATGCCGCTCTCGCTAATAACGGCGAACTGTGCCCGCTTCGCCGCAAGGCAAGTGATCCCGCTTCTGCGCACGGCCATCAAATCGTCACGCCGGAAGCCGCATTCCTCACGCTCGAAATGCTCAACGTGCCGCGACCTGAAATTAATTATGCGGATTCGTGTAACGTCGCGCCCATTTTTTGGAAAACGGGAACGTCGCACGGTTTTCATGACGCGTGGTCGATCGCGGTTTTCAATCATTATGTGCTCGCTGTCTGGATCGGAAATTTCGACGGTCGGCCGAACCCGGCATTCGTCGGACGTGCTGCCGCTGCGCCGCTCCTGTTTCAAATCATCGACAGTCTTCGCGCGAGCTGGCCCGAGCGAATCGAGCTGCATCTCCCGCCGGCGGGTGCAAATTTGAAGCGGGTCGAATTTTGCGCGGTATCAGGCGATTTGCCCGAGGCCCACTGCATACACCGGGTCGAGGGTTGGTTCATTCCCGGAATTTCACCTATCAAAACGTGCGATGTTCATCAGGAAGTCCTTGTCGATGTTGCAACTGGATTGCGGGTGCCGATTGACGACAGTACTCGACAACTGCGTCGCGAAGTTTACGAATTTTGGCCGAGTGACCTGCTCAGACTTTTCGAGCGCGCGGGCGTGCCACGCCGGCTGCCACCGCCGTTTTTGCCCGGAACTGAATCGGACCTGGTATCGCGGACTGGAAATCCGCCGCGAATCACATCTCCTGCTGGAGAGCATGACATCCTTTTCGCATCGTCGAACGCGATTCCGCTGCGCGCCACGACAGATGCGGACGTGCGCGAGGTTTATTGGTTCGCGGGCAAAACCTTCATCGGAAAATCCAATGTTACAGAAATGCTGACGTGGAAATCGACGCCAGGCGATTATCAGTTGACCGCGCTGGATGATCACGGCCGCTCGACGTCGTGCAGCGTAGCAGTGCGCTGACGGCGACAATTGCGACGGTCATCCGCCTTCGCGCAGCTTCGGCGTGACAAGTAGACCGCTGCCGCTACAGGTAAAATGAAATGTCGCGCCAATACACGCTCCAGCGTCCGCCAAGATCGACATCGATCCACATCGATTACGCGGCAGAGCTGAATGAGCAGCAGCTCGCCGCCGTCACCGCGCAGCCCGGACCGCAGTTGATCATCGCCGGCGCCGGCTCAGGCAAAACGCGCACGCTGACCTATCGCGTCGCCTACCTGCTTGAGAACGGGATCGATCCGCGAAACATTTTGCTGCTCACGTTCACGAACAAAGCTGCGCGGCAAATGCTCGACCGCGTGGCGAATTTGTTGCCGATCGACGCGAGCGGAATTTGGGGCGGAACATTTCACTCAGTCGGGAACCGAATGCTGCGCCGGCACGGAAGTGCCCTCGGATACAACAGCGGTTTCACGATCATGGACCGCGAAGACCAGAAAGACTTGATCAATACCGTCGTCGCCAGCGCGGGGATCGATCCGAAGGAGATCCGGTTTCCGAAAGGCGACGTGCTCGCGGAGATTTTCAGCTTCGTCGTAAACACCGAGACGCCGTTGGAAGAATTGCTCGCGGAGAAATTTCCTTACTTCCTGCCGTTGCTTGAAAAGATCACCGACGTCCACGCCCGCTACGAGAAAAAGAAGAAGGCGACGAACTCGGTCGATTTCGACGATCTGCTCGAAAAGACATTGTCGATGCTGCAAAAGCACGAGGGGATCGCCTCGTTTTATCGCCGACAATTTCAATTCATTCTGGTCGACGAATATCAGGACACGAACAAGATCCAGGCCGATTTGATCGACCTTCTCGCGCGTGAGCATCGCAACGTCATGGTCGTAGGCGACGATGCGCAGTCGATCTATTCATGGCGCGGCGCCAACTTCCAAAACATCCTCGAATTTCCGAAACGTTATCCGGACGCGAAGGTTTTTAAGATCGAGATGAATTACCGGAGCGTGCCGGAGGTTTTGGAGGTCGCGAACGCGGCGATTGCGGCCAACGTCGAGCAATTCAAAAAGAATTTGCAACCGACACGCGAATCGAACGCGGTAAAGCCGGCTGTCGTCGCACTGAACGAGGGCAGCGAACAAGCGCAGTTTATCGCGCAACGAATCCTCGAGCTGCGCGATGAAGATGTCGATCTTAACGAGATCGCCGTGCTTTATCGGGCGCATTATCACGCGCTCGAATTGCAGCTCGAGCTCTCGCGGCGCGGAATCCCCTACCAAATCACCAGCGGCATCCGCTTTTTCGAACAGGCGCACATCAAAGACGTGATCTCATTCATTCGGTTCGTCGCCAATCCGCGGGACGAGGTCGCATTCAAACGAATGGTCAAATTACTGCCCGGCATCGGAAATCGGAGCGCGGAAAATCTTTGGAACGCCTGGGATAAATCATTGAGCGAGCGGGGCGAAATTACCTCTTGGAGCGAGCGTTTACTGGCGATGAACGTGAGCGCGAAATCGAAGAAACATTGGACCCAGCTCTCACACACGCTCGATGAGATCGCACCCGGCGGACAACCGAATCCGCCATCGGAGATGATCACGTCTGTGGTGGAGGCGATCTATGACGATTACGCCAAAGTGAGCTTCACCAATTACGAACTGCGGCGTGAAGATTTGAACCAGCTGGCCGCGTTCGCGCGTCAGTTCAAAGATGTGAACGAATTTCTCTCGCAGCTCGCGCTCATTAGCAACGTCGACGCCGAAGCAGCGCCGAATCAGACCGGCGATAACGAGGCAGTGAATCTCTCCACTGTTCACCAAGCAAAAGGGCTCGAGTTTCACACCGTGTTCGTGATCTGGCTGACCGACGGAATGTTTCCGAGCAGTCGCTCGATGGATCAGCGGAAAGATTTGGAAGAAGAGCGGCGTCTGTTTTACGTCGCGATCACGCGGGCAAAGGACGAACTCTATCTCACTTATCCGCACATGCGTTTGACCGGCGGCTATGGCGACGTTTTTCAGCGGCCATCGCGATTCTTGAAAGAAATTCCGAACAAACTCGTCGAAGACTGGGACGTAAAGAGAGGCTGAATTAAAGCCACAGATGAACACAGATTTTCACAGATAAGAATGCTTGAATTCGATCCTAAAGATGAAAATGCGTTCCCGCATAAGGAAATCACAGAAGCTATCATCGGATCCGCATTCGAAGTGTACAACCAACTCGGTTATGGATTTCTAGAACGCGTCTGTCAACGAGCACTTCAAGTAGAGTTGATCCGACGCGGTGTCACCGCTGAAATCGAAAAACGGATTCAAGTCCAATACAAAGGCGTCGCGGTCGGAGACTACGACGTCGATTTAATTGTGAATGACAACGTCGCAGTAGAAATCAAAGTTGCCGCGCAATATGACAAGCGAGATGAAGCTCAATTGCTTAACGAACTGAAAGCCACCGGTTTGAAAGTAGGCGTATTGGTCAATTTCGGACGAACGAAAGTGGAATTTAAGCGGTTCATCTTCTGAATCTGTGTTCCATCTGTGTAGATCTGTGGCTGAATGAATTTATCACCGGAGAAAAAGATCGCGGGCGTGTTGGCACCATTGTTTGGACTACGCAGTGAAAGCGATCTCGGGATCGGCGATGTCGCGGTCTTGCGTGAGTTCATTGATTGGGCGGCTGAGATCGGGTTCAAACTCGTCCAGCTCTTGCCAATCAGCGAAATGGGCCACGACAACAGCCCATACAACGCGATCAGCGCGATGGCGATCGAGCCGACGACACTTCATCTCGCGCCCGGTTCGCCAGAAGATTTAACCCGCGACCATTACGAGTCCGCGCTCGACGATGTCGATCTTACGAAACTCCGGCACGGCGCGGTCAAATACGGCTTGGTTAAAAAACTAAAACGCCGATTGCTCGAGAAAGCGTTCGCAAACTTCTCCGCGCACGCATCCGAGGATCGCCAACTAAAGTTTCGGAACTTCTGTCGCCAGGAATCGGTATGGCTCGATGACTACGCGTTCTTTCGCGGCCTGATGGAAGAAAATGGTGAGAGCGAAGCCTGGGATAAATGGCCATCCGAGCATCAACCCATCGAATCTGCGCGCGCCTGGCTTGGCCGGCAATCTTCCGAACAGAAAAAGCAGTTTCACGATCGCGAGAATTTCTTCCGCTACGTCCAGTGGATCGCGAGCGAACAATGGTCAGCGATCAAGTCGTATGCCGAAGCGCGCGACGTTGCGCTGATGGGCGACATTCCGTTCGGCGTCAATTATAACAGCGCCGATGTTTTTTCGCGACGGGACGAATTTGCACTCGATTGGTGCGGGGGGGCGCCGCCCGAGTCCCATTTCAAGGACGACAAGTTCACCCAAAAGTGGGGACAGAACTGGGGCATCCCACTTTTTCACTGGGACGTAATGCGTCATCGGAACTTCGATTGGTGGCGACAACGTGTTCGCAGTATTCGACAAAGCTTTCATCTTTTTCGCATCGATCACATTCTGGGATTTTATCGCATCTACGCTTTTCCCTGGCGTCCGCAGCAGAACAAAAAATTCCTTCCACTCGAATGGAACCAAATGCTCGAGCGAACCGGAAGTCGTGCGCCGCATTTTCACCCTCGCGATGATTTGAGCCCGGACAATTGCCAAGCGAATCGGCGCGAAGGCGAAGAGTACCTTCGAGCGGTGCTTGAAGAATCGGGCGACGCGCGCGTTATCGGCGAGGATCTCGGCACCGTCCCGGATTATGTCCGCCCGAGTTTGCGTTCGTTAGGCGTAGCCGGTTTCAAAATCCCGCAGTGGGAATTTTATCACGGCCGCGTCACGCCGGGCGCGGAATACGAACGCCTTTCCGTCGCCACCTACGCCACGCACGATCACAAACCGTTGCGCGCGTTGTGGGAAGAAGCATTCGAGCACCCAACATCGACATCCGATCAGGCCCGCGGCGAACTCGAAAAAATTGCGACGTTTGCGCGGTTCGCTCGCGCGAGCGACCAGATCGATTTTGAACGCGACTTCTATCCGGCGATGATGGAGGCGCTTTTCGGAAGTGAATCGTGGATTTCGGTAGTGATGGTCACGGACCTACTTGCGCGAAGATATCGCTTCAATATTCCCGGCACCGCGGCCAGCTCGAACTGGGTGCGACGAATGCAACGCAGCGTTGCACAACTCCGCTCGAGCCCGAAAGAAAGAAAGCGAATGCAATTAATTCGCCAGTTACTCGAAAAGACGGGGCGAACATAACCAGCCGTTTGCGTTCCTTTGTCATTCCGAGCGAAGTCGAGGAATCTCTTACTGTTGTCTGGCCTTGGTTTAGCTCAGAAATATTTAGAGATGTCTCGACTCCGCTCGACATGACATTGACTGTGGTTAAAGAATAAAAATGAAGTCGCCGATTGAAGTCGCTGTCACCGGCGCCGCCGGACAGATCGGCTACTCGCTTCTCTTTCGAATCGCCTCTGGCGAAATGTTCGGGGCCGATCAACCGATCACGTTGCATCTCATTGAAATTCCAGCGGCGCTTGGCGCGCTTGAAGGCGTGGTGATGGAATTGCACGATTGCGCGTTTCCGTTGCTGCAGTCAATCGTTCCGACGGCGGATCTCGACGAAGGTTTTCGCGACATCAACTGGGCTTTGCTCGTCGGCAGTGTTCCGCGCAAAGCCGGCATGGAACGAAAAGATTTGCTCGGGATCAACGGCAAAATTTTTGTCGGACAAGGTCAGGCAATCGAGCGGAATGCTTCAGCCGATGTCCGCGTTCTCGTAATCGGCAATCCGTGCAACACCAATTGCCTGATCGCGATGAACAACGCGAAGGAAATTCCACGGCATCGCTGGTTCGCCATGACGCGGCTCGACGAAAATCGTGCGCGCGCCCAACTCGCGCACAAAGCCGGCGTCGAAATCACGCGGGTTACGAACATGACGATCTGGGGCAACCATTCCTCCACCCAGTATCCGGATTTTTATAACGCGAAGATCGACAGTCGCCCGGCCAACGAAGTGATTGACGACGAGAAATGGCTGAAAGAAGATTTCATCGCCGCGGTTCAACAGCGCGGCGCGGCCATCATTAAAGCGCGCGGACTTTCTTCCGCCGGTTCGGCGGCGAACGCGGTTGTCGATACCGTCCGCTTCCTCAACAACGACACACCGCGTGATGATTGGCACAGCGTCGCAATTTGTTCGGATGGAAGTTACGATGTCGAAAAAGATTTGATTTCGTCGTTCCCGGTGCGTGTCCGCTCCGGCAAATGGGAAATTGTGCAAAAACTTCCGATCAACGATTTCAGCCGCGACAAGATCGACAAATCGGTCGCGGAACTGAAGGAAGAAAAATCGGAAGTTAGCGAGTTGCTCAACGCGCGATAACAAAAAGCGCGGTCATCCCGATCCCGCAGTCGCGGGAGAGGGATCTCCCAAAAACTCGTTTGAGCACGCTAACTAGCTTGTGTGATCAAAGCCTCGACTGAGAGATTGGACTCGTTCGTCTCCCGACTCTCTCGCGGCTACCTCGCCGCTGAACCGTTCATGTCGCTCGGCCCATTCGCTCCATTCCTCGCTCTGCTCGGAATGACAGACCGGATCATTTTAATTTCTCGCCGGTCAATCTCTCAAACGCTTCCACATATTTCGCCGCAGTGCGCGCGATCACGTCACCCGGTAGTTTCGGACCCGGCGGGATTTTATTCCAATCAAGCGTCTCCAGATAATCGCGCACGAATTGCTTGTCAAAACTCGGCGGGCTTTGGCCGACAGCGTAATGATCAGCCGGCCAAAAGCGCGATGAATCTGGCGTAAGAACTTCATCGATCAAAAGCAGTTTGTCGTCGACGGTCCCAAATTCGAACTTTGTGTCGGCCACGATGATTCCGCGTTTGCCGGCGTGATCGCGCCCGGCCGAATAAATTTGCAGACTCAAATCTTTCACGCGCTCGGCCGTTTCCTTGCCGAGAATCTGCGCACACTTCTTCATGTCAACGTTCTCGTCGTGGCCGGCTTCAGCTTTGGTTGCCGGAGTGAAGATCGGTTCTGGCAGTTGCGACCCAAGCTCCAAGCCAGCCGGCAATTTAATTCCGCAAACACTTTGCGATTCCTGATATTCCTTCCACCCGGAACCGGCGAGATAACCGCGCACGACGCATTCCACTGCCAATGGTTTCGTTTTTCTCACAATCATCGAACGACCAGCGAGTTGCTCGCGAAATGGCCGTAATTGTTTGGGAAAGTAATCGAAATCGGACGAAACAAAGTGATTGTCGATCGAGCCGAACCGGTTGAACCAGAACGCGGAGAGCTGATTCAGGACCGCGCCTTTTTTCGGGATCGGATCTGGCAGAATAACGTCGAACGCTGAGATCCGATCGGTCGCGACGAACAGCAAAGTCTCGCCGAGATCGAAAACTTCGCGCACTTTGCCGCTGCGCAGCTTTTGGATTCCCGGAAGATCGACAATCGATTGTGCGTCGGTTTGCATTTACCATTCTTCGCCATGGCCGGATTAGTCGTCAAACCCCGCGCGCGAATTCTTCGCGGACACGACTGGGTCTTTTCCAGCGAAGTGCTGAAGATTTTTGGAAATCCGGCTGACGGCGACGTCATTTCGTTGAAAGACGGACGCGACCGGCTAATTGGGAGCGCAATTTACAATTCGAAGTCGCAAATCGTGGCGCGCCGATTTTCCCGGCAACGACAGGACCTCGATCTGGATTTCTTCCAGCGCCGGATCGCGCAAGCTTCCGATTACCGCGACCGGCGCAACGTTGATTCGAAATTGCGCCGCGCCGTCTGGAGCGAAAGCGACGGCCTGCCCGGCGTGATCATCGACCGCTATGGCGATAATTTCGTCCTCCAAACGCTCACGCTGGCGATGGAATTGCGGAAAGATTTGATCGTGAAGGCGATTGTCGATCTTTTCGGAGGCGCGACGGTCATCGAGCGCAATGACTCGCCACTCCGGAAAGCGGAAGGACTTGAATTGAGTACGGGCGTCCTGGAGGGCCTCGCTCCGTCCGGACCGATCGAAATTGAAATCGACGGATTGAAGTTCGATGTCGATCTTTTGCAGGCGCAAAAAACCGGATTTTATCTCGATCAAGCGCAGAATTATTCCGCGCTGGCCCATTTCGCTCCCGAACGCCGGGTGCTCGATTGTTTTGCCAACCAAGGCGCGTTCGCGCTCATGTGCGCGCGCGCTGGCGCCACGGACGTTGCCGCAGTCGAAGAGAGTTCTGAGAACATTGCCGCCGGAAAACAAAACGCGGAACGAAACGGATTGAAAGTGCGCTGGATTCAGCAGGATGTTTTCCAATTCTTGCGCGGAGCTGAAAAGGCCGAAGCTGAATATGACCTGATCGTTCTCGATCCGCCGTCGTTTACGAAAACGAAAAGCGGGCTCAGGGACGCGTTGCGCGGTTATCGCGAGCTGCACCTCCGCACGTTCAAGTTGCTTTCGAAAAATGGTCTGCTCGCGACCTTCTCCTGCTCACACCACGTGAGCGAGACTGCATTTGCCCAAACGATCGCCGATGCATTGGTGGATGCGCGCCGTTCGGCGAGAAAATTGCACCGGTTCGAACAGGCGCTCGATCATCCGGTGCTGCCGACGATTCCCGAAACCGAATACTTCAAAGGCCTCTTGTTGGAAATGATGCCGGGCCGCTAAAGCGGATCTTGCGGCTTGTCATCCCGATCCCGCAGTTCGCGAGAGAGGGATCTCGCAAAAGCTCGTTGATCACACTGCATGATTTGTGTGACGCAGGCTTCGACTGTCAGATTGAACTCGTTCGTCTCCCGACTCTCTCGCGGCTACTTCGCCGCTGAGGCGTCCATGTCGCTCGTCCCATTCGCTCCATTCCTCGACGGAGCCTGTCCTGAGCGAAAGTCGAAGGGCTCGGAATGACAGCGCTTTATCGGAGAAAACCGCGACGGAAAATTTTCCCGCGCTCATGGCGGAAAAGTCTGGAAATCTATGCATCCCTCACTAATGTGCCGTCGGCGGCGAGGATGCGCGAGGTGAGCAAAGTTTGAAGAAGTTTGACATGCCGGAAAAAATTCGACCGATCGAACAAATGCTGGAGTTGAGCGAAGAAGAGCCGTTGTCGCCGGAACACCTCGATTCGCAAGTGCAAAAGGCGCAGGACCAACTGCTCCAGCTCAAACGTCAGCAGGACCAGATCGAGAAACAAAAGCGCGAGCTCGAGGAGCTGAGCCGGAAACAGGAGGAATTGGAACGCGGCCGCGCCGAGATCACGGACAAGCTGACGCGCTCGCTCGTGGTGTTAGAACGCGAAGCTTACGATGCGCAAAAACGGCTCGAGCAAGTGCGCGCGATGCGGGAAAGTTTCGGACAACATTTGGAGTTGATCGAGGCGATCGATCCAAAAAGTTGGAACCCGGCGGACTTGCACAAGGAATTAAGCCGGGCGCTGAGCACGGTGGAAGGCGCGCGCGCTGAATTCAGTCAGCAACGCAGTCGCTTGCAGCCGACCGACGATACTGAAGGCGGCGAGGGCCTGCCCGAGATCGAGTCCGATTTTTCCAGCAGAGGCGGTCGCTCACTGTTTCAATGGCTGAAAATTGGGTTCGCCTTCAGTTTACCGCTGATCGTTTTCGGATTTATCGCGCTCTTCCTCTTTTTCTGGATGGCGTCAACGAGCCGGTGACGCCGCATGCTTCGTCGTTCGCCTAGATCGGCAACCGCGCTCGATCAAACGAAACAAGAATTGGCGCGTCAGGAATCCGAGCTGCGCGACCAGATGGAGAAGCTCGAGCGCATGATCGCGGACGCGCCGCGAGTCGCCGAGGAAGTCGAAAGACGGCAGCGTGAAGAATTGCTCACGCGCGCGAGCCAAGGCGGCAGTCGCCTTGACGTTTCGATGGCGCTGCACGACAAACGCTACGGCGACGCTGGATCTGGGAAACGTCGCGGTTCGCTCCGCAAAGAGCGGCGCGAAGGACGGATTCTCTTTCTCCTCCTCATCATTACGCTGTTGGCTGCGGCCATTTGGATGCTCAATCACCTCCATTTCTAATTCATGGCCAAAGCATCGGATCTCGATGTCGCGTATGTTTCCAAACTCGCGCGGCTCAATCTAAGCGACGACGAGACGCAGCTTTTTCAAAAACAATTGGCCGACGTTTTGAAGTACGCCGAGAAATTGCGCGCGGTCGACGTCAGTCATGTCGAAGCTGCGGCTCACGCAATTCCGGTCTTCAATGTCTTTCGCGAAGACGACCCGCGCGATTGGTTCACGGCCGATGAAGCGCTGAGCAACGCACCTCACAAAGCGAACCAGCTCTTCATCGTCACCAAAGTTGTCGAATGAGCCGGTCTGATTTGACGGCGCTCACCATCGCCGATCTCCAATCGCTTCTTCGCCGAAAGGAAGTTTCGCCGCGCGAAGTGATTGATTCGCTCCGGTCGCGAATCGAAAAAGTCGAACCGAAGATCGGCGCCTATCTTTCGATTGATCTCGAAGCCGCGGCTAAGGAAGCGGAAAAAGCAGATGTCAATCTTCCCTTAGGCGGCGTGCCGATCGCGATCAAAGACATCATCAATGTGAAGGGGCAGCCGTGCACGTGTGCATCGAAAATTCTATCGAATTATCGCTCGCCTTACGACGCCACGATTATTCTCAGACTGCGTGCGGCGGGCGCGATTCCATTCGGCAAGACCAACATGGACGAATTCGCGATGGGCTCGTCCACGGAAAATTCGAGTGTGAAACTCACACACAATCCGTGGGACCTGTCGCGCGTTCCCGGCGGCTCGAGCGGCGGCTCGGCCGCGGCGGTCGCAGCGGATGCCGCATTTGGCGGACTCGGCACCGACACCGGCGGATCGATTCGGCAACCTGCGTCTTTGTGTGGTGTCGTGGGCGTGAAACCAAGTTACGGACGCGTATCGCGCTTCGGTTTGGTCGCGTTCGCCTCATCGCTCGACCAAGTCGGCCCGCTCACAAAAACTGTGCGCGATTCAGCGCTGATCATGAACACGATGGCCGGTCACGATCCACACGATTCGACGTCGCTAAACGAGCCGGTGCCCGATTACACAGAAAATCTCGGCCGCGATTTGAAAGGGATGCGTTTGGGTTTGCCGAAGGAATACATGATCGAAGGAATCGATCCGCAGGTGAAATCGGCGGTCGATGGCGCGATCAAACAATTGCAATCGCTCGGCGCGGAGATTGTCGATGTTAGTTTGCCGCACACCGATTACGGCATCGCCGTTTATTATTTTCTCGCTACCGCTGAAGCGTCCGCAAACCTCGCCCGGTTCGACGGCGTCCGTTATGGATATCGCGCCAAAGATCCAAAGGATTTGCTCGATCATTATGGCCGGACTCGAGAAGAAGGATTCGGCGCGGAAGTAAAACGCCGGATTATTCTTGGCACTTACGTTTTGAGTTCCGGCTACTACGACGCTTACTACGTCCGCGCGCAAAAGGTCCGCGAGCTGATCCGCCAGGATTTCGTCAAAGCATTCGGAAAAGTAAATGCG
>WNFX01000925.1_pt1 | contig 29781 bp, 25 predicted proteins | sample 5400111 | NCBI WGS metagenome assembly WNFX01 (sample SAMN13153363, study PRJNA577476) | soil metagenome | isolation source: 40 cm soil or saprolite under grassland replicate 1 | place: USA:California | collected 2016-06-15 | reverse complement strand
TTCGCCGCGGGGGTCGGCATGCTGGCGGCCGCACCCTGGGTCACCAGGGCCGTCGTGCGGGCGGACCGCTGGCTCATCCGCGTCCTGCTCGGGCCGCGGACGCTGGCGCAGCGGGTGCGTGACCTGGAACAGACCCGGGCCTTGGCAGTCAACGACTCCGCCGCGGTGCTGCGCCAGGTGGAGCGCAATCTGCACGACGGCGCTCAGATCCGGCTGGCCACGCTGGCGATGAACCTCGGCATGGCTAGGGAGAAACTCGGCACCGACGGTGACGCGTCCGACATTGCCGCGGCACCGCGATCCCGGTCAAGCTCACCGCTGGCATCACCAGGCGCCCCTCGGCGGCGATCGAGTCGATCGCTTACTTCTGCGCCGCCGAGTTGCTGGCCAACGCGGTGAAGCACAGCGGCGCGGGCAGGATCACGGTGGAGGCCGCGCAGTGGGACTCGGTGCTCCTCCTCACCGTCAGCGACGATGGTGCCGGAGGCGCCGACCCGCAAGGAAGCGGCCTGGCCGGCCTCGCGCAGCGTATCCGCACGGTGGACGGTCATCTGGAGATCAGCAGTCCGCCCGGCGGCCCGACCCGAATCCGCGCCGACCTTCCGCTGCGTGCGTGAGGACACCCATGCGGGTAGTCATCGCCGAAGACGCGGCCATGATGCGGGAGGGCCTGACCCGGCTGCTGACCGATCGCGGTCATGAGGTCTGCGCCGCCGTGCCCGACGGCGAGGCGCTGCTTGCCGCGGTTGCCGAGCATCGTCCCGACGTCACGGTGGTGGACATCCGGATGCCGCCGACCCACACCGATGAGGGACTGCGGGCGGCGCTGGAACTGCGGGACCGGTATCCAGGCACCGGGGTGCTGGTGTTCTCCCAGTACATCGAGACCAGGTACGCCTCTGAGCTGCTCGCCGGCGGCGCCGCGGGCGTGGGCTACCTGCTCAAGGACCGGGTTGCCGACGTGGCCGAGTTCGCCGACTCGCTGGCACGCGTCGCCGCCGGCGGCACCGCGCTCGATCCCGAGGTCGTCAGCCAGCTGCTTGCAGCCAGCCGACCGGAGGTAGCCGCACTAACCCCGCGCGAGCGCGAGGTCCTTACCCTGATGGCCGAAGGACGGTCCAATACGGGCATCGGCAGGGCGCTCGTCCTGTCCACCGGGGCGGTGGAGAAGCATGTGGCCAACATCTTCGGCAAGCTCGACCTGCCACCCTCGGAGAACGACAACCGGCGGGTGCTGGCGGTACTGCGCTACCTGGGCTCCTGAGCTGGCACGGCCCGGCGTCCGCTGGCACGGCCCGGCGTCCGCTGGCACGGCCCGGCGTCCGCTGGCACGGCCCGGCGTCCGCCGGGCCGGGACGGCCGGCGCAGCCGCAAGTAGATTTCTGGATCTACGCTGAGCATGGCCTGGCGAACAGGGACGGATCGGAAATCAACCTGTGACCACACGGACACTGCTGCGCGGGGGCCTCGTCGCCGACGGAATCGGCGACACGACCCGGCCGGCCGGCATCCTGATCGACGGGCAGGTGATCACCGCCGTCGGCGCCAGCCTCCCGTCCCCGGCGGGCTGCGAGGTGATCGAGCTGGCCGCGGGCAGCGTGATCTGCCCCGGCTTCATCGACGCGCACGTGCACGCGGAAGGACCGCTGCTGGCCGGCGGGCGTGTTGACGGCGCGCTTGCCCAGGGCGTGACAACCCTCGTCGTCGGCCAGGACGGGCAATCATGGATCGGTGCCAACGCCGGCACAGCCCGGTACCTCAACCAGTACTTCGGGCCCGTCAACGGCACCCTGAACCCCGCACGCGACCTCAGCGTGGCCACCTACCACAACGCGTTGTCCGGCGCCCTGTCACAGAACGTCGCGGTCCTGGCCTCCCAGGGCACCATCCGGCACAACGTCGCGGGCCTGACCCCCGGTCCGCTCACCCCAGCGGAGCGTGCCGCCGCGCGGCGGCAGGTGGAGAACGCGCTCGCGGACGGGGCGGTCGGCCTGTCCAGCGGCCTGGACTACCTGCCCAGCAGGTTCGGCGGCATTGGGGAGGTTACGGACATCGCCGTGCCGCTGGCCGCAGCCGGACGTCCCTATGTCTCGCATCTGCGCGGCTACGGCCCTGGCGTGCAGGCCGGCCTGGCCGAACTGGCGGCCATCGGACGCGGCGCCGGCGTCCGCGTGCACGCCAGCCACCTGCGGGGCAAGCCGGCCGACATCGCGGCGGCGTTCCAGGCCGCCGACGCCGCGGGCGTGGCCGTGACCTACGACGCCTACCCGTACCGCAGGTCAAGCACGATCCTGGCCGTGCTGGTCCTGCCACCGGAACTGCAGGCCCGCGGCCCCGAGCAGACGCTCGCCGCCCTCGCCAACCACGGGCAGCGCGCAGAACTGCTCGCCGGGGAAAGGTTCACCGACGGCTACCTGCGCAACATCTACCTCGGCTGCCTGCCCCCCGGCCACGCCGAATTCGCCGGCCAGCCGGTCGCCGCAGCAGCCGAGGCCAGCGGACAGCCAGCCGGCGAGTGGGTCCTTGACCTGCTGGCCGAGACAGAACTCAACGTTGGCGCGCACCTGGACCGGCCAGCGCTGACCGGCGACGATATCACCTGGATAACCTCCGGTGACCGGCACTGCGCCGGGTCCGACGGCATCTACCAGGGACAGCATCCCCACCCCCGCGGATACGGCGCATTCGCCCGCCTCGCCAGGCAGTATCTCGCGGACAGATCCGGGGCCGGGTACCAGCGCCTCGCCCGCCACCTGGCGGCCAACGCCGCCGACGTCTACGGCCTGCGGAACCGCGGGCGGCTCGCACCCGGGATGGCCGCCGACATCTGCGTCATCGGACCCGCAGGGATCAGCGACCATGCCACCTACGACGCCCCGCGGAGACAGGCGGCCGGCGTCGACCTGGTCATCGTGAACGGCGTGATCACCTGGCGCGACGGCCGGCCGCAGACAGCCCAGTACCCCGGCCAGCTCGTCAGCTAGCCGCGCCAGCGACCGCGAAGGCCAGGCACATCGCAGCCCGGCGCAGCGGCCCCCTGCGGACACCAGCCGGGAAAGATTTATATATGTAACGGGCCTACCCAATCCATCCCCGCCTCTGAGCCGCTGTTCCTGCAGCGAATCTGCTGCAGACGCCCAGCCGGTTCATGATCGCCGCGATATGCCGGCGCACCGTCGTGGTACTCAGGCCAGTGCGCCGCGCGCTCGCGTCATCCTGCAGGCCCTCGGCCATCAGGTCCAGCACCGCCTGCCGTGCCGGTGTCAGCCGGCCGCCCGGCGGGGCATGCCGCAGACTGCCCGCAGGTTCAGACGCATCACTCGCTCCGGGCCCACGGGCAGCAAGACCCGCGCAACCGAGGTCGTCTCACAGCTCGCCCGGCGGCTGCGGGGCAGCGCTGCCTGGCACGGTGCTGCCTCTTGTTCCCGGCGGGTTGTCGGTGGCCCCGGTGATACTGAGGCCGTGACCGGGCGACGCGTTGCTCTGCTGACTCTGGCCGCCTTTGTCGTCGCCAGCGACGGCACGCTGGTCGCCGCGTTGCTGCGGCAGATCGCGAGCACGCTCTCCGCCGCGCCGGCCGCGGCCGGCCAGGCGGTAACGGTCTACGCCGCCGGGTACGCGCTCGGCGCGCCGCTGATCATCCGCACCGCGCGGCGGGCACCGCAGGAACGGCTCATACCTGGCGCGCTCGGCGTGTTCGCCCTCGCCAATGCGGCAACGGCGGCCGCGCCGTCCCTGGCGGCCCTGCTGGGAGCCCGCATCGCCGCCGGCACCTGCGCCGGCGTGTTCACGGCGGCGGCCGCCGCAGCCGCGGCTGGGTCGGTCGCACCCGGCCACCGGGGACGCGCGCTGGCGATGATCGTCGGCGGCTCCTCGGCCGGGGCCGCGTTCGGGGTCCCGCTTGGCACCTTCGCTGGCGGTGCCATCGGCTGGCGCCCGGCCTTCTTCGGCGTTACCGCCCTCGCAGCGCTGGCCGCCGCCGCGACTGGCTGCTTCCTTTCCCCGCAGCGGGAAGGCAGGCCAGCGCCAGCATCGATGGCCATCCCGCGCGGCACCGTGCTGTTGATCCTGGCGACCACGCTGCTGTGGGCGACAGGCAGCTTCACCTTCTTTACCTACATCGGCGTGATCTTGCACCAGACGGCCTCGGCGGGCGCGTCCGGCCTGGCCGGCTTCCTGCTCGTGTTCGGCATCGCCGGCCTGGGCGGTGCTTCCGCCGGCGGCTGGCTAGCCGACAAGACCGGCCCGCTTCCGCCGCTCGCCGGCGGGCTCACGCTCACCGCCCTCGCACTCGCCGGGCTCGGCCTGATCGCCGCGTTCGCCGCCGGCCGCGCCGCGGTGGCCGCCAGCGTTGCGGCGATCGCCAGCTACGGCTTGGGCACCTGGGCGATCACCCCGCCCCAGCAGCAGCGCCTGCTCTCCAGCGGCGGCAACGACCGGTTCCTGCTCTCCCTGAACGCCAGCGCGCTCTACGCCGGAGTTGGCCTCGGCGGCGCCGTCGGTGGCCTGACGCTGGCTCTTAGCCGCAGTGCCACCGCAGTGTGCTGGGCCGCGGCCGGAATCGAGCTAGCAGCCCTGGCGCTGGTGGGCTGGGCGGCATCCCGCAAGAATGCTCGCCGACCGCCGCTGTGAGCTCGCGCGGTGCCACCACCGCCATGCTGACAGGCTCAGGGCAAGCCGTGCGCCTGACCAGTTACTGCGACGGTACCGGCGGCCCGGCGGCGCTGCCGTCTATCCTGTACCTGTGGAAAGGCCGCGTTCATGACCATCCCGCCGTTCGGCGAGGGGCTGGCCCAGTTGTGGATGACCGTCAGCGACGTCTTTCACATCCGGGGACGCGGCACCGTGGTCACCGGCCTGCTGGAGGGCAACGGCCAGCTGAACCCGGGCGACACCCTGGTGTGCGACGGCCTGCGCTGGCAGATCAGCGGGATCGAGCAGTTCCGCGCCGTGCTGATGACAGCCGAGCCTGGCTCGGACATCGGAGTCCTGCTGAGGCACGGCCCCGCTGGTGATGCGCTGCGGGGCAGGACCGTCCAGTTCGAGAAGGACACCGCGGCCGGGAACCCGCAGTTCACTGTTCTGGCTCCGAAGAGGAAGCGCTGGCGCCGCTGACCGCCGGTCCCGGTCGCGGCGATCGCTCAGGCTCTGTTCCCGTGTTTGCAGGTGAGCGATTGACCGGCGGCTGGACCAGCGCCCGGATCTGCCGAGAAGAGGTGGTCCGAATGCGTGCTCAACGGCATACTGCCGGGCGCGGAAGGGCGGAAGCGCACTTATCTCGCGGACGCGGAATCCCGTCCGGTGGTGGCGGCCTCGGGGCTGGATGGTGCCGGGGCCGGGCGCTCAGTACGCATCGGCTGCGTTTGGTGCCCGGCAAGGTCGGCGGATCACGGGCGGCAGCTTGCCCGGGGAACCCGGGAGGAATGGGGGCCGCGCTCACCGGTTTGCTGACGGCTCATGTTCGGCTGTAGGCACTTTCGCGGGTGAGCGGGGACAGCTCATCTGGATGTCGAGGCCGCCCTCAGGCCGGGCGTTCGCTGTGAGCGTCGCGCCGTGCACGCCGGCGATGGCGCGGACGATCGCGAGGCCCAGCCCGTTCCCGCCGGCGCGGCCGACTCGCTCCGTGCCGAGGCGCTGGAACGGCTGGAAGAGGCGGTCCACTTCACCGGGCGGGATGACCGCTCCGGTGTTGCCGATCACCAGCGTCGCCTGGCCGTCCGTTGTCGACGTCGAGATCTCGACCCGGCCGCCATCGAGGTTGTGCCGGATGGCGTTGTCCACCAGGTTCGCTACCAGGCTGCCGGCAAGCTGCGGATCGCCGGTGGCCGGGGCTGCGGTCAGTCTGGCGTCGATGCGGATGGCCCGGCGCTCGGCTTCCCTGCGGCAGTCCATGATCGCCTTTCCGGCGATCTCGGCGAGATCAAACGGCTCCCACTGCTCGATGCCGCGCTCGCTGCTGGCCAGCGTGAGCAGCGCGTCGATGAGACGTTCCTGCTGATCGCCCAGCGCCAGCACCTGCTGGCAGGTTGATCGCAGCGTCTGCACGGTGGCGTCCGAATCGGCGAGGGCGAGCTGCAGCAGGGTCCGTTCCGCGGTGAGCGGGGTGCGCAGCTCGTGCGAGGCGTTGGCGACGAAATGCCGCTGGGCCTGGAACGAGGCCTCCAGCCGCCCGAACAGGTCGTCGAGCGTCTCGCCCAGCTCGGTGAACTCGTCGTCGCGGCCGGTGATGCCCAGGCGCCGGCTCAGGTTGCTGGCCGATATATCCCGCGCGGTTGAGGTGATGGTGCGCAGCGGCCGCAGGAACCTGCCGGCGATCAGCCAGCCCAGCGCGACAGCGACGAGCACGGCGGCCAGGAAGACGAGCGCAGGACCGACGTTGAACTGGCGGCCACTGAAGAAATTCTGCGACGTCCTACTACCGGTCACGCTCTGGGACGAGCTGCGCACGAGCAAGCCCGAGACGGCGAGCACGCCCGCGCCCAGCGCCACGAAGGCCCCGCCGTACAGCAGGGCGAGCTGCAGCCGCAGCGTACGCCAGTGCATGCGGATCGCCGCGAACGCCTTACGGATCAGGTTCATCCCAGCCCTCCGATCCGGTAGCCGCCCTCGCGGACGGTCTCGATGACAGGCGGGTCGCCAAGCTTGGCCCGGAGACGGCGGATCGTCGTCTTGACCGCGGTGGTGAACGGGTCGGCCGCTTCGTCCCACACCCGCTCCAGCAGCTCCTCGGCGGAGACCACCCTGTCCCCGGCCGCCAGCAGGCACTCAAGCAGCGCGAACTCCTTGGGGCTGAGATCAAGGCGCCGGCCTGCCCGGAACGCCACCCGGCGGCTGGGGTCAAGCGTCACGTCGCCGCTCTCGAGCGTCGGGGGCAGCGGTGCGGCGGTGCGGCGGCCAAGAGCGCGGACGCGCGCGGTCAGCTCGGCGAAGTCGAATGGCTTGGGCAGGTAATCGTCGGCGCCGAGCCCGAGGCCGTCCACGCGGTCCTTGACCGTGCTGGCCGCGGTCAGCATCAGGATCCGGCTCGGCGACTGGTCGGCCGCCAGCTGCCTGCAGACCTCGTCGCCGTGCACTCCGGGCAGGTCCCGGTCCAGCACCACCACGTCATAGCGGGTGACCGCCAGATGCTCGAGTGCAGCGTTCCCGTCGAGAACGACGTCGACGGCCATGCCCTCGCGCCGAAGCCCGGTGCCGATCGCCTCGGCCAGGACTTCGAAATCTTCGACTACCAGCACTCTCATGATCTGCTCATGATCCTTCTCTGCGGCGAGGCTACGTGATCTGGGCCAGACAATGCCAGGTCACCGGTGTCAGGCAGGTGTCAGCCGCCGACACCGTGCTGACACCGACGGTGCCGTACAAACCATTGTGAAAACGGCGACCACAACATCGGGAGGACAGTCGCATGCTCGACCCGACCATAGAAGTCAACGGGCTGCGCAAGCGGTTCGGACCGACCGTCGCCCTAGACGGGATGACGTTCACCGTGCAGCCCGGTCAGGTCACCGGGTTCGTTGGCCCCAACGGCGCGGGCAAGTCCACCACGATGCGGGTCATCCTCGGCCTGGACGCGGCCGACGAAGGCACCGCGCTGGTCGGCGGGCGCCCGTACCAGACACTGCGCAGGCCGCTGAGCCATGTCGGCTCGCTGCTGGACGCCGCCGCGCTGCAGCCGAGCAGGTCCGCCCGCAACCACCTGCTGTGGCTGGCTCGCTCGCAGGGCCTGGGCGCCGAGCGCGTGGATGCGGTCATCGAGCAGGCCGGGCTGCGGTCAGCGGCGCGGCGGAAAGCCGGCGGCTACTCGCTGGGCATGCGGCAGCGGCTCGGCATCGCGGCGGCGATGCTCGGTGACCCGCCGGTGCTGATGATGGATGAGCCGTTCAACGGCATGGACCCGGAAGGCATCATCTGGATGCGCGGGTTCCTGCGGTCGCTGGCCGGGCAGGGCCGGGCCGTCCTGGTGTCCAGCCACCTGATGAGCGAACTGCAGGACATGGCCGAGCACCTGGTGATCGTCGGCCGCGGCAAGGTGATCGCCGATACCAGCACCCGCGAGCTGCTCGCCGCGGCGTCGGGTGACCGGGTCAGGCTGCGCACGGCCGCAGCGCCGCAGGCGACGGCGGTGCTGGAGCGCGCGGGGGCCACCGTCGCCGCCTCCGGCAATGGCACGCTGACGGTGTCCGGGCTGGTGGCCGAGCAGGTCATCGCTTTGCTGGGTGCGAAGGCGGTTCCGTTCTCTGAGGTGTCCGCGCACCAGGCGTCGCTGGAGCAGGCCTACCTCGATCTCACCCGCGACGCGGCCGAATTCCGGGCGGAGGTTGCGCGATGACCGGCACCATCACACGGCGCGGCGCCGCGGTTCGCGCCGAGCCGGACGGGTTCGGTCAGCTGCTGCACGCGGAGTGGACGAAGTTCCTGACCGTCCGCGGCTGGGTGGTAGGCATGATCGTCGCCGGGCTGCTGATCATCGCGGTCAACCTGATCCCTGGCGGTGAATGCGGTGGCCTGCAGTCCGGCGGTCAGGTAACCCTGGGCGGTCCGGGCTGCACTCTTACGCTCGGGCCCGGCGGCGAGGCGGTGACCGACAGCTTCTATTTCGTGCATCAGCCGCTGGCCTCAAGCGGCGGCATCACGATCCGGGTAACGTCCATGACCGGCTCGTACTCGCCGGGCAGTGGCCCGGGTCAGCAGTCGAAGCCGGCCCTGCAGCCGTGGTCCAAGGCCGGGATCATCATCAAGGCGAGTAGTCGCCCGGGGTCGGCCTACGCGGCGATGATGGTCACCGCCGACCATGGGGTCCGGATGCAGTGGGATTACACCCAGGACTCGCCCGGTCTCGCTGGTGCCGTGTCCGCGGCGGCGCCACGCTGGCTGCGGCTGACCCGCTCTGGCGACGCCATCACCGGCTACGACTCCGCTGATGGCGCGCACTGGACGAGGGTCGGCACCGTCGTGCTGCCTGGGCTGCCCGCGACGGTGCAGGCCGGGCTGTTCGCGGCGTCACCGACCTCTTCTCACCTGACGAGCCAGTCCGTCAGCGGGTCCAGCGCGAGCGGGCAGTCAACCCAGGCGACTGCCGCATTCGACCACGTCACCCTGCAGGGCATGCCCGGCGGCCGGTGGAGCGGCACCGACATCGGCGGCGGCCCGAGCCCGGCTAACCAGCCGCAAGGCGGCTGGTACCGCCAGTCCGGCCGCACGCTCAACGTGACCGGGTCCGGTGACATCGCCCCCGACCTGCCCGGCGGCACGGGTGGCGGCGGTTCCGTGTCGGTCACCCTGGTCGGCACGTTCGCCGGGCTGATCGCGGTGCTCGTGGTGGGCGCCATGTTCATCACCGCCGAATTCCGCCGCGGCCTGATCCGTGTCACGCTGACCGCGAGCCCGCGGCGGAACCGGGTACTGGCGGCGAAAGCCATCGTGCTTGGTGCCGTTACCTTCGTCGTGGGGCTGCCAGCCGCCTACATCGCGCTGCTCACCGGTGAGCGGAAGGAGCACGCTGGCGGCATCTCCGTCTACCCGGTGCAGGCGCTCACCGAAGTGCGCATGATCGTCGGCACGGCAGCGCTGCTCGCGGTGGCTGCCGTCCTCGCCCTCGCCATTGGTGCGGTTCTCCGGCGCGGCGCTGCGGCGGTCACCGCCGTCATCGCCGTGATCGTGCTGCCGTACTTCTTCGCCGGGCCATTGGCCGTGCTGCCCGCTGGTGCGGCGGAGTGGCTGCTGCGGGTCACGCCGGCCGCGGGCTTTTCCATCCAGCAGGGTTACCCGCGGTACCCGCAGCTGGACGCCAGCTATGCGCCGGCGAACGGGTATTTCCCGCTGGCTCCGTGGGCCGGCTTCGGGGTGCTGTGCCTCTGGGCTGCGCTCGCGCTTGGCCTGGCCGGGTACCTGCTGCATAGGAGGGACGCATGACCCAGGCTCCGCCCGCGCGGCGGGCTGATGTGGCAAAGACGTCGCTGGCACGCCGGACGAGCATGCGCGACGCCCTGCACGCGGAGTGGGCGAAGGCACGCACGCTGCCCGGCACCACCTGGCTGCTGCTCGCCGCGGTCGCGCTGACCGTGCTCGTGGGCGTCGCGGTGGCCGCGGCTGTCAGGTGCCCATCCGGCCACTGCGCCGAAGACCCCGCCAAGATCAGCCTGACCGGAATCTACCTCGGCCAGGCGGTCATCGCCATCGTGGCCGTGCTGGCCGTCAGCGGCGAGTACAGCACCGGGATGATCCGGGTCACGCTGGCGGCGATGCCAAGCCGGGCCACCATGCTGGGCGCCAAGGCAGCCGTCCTCACCGGCCCGGTCCTAGTCGCCGGAGCTGTCGCCGTAGCCGCATCGGTGCTGGCCGGGCGGCTGATCCTGCCCGGCCACGGCATCGATCCCGCGCACGGCTACCCGAACCTGTCCCTGGCATCCGGGCCGGTGCTGCGGGCCGCGCTCGGCTCGGTGCTGTACCTCGCCCTGATCGCGCTGCTCAGCCTTGGCATAGCCGCCGCGGTGCGAGACGGCGCGGCCGCCATCGGCATCGTCCTCGGCCTGCTGTACCTGTTCCCGATCCTGGGCCAGGTGGTCGGCGGCGGGACCGCGCACCGGCACCTTGAGCAGCTCGCGCCGATGACCGCGGGGCTGGCGATCCAGGCCACCACCGGCCTGCGCAGCCTGCCCATCAGCCCGTGGGCGGGCCTCGGCGTGCTCGCCGGCTGGGCCGCCGCGGCGCTGCTAGCCGGCGGAACCCTGCTCCGCCTACGCGACGCGTGAACGACAGCCCCGAGGCCATCCACAGCCCCTGGGAACGGCCCGGGATCTGGCCGGGGACCGTAACCATGCGGCACCGAAACGACACAAAGTAGCACCCGGCAGGCAACCCGAACCAGACCGATTCCGGCCGGCCACTGGCCCTTCCTGCCAGGCATAATGGTCATTCGGTCACGGCGCTGTTGCGCGTGCCCGGGGCCGCTAACCGGTTCCTGCCAGCGATCGCGCTGGTGCGAACGTCAGGCGACGACCTGGCTTTCGTCCTTAAGGGCGGCGTCCGGTTCGGCTACTGGGCGCTGATGGTCCGCGGCGCGGATGTGGTCCTGCCGTTGCGCTACCTCAACCGCAAACAGGTCAGGCAAGCATGTCTCGCGCACGGCTGGCGCTTCGAGACGCGAGCGGGCTAATGAAGCTGCCAGGGATTCCTCGAACCAGGTGACGCTTGCCCGCAGACCCACCGCGGGCCCGGGCTTGCCGAGACCCGCACGCTAGCTGCATCGTCGCCGCGTTCACCGGCGGCGCCGCCCGGCAGGAATGTGTCCGCCTGGCACGGCGGAGCTGGCCAGGCGAAGGCCGGAGCAGGCACCCGCGCACTGGACAGCCCGGCCGAAGTCACCCTTCGTGAACTCAAGGACCGGCCACGGTTCGAGGACGGAATGCCGCGGATTGTGCATGGCGTTCCGTCTGCGACATGCCAGTCAGCGGGCGGCGCCCTGACCCTGGTTTCCGGCATCTGGGTGAAGTCGCTGACAGGCAGCAGCAGCGCGGCCGGGATCGTCTCGGTGTGCATTTATCTTCCGTCCACATTTGGCCCGTTGGCAGGTGTGGCGGTCGACCGGGTGCGCCGTCGGCCGCTGCTCGTGGCGGTCAATCTGGCCACAGCCGTGATAGTGCTGGCCTTGCTGCTGGTCCGGTCGGTAAGCGAGGTCTGGCTGATCTACGTAGTCATGCTCGGTTATGGCATCTCCCTGGTGCTGATCGATCCGGCAGAGAGCGCTCTATTCGCCGCCATGCTGCCCACCCACATCCGCCAGCGTGCCAACGGCATCCGGCCGGCGCTCCAGGAAGGCGGCAGACTCGTCGCGCCCCTGCTGGGCGCCGGGCTGTTCGTCCTTCTCGGCGGTGGTGCGGTCGCGGCCCTGGACGCCGCTAGTTTCGTCATCGCCGCGCTGATGCTTACCCAGCTGCGGCTGACCGAGCCGCGACCGACGCCGCAGCACCAGCGCTGGAGGGCCGAGCTGGTCGCCGGGCTGAGCTTCATCCGGCAAGTCAGCCTGCTACGGATCACGACGATCGCCGCGGCGGTAGCCATGCTCACCAGCGGTATGGAAGTTGCGGCGCAGTACAGCCTCGTGAGTGCGCTGCACCGCTCGCCGAGCTTTCTTGGGTGCTCACGGCCGCACTCGGCGCCGGGTCGATCATCGCAGGTCTGACAAGCAGTTGGATGATCACGAAGGTCGGCGAGCGGCGCCTGGCACTGCTTGGCCTGCTCAACGGAGTGCTCGGCAACCTGCTGCTGATCCCAGCCTGGATGGCGGGTGCGATGGTCGGCTTCTTCGTGTTCGGCTTTGCGCTCCCCTGGACGGTCATCGCCGTCATCAATCTCGGTCAGCGGCTCACCCCAAACGAGTTCCAGGGCCAGGTGGCGGCCGTCGTGACCTTCCTGCTATTCGCTCCCCAGTCTTTGGCGCAAGCGGCCGGTGCCGGGATCATCGGCCAGGTGAGCTTCCGATACGTCTACCTCGGGGAGGCGCTCGCGTGGCTGGCCACTGCCATCTGGCTCGGCGTGCGGTCCCGCCCCGGCATCGTCGAGGCGCCTGGCAAACACAGTGACCCAGCCCAGGTGGGCCAGGCAGATTCCTCCTGAGCTGGCGAACGCCTGACGAGCCGTCGGCACGCGGGGTCACATCATCAGCCTCGCTGGATGATCTATTCCAAGGGTCAGTGGTCATAGGCCAGAGTGATCGTTTCACTGGCCTCTGCCGGGTTGTCGAAATGCTGCTCGATGCCGAATTCCGGGAAATGGAAGCTCCGAAGCGCCAGAGGCCCGTGAACGGAGTGTGGTTCTTGCGGTTCTTCCTGTGTTGCCGTGGTTGCTTCGGTAATACTAAGATGTGCAAGATTGGCTGCTGTTCCTAGGCGCTGGGGCTTCCCGGCCGCCGCCCACCAGGCTTCCTCCTTTCGCGCCGCTGGCTCGCGGTGTGCTGTCCGCCATTGACTGGGAGGAGTACTCGACGCCTCAGGGTGGTAGGCGGTGGCGGTTCCGTGGAAAGGCCCGCTATCCAGATATTTCTAACTTCGACATGGCACCGGAGGTCCTCTTCGGGACGTTGACCACGTTCGGAGTGAGGTTTGCCTCTGAGGTCTGCCGAGTCTTGGGTGATGCGCGGCCCAACGCCGTACACGCCGTCGCCGCGCAGGTTCTTCAGCAACGGGGATGCGTCTGGACGCCTAACATAGACAACGCCATAGAGCGGGCCTGCGCCAGCGTCGGGTTTCAACCGCACCGGACGGGACGGCCATTGCATGATCTGGAGAACCCGCTCGCGCCTCTTGCCGATACCCGTGCCGGGACCTATGTGAAGTTCCACGGGACGGTGGAGGCTCCGAGCACGCTCGCCTTTACCGACCGCCAGCTGATCGCTCCCTTGCCGGAGCCAGATCTCGAAACGCTGGCAGATCTGGGCCGGGGACGGCTCGTAGTCTGCTACGGCTACGCGGGCGCCGACGCTGATCTCGCCGACCTGCTCGATCGAGTCCTCGCCCACGCCCGCGAGGTCTATTGGTTCGAGCCCGGCAAGTGGAGCCATGACCGCATCCGTCAGGCGTTTCCGGCCGTGCGGGATCGGATCAAGTTCGTGCCCGACTGGGGTAAGGCCAGGACGAGCGGCGAGGTGACACGCGACATGGCGGCGGCGTTCCTCGATCTAGCGCGGCAGCACGGCCACGCCCCGGACCCGGGCCTCGAACGTCTTTTCCTCGACGGTGACTACGAGCTGGCAGATCCGACGCTGCACCTAGCCACGCCCAGCGGCGCCACCCAGGCTCGCCTGGTCGAGCGTTTCGGTACCAGCGGTCCCGGTGACGACAAGACGGCGTGGGCGCTGGCCTGGAAGGACGACATCCGCAACCGCCGGTTCCGCGCCCTGCCAGGACATCTCCGGCACCGGATTACTTACAGCCTCTACCATTTCGGGGTGGTGGCGCGGCTGGTCCGCTGGCTGGCCGGGCATCGTTACGTGCTTTGCCGGGTGTGGCCTGGCCAGCTGCGGAACTACTTCATCACCCGAGCCAGCGCACTGTTGCTCCGTGGACGCGACTGGAGCAAGCTGCGCGACTTCGCCGACTGGGCGGTGGCGTTCCGGTCAGACCGGCACGGAAACCCCAACCCGAGCGACCTTTACTACCAAGCCCAGGCATTCCGGTACTCGCTGCTGCCGGCCCAGGCGCGCACGTCAGCTGAGAAGGCCATTGCTGGCCTGCAGGGCGTCGCCGACGCAGAGCGCCTGGCTGGTGCCCTGTACGAGGCCGGAGATGCGGCCATCTATCAGGCCGATTTCAACGCAGCGCTGGGCTATGCTTTCCAGCTCCGGTATCGGCGAGGCCGCTATGCCATCCCTCGCTGGCAAGCGTGGGGCGCGTGGCTGGAGACGATCGCGCTGGCCCACCTCGGCGCGATCGACCGTACCGATGAACCGATCGCAGCCATGACCGAGCGTTTCTGCTTCGAGGACGATCCCCTCAACATTGCCGACGTACGCACCGCTGAACTCCTGGTCGCCCGTGTGCGGCTCGCTCAGGTCGGCTCGGTCGGTCTCGACTCCCTCGATCACCACAGCGACGCGGCTCGAACCGGACGCTACCGAGACGACCTTGATCTGCTCCGAGCCGATATCTCCATCGGGCTAGGCGACCACGACGAGGCAAGACAACGGCTGACACGCGTCCACGACCAAGCCGCCATGCCCGTGTCCAGGGCATGGGCGCTGCTCGGGCTGGCAGAACTAGACCGGCTCGCCACCCCCGGCCACCCGGCCGCTGCGGACGCGTTCGGCGCCCTCGCCGACGACGCGCACACCCGGAAGGCAACCTGGCTGGAAGGGCAAGCTGTTCTCGGCCTCCACTTGTGCGACAAGGCTCGCGCCGAGCGGCTGTGGCAGCGGCTGGCCGTGACCTGGCCTCACGACGGCGGCATTACCCTCGAAAGCCTCAAGACAACGACAAGCGAGCGGCCTCGCGTCCTATGGCTCCTGACGATCTGACCAGGAAGACAGTCGGCACTCCGCGCATTTGGGTCGCCAGGTCGGCCCGGGAGCTTCGCGACATGTGCCGCTCATGGCTGGTCGCTCCGGAACTGCGTGCCTTGGTGGAAGCGGTTGGTGGTCTGGACGCTCATCATGTGGGCGATCCCGAAGCCCTGCGCGCCTGGAGCAGCACGCACTTGGATACCCGGAGCGACGCCGAGCGGCGAGATGCTCAAGCGGCTACGATCCCCAGTTCCATGCAGGCAGCGCTGATTGATGCAGCGCACGGGCTCGGCTTGCTTGCTACATCCGACGCTTCCACCGGTAGCTACCAGGCCATCGTCATCCTCGGTGGAGCCACTACCGGCAACGCGCTGCGCGCCGAGCTTGCAGCGCGGATCGCCCACAGGGCAACAGGGTGGACGCTCGTGGGGCTCACCTCCGACCGGCTCCTCACCGCCGCCGAACACCAAAGCGACCCCGACAGCGAAAATGACCGCCTCGAGTGGGCCAACCTGCTGCGCCAGGTACGCGCGCACTTCGGCTCCCTGTCCCCGGAAATTGAGAAAGGAGTCGAGGGAGAACTGGTATTCACGACAGTCAGCCAGCAGAAGGTACGGATCCTGATAGCGCCCCGGGACAACCTGGGCCACCGGCCAACCACCGCACGGCAAGTCGATTTCTTCTGCCGCAGCACGCCCACGTCGGACAGGGGGTCGGTACTGCTGATCACTAACGCTATCTACGCCCCATACCAGTTCTTCGCGGGAGCCATTGGCCTGCTGCACAACGGATCACGGCGCGTCGAGCTCATCGGCACGGACACCAAGGTCGACACTACCGGAGACCTGATCTACCAGCGGATCGCACAAGAAATACACTCCGCCATCCTGGCGGCGACGGAAGTCATTACGGCTCGCTAGTTGCGCACACAGCATAACCAAGCCAGCCCGTAGCTCCCGCGACAGCCAGCGCCCATCGACCACTACCGCGCCGGCCGGTCCGCGGCCACGTGCTCATCTGCATGCTCGCCAGCTACCTCACCCGGCACCTGCGCGCGGCCCCGGCAGAGCTACCTTCACCGAGCAGCACATCCCCAGGCCAGCGACCCGGGTCGGTCTGACAACTGCAGTGAGCCGTACGGAGTCGGCGACCCGGCGCAGCAGCCCCATGCTGGCAGCTCGGCGCCGCTCCTGCCAGGGCCGTGGCGAGCGATCGCCGCCGGCGCGGGTTACCAAGACGACTGTTCTCGCATCCACCTGCTGGCGGGAAGGCTACTGCGCCGGATTGGACCGGGGAAGGGAGCCCGGTCCTGTGCCTGGCGGAGCCACGCTGAATGACGCATTAACCTTTTTCAACTGTGTTTCATCTGTTGCGTTGCTGGCCGTTCGGTATGCATGCTAAGCACATAAGGCACGGGATGATTACCGATTATTCCGGCGGTGTCGCGAGTCACTCTGCGCTGGCGGCCGGGCTTTCGGCCTGCCCGCCGCGAAGGTCGAGGAGGACGATCATGAGCGGACCAGGGTATTCCCGGCGGTCTGAGTTCCGGCGCGGTCGCGCGCGGGTGGCGTGGCTGACCGCCGTAGCGGGTGGCCTGCTGCTGGTCGCGGCCTTCACCAGCGGGATCCCGCAGGTGACCCAGACGCCGCGCGCTGGTCTGCTGTCCGCGCATCTGCTGGCCCGGACGGTGGCTGCGGCGACGACGTCATGCACGCCTGGCAGCCCGGAGCAGAACCTGCCGCAGAGCGGGTTCAGCTGCCCGGTGGAGATCCCCGGCTCGGGCGGCCTGGGTGAGCCGTCGATCATCCACGACGGCCAGGGCCGACTGTTCGTCACCGCGCCGCAGGCGCTTGGCAACATCCAGACGTCCGGCGGCAGCCCGCTGTTCACCTCCGCCGACGGCGGCCTGTCCTGGGGCCCGCCGGTGCGCTCCCAGGCATGCACCGGCCTGTCCGGCGGGGACACCGACCTGGCCACCGACAGCGGCGGCAACATCTACCAGACCGACCTGTGGCTGGGGAATTCCTGCCTTTCCGTTTCCGAGGATCACGGTCAGAGCTTCGCCGCGGGCAATCCGTTCGGGTCTGAGCTGCAGCCTGGCGACGACCGGCCCTGGCTCGCCTACAACAAGATCTCTAACCAGCTGTACATCGCCTACGACGGGCTGGACGCGCTGCATGTGGCCAACACCGGGCCGCTGGCCAGCCCGCTGCTGGGCATCCAGGCCATCCAGGACACCCCGGCCGTTCCTGAGGTCGCGGTCAGCTCCGGCAGCGTCCCGGACAGCATCCGGGAGTGCGTCTGCCCGCCTGGCGGCATCGCGGTGGACAACACCACCGGGCCGCACTCGGGCCGGGTCTACATCAGCTACAGCTACCAGCACGGCACCGCCATCTCCTTCGCCGACCTGGTCGGCGCCGGCCCGGCACGGACCGCTGGCACGTGGAGCAGCCCCATCGCCATCCCCGGCTCTGGCAGCAGCGGATCGGCGTTCGAGAATGAATGGAACTTCGACCCCATCGCCGTCGACGGCAACGGCACGGTGTACGTGGCCTGGGCGCACGCCAGCGGCTTCGACGCCAGCACCAATCTCGCCGCCAACGGCGTCGAGATCGACTACGCCTTCAGCAGGGACGGCGGCAGTACCTGGAGCAGCCCGTTCAAGCTGTCGTCTGAGGGCGGCACTGCAACCTTCCCGACGATGAGCGTCGCAGGCAACGGGGTGCTGGACTTCGCCTGGTACGGCGACCCCTCCCGCACCGTGGATCCCAACCTGGACAGCAGCGGGCAGTGGAACCTCTACTACGCCCGGGTCACCAAAGCCAATACCTCCGCCCCGTCGATATCGCCGAAGATCGCCATCAAGGACATGCACAACGGCTGCATCCAGACCGGCGGCGGCGCCTCGTGCACCGACCGCAGCCTGCTGGACTTCTTCCAGATCACCGACGTCTCCGGCCATCCCGCCATCATCTACACCGCCGGCGATGCAAACGCCGGGGTCAACCTATGGTTCACCAAGCGGACCTAAAGCATTTGTCTTCGGCAGAGTCACCCGCGCACGCAAACAGCCCATAAAGTCATTGCCGGAGGAGGCTGCCCAGCACGTTCCGCCAAGGGTTGCCGTTAGCGAGCTTGTCACCAGCCCAACGGCGGGCAGGGGCGATGGCCTTGCCGCTGTGAGCGGGCAGCCGGTGCAGCATGATCCGGATGACACGGGAGATCCAGGGATGGCCAGACGGCGCCACGACGAGTAAGCCAGCCGATCTTGCGGCATCCTGCCCGCGCTGCGCGCCGGCCGCGGCTCTGTGTGCTAGAGCACCCCAGCCGCCAGAGCAGCGAGGCCGATCACCAGGCTGCCGACCGGGAAGAGCCAGGCCTGGCTGAAAGTGTCAATCAGAGCAGTCTCGGGACGGCTGGCCCGGTAGCAGACCGGCACCTCCTGACCCGGCCGGTAGCGGACCGGAGTCCTGAACAAGGCCCTGAACTCCACGATCCGGCCACCGGCTACGGTGAACCGGACTACCGGCCGCCAGACCCTCAAACCCGTGGAGACCTGCATGCCACCCTGGCCGGCACTCCATTCCATTCCCGCGCTGACCACCACTCCCCGGGTACGGATGCCGCGGCGGCGGATCCACAGCACCCAGCTAACGGCGCCCAGCCCGACAACCGCGAAGACCGCGCCCGCTATCGTCATCATCCCTGCCTCTTCCCTGGCCGCCTCACGCGCCCGCCCTGGTAGCAGCCCGGGCCTGGATGAACCAGCGCTCACGCGAAGAGGCCACTAGTAAGACGCCGGCCACCGCTGTCCGGGCTACCCTAGGCTGGGGTAACTGTGACACCTGCAGCCCCGGTGATGACTAGCTGCTTCAGGCATCCCAACTGGCCCCGCTGACCTTGCCATTCCGGCTAGCGCTGAGCACCAGCCCCGGGAAAGCGCGAGCGGTAACCGACAGAGCCGCGCTAAATGCGACAGGCCCGCATAGCGTGCCAAGGACGCGCAGAACCGGCGCTCTGCCTGTATGCCACGGCACGCCTGGTGACCTGGCCGCCAGACGGAATCGGCGGTCGGGGCCTCCAGCAACCCGGTAGGCCAACCGGACCGGTCGCCCCCCGTGATCAACGCGGCGTGGACCGCGGGCCGGCGCACGCCGCGAACGGAGCGGTACCCAGGCCCGGCCGGCCAGCTCGGCGCCAGCCCGCGGGAAGCCATCCTGGTGCTGCAGGACGTGACGGCGACCCCGCGTCCGGGAAGTGACCAGGCGGACGTCCCCGGCTTCCGGTAATCGCACGGCGTGCCTCGGGCATGGCGTTCGGCCGGGTACTGGCGGGTCAGGAGACCATGTTGTGAATCGGCAAGATGTCCGGCGCTCCAAGGTCCAGCCCGGTCTTCTGCATGATCGGCCTGAGCACTTTCCGAATTCCTCGAAGGCAAGCAAGGACTCCCGTAGGTCGAAGACCATCAGGTTGTCTTCGGGCCGGAGCATGTGTGCCGGATCAGGCCAGCCGTACGGCTCTCACCAGCGGCTTCGAGGTCCCCTGAGGGCTGCCTCGTATTGCTGCGCGGTCATAGCGGCAGGATTGAAGTAGACGCCGATCGCGATGAATGCTCCTCGTCGTCGAGACACCGCGATCTGGCCCGGATATGTCGCCAGATCCAGGCAGGCTCGAGCATGACACGCGGCCGGCGGCCAGCAACGCAGAAGCAGCCATTCCGGCGGTATTGCCGTCATTGGTTCAGACGCTGACAGGGTCATCGCGCCGTAGCTGGTCACTATCTGCGCCGGCCGCACCGGTGGTGGCCGCGGCTGGGATCTGGTTGGCGCCGGGCGGCAGGTGGCGGCCTAGGCGGAGTGCGGCGGCGGCCGCTGCGGCGCAGGCCAGAACAAGGACGGCGAACAGCCCGGTGTCCTGGCCGGCGCCGAGCGCCGCCGCGCCGCCGATGGGCCCGAGGAGGAAGCCGGTGGTGAAGGCCAGGGCGCCGAGCCCGTTGTACCGGCCGGCCGCCCCGGCCGGGGCGAGGTCATTGATGATCGCCGGAAGTGTCGGCGAGAGCAGGGTCTCGGCGAGCGCGAAGACGGCCATGGCGGCGGCGAACGTGATGTCGGCCGCGGCGCCGGCACCCAGATGGCCGGCCAGGAGCACGATGACCCAGCTGGCCGCCCAGGCCGCGCTGGCCAGCGCCACGCCGGTGGTGCGCCGGCGGCCGGCCAGCCAGCGCAGCACGAACAGCTGGGCGCCCACCACCGTCAGGGTGTTGGCGGCGAACGCCAGGCTCAGGCCGCGGGCGTCGATGCCGCCGGGCCGGGTGGCGTACCCGGCGAAACTGGACTGGGACTGGCCGAAGGTGACGGTGACGATCAGCGCGGTCATTGCCCATACCCGCAGGAATGCCTTGTCCCGCAGCACCTGTCGGTAACCGGTTCGTGAACCGCGGACAGGCCGCGGCTGTCTCGGCTCAGGCGGATCGAGGCGGAGCCGGGTGAGCACGGGGACGAAGGCCAGGAATGTGGCGGCGTCGGCGAGGTAGACGACAGTGAAGGTGACCGGGTGAGTGACGCTGACCAGCGCTGCGGCGCCCAGGGCGCCGACGCCGAGCCCGGCGTTCAGGCAGGCGTGCCGGACCGAGAACACCGCCGAGCGGCTGCCCGGGCCGACCAGGCTGGCCAGCAAGGCGTCCTGGGCCGGCCAGATCATCGCCACCCCCAGGCCGAGCAGGCCAGCCGCACCGAACAGGGCGGTGGCGCTGCGGGCGAAGGCCAGGGCAGCCGATCCGGCCGCGGCCACCACGAGGCCAGCCATCAGCGCACGCCGCGGTGTCCACCGGTCGGCCGCCGCACCGCCGAGCGGATTACCGGCCAGTGACGCCAGGGCGATCGTGGCGACCACCAGGCCGGCCGTGCCGTAGCTGAGGTCCCGGACCCGGTGGGCGTAGATGAACAGGAACGGCAGTGTCAGGCCGCTGCCGGCGGCGGAGATGAAATCGCCGCACAGCACCACCCATGCCTGGCGCGGCAGCGACGGCAGCAGCGGGCTGCCTCGGCCGCCGCTGGCCAGCCCGCCGGTCATGACTGCGTCCCGAGGCGAGCCAGTTCGGCACGCGCTGCCAGCACGTGCGGGTGACCGGTGGGCAGCCGAGCCGTCAGGATGGCGGCGGCCTGCGCCGTCAGCGCTGCCGCCTCGGCGTTCCTGCCTTGCCCGGCGACGGCCGCGCCCAGGTTCAGCAGGGTCAGGCCGACTTCGGCGTCGGACGGCCCGAGAACGGTTCGCAGGATCCGCAGCGACCGGCGGCCCAGCGACTCGGCCTCCCGCCATTGTCCCTGGTCGCTGGCGAGCACCGCGAGATTGGCGCAGGTCATCGCGACCTCGAAATGACCGGGTCCGTACCGGTTCTCGAATACCGCAAGCGCCCGGCGGTATGCGTCCGCGGCGTCGCGGAGACGCCCCGCAAGGTGATACAAGGCCCCCAGAGCATTCAGGTCCCTGGCCACATCGGGGTGACCGGCGCCCAGCCCGCGGGTCCGGAGCACCAGGCCGGTCTCGGCCAGCGGGATCCCCGCGGCGGAGTCGCCCCGCGAATGCGCGAGCCCGCCCAGGTTGTGCAGCAGCCCGGCCCGGATGAGCGGGTCAGCGCCGGGCATGCCGTCCAGGGCAGCCATCGCCCGCCGGTAGGCGGCCTCGGCGGCGGCAAAGTCGGACGCGTACTTGCCGACCACTCCCAGGGCGTTCGCCGCCGACACCACCGCCATCGACCTCTCGCCGAACGTCGCCGACGCGCGGGCCAGCACGTTGCGCAGTCGGCCGGCGGCGGCATCGTAACCTCCCGCGACTCGCTCAAGGCCAGCCAGCCGCTCCTGCGCCTGACACCACAGCAACACCAGGTCGTCATCTTCGCCGGCCTCCGCTGCGGCGTCGTCCAGGCTGGCGACAGCGGTCGTGATCGTGACGGCGGCGTCGGCGAACCAGCCCAGGCACTCCTGGATCTCGGCCAGCGAGACCAGTACCGCCGCGGCGTCCGCGCTGCTGCCGAGTCCCGCCGCCCGCAGGACCGCCAGCCCGCGGGCGGCGATGGCCAGCGCTGTCCCGGGATCTCCCGCATCCAGCGCGGCCAGCGCCTGGTCCCGCTGGGCCAGCGCCTCCGCGGCAGCGTGGTGGCCGGCCACCACGGCCGGCTCACAGTTCATGGCTGTCAGCAAAGTAGCGGCCCCCTCACCGGCCGGTGCTTTCGTCGTCAGATGCAACACGCCGGTCATGGGAACCGCCACCTCACCTGTCACTGGTCCGGTCAGCTGCGGCCCGCGGCCGTCACGGCGCGGGAGTGATTGGTGGTCAGGGCCCGGGTCACGGCGCGGGAGTGATTGGTGGACAGGCCCCGGGTCACGGCGCGGGAGTGATTGGTGGACAGGCCCCGGGTCACGGCGCGGGAGTGGTTGGCGGTCAGGCCCCGGGTCACGGCCCGGGAGTGGTTGCTGGTCAGGGCCCGGGGTGTGGCCTGGGTGTGGTCCTGACGCTGTGGCTGGATGAACATCGGTACTCCTTCTTGGCTGGCGGGCCGCGGGCCGGCCTGCTCTGGCACAGTTGTACGGCCCGCGCCCCGGTGACCGCCTGAGTAGCGGATGCTCATTTACCGGCCCGGCGGTTACTCAGCCGGCAGATGAGCAGTCGTTGCTCAGGCGCGGGCCACAGCGCCGAGTGGATTGTCACGGTAGGCAATCTCAGCGAAGGGGACCTACCGTGACCACTTACACCGACACCTGCGCCCCCGCCGAAGCGGAGGCGATCAGCATCTACCAGGCGATCGGCGGGCGGGCCGCTGTTGCCGCCGCCGTCGACGGCTTGTTCGGGCGGCTGCTCGCCGATCCTGAACTGGGCCGGTTCTTCCCCGGCGGCGTCGGCGCCCGGCACCGCGCCTATGTCGTCACGATCCTCGGTGCGGCTCTGGGCGGTCCGGAACGCTACCGCGGACCCGACATCTCCCGGGCGCACCGCGGCCTGGGCATCAGCGACGCCCATTTCGACCGTACCGCCGCCCACCTGCAGGCCACCCTGGATGAGCTGCGCGTCCCCGGTGAGCTGGCCGGCCGGATCGTCGGGATCGTGGCCGGGCTCCGGCCCGCGGTGGTGACCGCCTGACGGGCGCCGGCGCCGGATCCCGCCGCCAGGGTTTGCTTGCCGCAGCCGGGCTGTCATGCTGGCAGCTGTGGCGGTGGCGCTGCAGCGGTGGCCGATCGTCGGCCGGCGGTCGGAGCTCGAGGCGTTCGAGCATGCCCTGGGCTCGGCTGAGCTGCAGGGCATGCTGATCCACGGCCGGGCAGGGGTCGGCAAGACCCGGCTGGCCGATGAGTGCCGCCAGCAGGCCGCGGCAAGCGGTCACCCGACCGAACGGGTGGCCGGCAGCCGGACCACCGCGCTGCTGCCGCTGGGCGCGGTGGCCGCCCTGCTGGCCGGCGGGCTCGGCCGCCCCGGCCCCGACGGGCAGGTCCACGCTGTGGCGCTGCTGGAGGAGACCCGCCGCGCCCTGCACGAGCGCCATAACGGCCGCCGCGTGGTGACCGTCGCCGATGACGCCGCCCTGCTCGATGCCGCGTCCCTCGCCCTTCTTGGGTATCTGGCCGCGCAGAAGACGATCTTCCTGGTCGCCACGGTGCGGACCGGCGAGCCGGTCCCGGACCTGCTGACCGGCCTGTGGCGGGATCGCCGGGTGGAGCGGGTCGACTTGCACGACCTCAGCCGCGCCCATCTCGATACGCTGCTGCACCTGGCTCTCGGCGGCCCGATCGAGGCTGGCGCGGGATGGCAGTTCTGGGAGGTCACCCGAGGCAACCCGCTGTACGTGCATGAACTGGTCCTGGGCGCTGTCGAGTCCGGCGCGCTTGTCCAGCGATCCGGAGTCTGGCACCTGGAGGACCGGTTGCCGGCCACGAGCAGGCTGCTCGATCTGGTCGAGCAGCGGATCGGGAGCCTGTCCGCCGAGGCCCGTTCCGTCGTTGAGCTGCTCGCTCAGTGTGAGCCGGTGGAGCTGGGCTACATCGAGGCCGTCGCCCCCGCCGGAGTGCTGGAGTCGCTGGAACGGGCCGGGCTGGTGACGATCGCCGTCGACGACGGGGAGGCGCGCCTGGCCCACCCCCTGTACAGCAAGGTGATCCGCGCCGCCATGCCGAGGCTACGGGCGCGGGCGATCTTGCTGGCCGAGGCCGGGCGGCTGGAGGCCATGAACCCTGCCCACGGCCCGGAAGCGCTGCGGATCGCGGTGTGGCGGCTGGACGCCGGGGGGCGGCCCGACGCCGCCATCTTGGTCCGCGGTGCTCAGCTGGCCCGCTACGCGCACGACTTCCGTGTCGTGCGGCGGCTGATCGAGGCGGTTCCCGGCGAGCAGCTGGATGCGGCCGGGGCGCTGCTGCTGGGTGAGGCGCTGTACGAGCTCGGCGTGTTCGACGCCTCCGAGCGGGTCCTCGCGCGCGGCCAGCAGCTGCCCGCCAGCGAGCAAGTCGCGCTGCGCCTGGCGGTCACCCGGGCCAAGAACGCGCACTGGGGCTTGTGCCAGCCCGAGGCGGCACTGGCCATCAACGCCGCCGCCGCGGCTGTCATCACCTCCTCGCCGCTGGCAGAGGAGCTGGTGGCCGATGAGGCCGCCATCTTGATGTTCTCCGGCCATCCCGACCGGGCACTGGCGGTTCTCAAGCGCATCGCCGGCAGCGACCAGCGGACCCGGGTCGTCCGGGCCATCTCGGGGGCTCCCGCGCTGGCGGTGACCGGACGGACCGCCGAAGCCGTGACGGCCGCCGAGGCCGGCTTCACCGACCACGTCGCGCTCGGCGACGAGCTGGCCATCGCCCACCCGGCTACCCACATCGTCAGCCAGGTGTTCGCGCTGACCGAGGCGGGCCGACTCGCCGAGGCTGAGCAGCTGGCAAGGGCCGGCGCGGATATCGTCGCCTCGCACCGGGTGCCCATCGCCCAGATCTGGTTCGCCGCGAACCTCGGGCGGGTGGCCATTCTCCAGGGCCGGGTAGCGACCGCACGCCGCTATTTCGCCGAGGCGGCCGGGCTGGCAGAGGCCAGCCGGTTCGCCGGCCCGCGGTTCATGGCCCTGTCCGGCCTGGCCCTGGCGCATGCCATGCTCGGCGAGGCGGCCGCTGCGACCCAGGCACTGGCCGAGCGCGCCGCCGTGCCGCCGTTCGGTTTCCTCGGCCCAGAGCAGCAGCTCGCCGACGGGTGGACCGCCCTCGCATCGCGAATGCCGGCAGCGGCGGCGGACATATTCCGGGCCGCGGCGGCGCAGGCTGCTTCGACCGGCCACCGCACCACCGAGTCCTGGCTCTGGCATGACCTGATGCGCACCAGCGGGTACGACGCCTCCGCCCGGCTGCGCGAACTGGCCGCCGCGTGCGACTCGCCGCTGGTTACCGCCCGCGCCCGGCATGCCGTTGCCGCCCGGGCTCGTGACGCCAGGGAGCTGGCCGCCGCCGCCGATGACTTCGAGGCCCTCGGCGCAATGCTGCTGGCTGCCGAGGCCGCGTCAGCCGCCGCCGAGGCTTTCAGCCGGGCCGGGGACCGGCGCGCGGCGACCGCGGCGCAGCGCCGCTCGAGCACGCTCGCCGCCGCCTGCCAAAGCGCCGCCACGCCGGGGCTGGTGCACGCCGCCGCCGCCGCCGTCCCGCTATCAGGCCGCGAACGCGAGATCGTGATGCTCGCTGCCACCGGCATGGCCAGCAAAGACATCGCTGACCGCCTCTTCCTGTCGGTGCGGACGGTGAACAACCACCTGCAGCACGCCTACACCAAGCTCGGTGTCAGCAGCCGGGCCGACCTGGCCCACGCCCTGGGGAGCAACACATGACGCCGGAGCAGATCACCCTGGTGCAGTCATCGTTCGAGCGCCTCGGCCCGCAGCTGCCGGCCATGGCGACCCGGTTCTACCAGGAGCTGTTCGGGCGAGACCCGGCCCTGCGCGATCTGTTCACCACCGACCTTGCCTACCAGGAGGTCAGGTTCGCTGAGAAGCTCACTGAGATCGTGCGGGCAATGCCCAGCCTCGACAAGCTCCTTACCCACACCCGCGCGCTCGGCGCCCGCCATCTCGGCTACGGAGTACGAGCCGCCGACTACCAGACCGTCGGCGCAGCACTCTTCGCCGCGCTCGCAGCCATCCTCGGCAACAGCTTCGACGCCCAGACAAGCCAGGCATGGACCCTTGCCTACAACCTCGTCGCCGAGACCATGCTCGAAGGCGCCGCCGCAGCCCGGCCCGTCGGCAGCTGATTCGCCGCGGCCGGCCAGGCGCAGATGCTCGCGCCCGACCGGATGATCTGGGCGCGGCGGCCCACGCATCCGATGCAGTCCTCAGCCACGCCGATTCGGCAGGCATTTAAGTGAGCACTAGTTACGATCACGGTGACTGTTAGTGACTGACACTGTCCGCTCTGAACGCCTCAACTGGACCAAGAAGCTCTCCACTTGCCTGGACTTCGATGAGAACGCCGCCGCGGGCTGCTTGAGAACTGACAGCCATGTTCACACCAGTCCCAGCGCTACCTCGCCCATCGTGCCGACGACCATCGCGGAGCGGCGTCGCTGCCGCCCGATGACGGCGGAACTCAATGACAAACCAGGGACAAATGATCAGGGAATCGACCGCCACACTTGGCGATCAGGCCCGTGACCTGCAACTACTCTCGTAACCCCGACCGGATTTGAACCGGCGCTATCGCCTTGAGAGATATCAGACATCGTCGCTCAACACTGTACGATACCGGCCGACCGCGATCGACCAGGTAGCACCCAGTGACTACTATGTAGTCATGAGCAAGCGCGCTGCCACACCCGTCCGGTTCGACACCGCCGTCGCCGAGCGGCTGGCGTCCTTCGTCGCCGCCAATCCCGGCATGTCCCTGTCCTCGGCCGCCAACCGGCTCGTGGACGAGGCCCTCCGGGCAAGCGAGCATCCCGGCACCGTGTTCCGGCCCGGACCCACCGGGCGGCGCGCCGGCCTGGTCGCCGGCCCCGACGTCTGGGAGGTGGTCCGCGCGGTCCGATCTGCCCGCGCCGCCGAGCCCAGCCTGCCCGAGGGTGACCTGCTCGCCCTCGTCGCCGAGAACACCGGGCTCCCGGTACGGCTCATCCGCGTCGCCGTCCGGTACTGGGCCTCCTACCCCGAGGAGATCAACGCCGAGATCGCCGCCGCCGAAGCAGCCGACGACGCGGCAGAGGACGCGTGGCGGCGGGAACGCCAGCTGCTCGCTGGGTAACGACCGTGAGCCACCGGCTGCTGCTGGATGAGATGTTCTCCGCCGTGATCGCCGAGCATCTGCGCGCGAAGGGCCACGATGTCCTGGCCGTCGTGGCCGACCCGGCACTGACCGGCCTTCCCGATGACCAGATCGTTGCCCACGCGGTATCAGCAGGACGCGCCCTGGCCACCGCCAACATCAAGGACTTCATCCCCCTCGACGCCCGGTACCGCGCCGCCAGCCAGCCGCACGCCGGGCTCATCCTCGTTTCGGCCAGGACCTTCCCCCAGGACCGGACCTACACCGCAGCCATCACCAGCGCCCTGTCCGCCCTCCTCGACCAGCCCGGCCAGATCCAGAATGGCATGGTGCTCTTCCTCCGCCGATAAGCAAGCCCGCGCAAGGCAGCAGGACCCGATCGGTCGGCGAACTCGCACCAGCGCTCTCGGGATGCCGCCGGCCGGGTCACGTACCCTGACCGACTCAGTCGAATGCCTCGTCGCACCGCGATTGTCGCGCGCTCCAGTCTCCTCAGCAGCCGGCCTGATGCCGCTGTGTCTGGCCGCGGCCAAATGCACCTGTGGAATGCTGTCTGCCCCGGCAGGCAGGCCGGGGGACATACCGGGCGTAGGCGGCCGTCACGTTTCGTGATCGGGCTGACCGATGCCGCGCCCGCCACGCTCCCGGGAATGCTGTCAGGGGCAGCGTGTGCGAGGGTACGGCGGGTCTGGTCAATTGGCGGATCTTCGGAACCTGGTTGGCCTGCGGCCAGGTTGCGCCCTGGCCGCAGGCTCCGGTTCTACTGCTGTGTGAGCAGCAGGTCGGTGTTGTACTCGACTGATACCGAGCCGTTGGCGGGCACTGTGATCTGCCAGGCGAGCCCTTCGGAGGTGTCGTGGTCGTCGGCCCGGACGGTGTCGGGGAACGCATTGCCGGCCGCGATGTCTGACCATAGGTCGGCGTAGTGCTCCTCGATGAAGGTCGACCCTCCGGTCGCCGGGTTCAGCCGCAGGGTTCGTGCGCCGTTGCTGGTCACGTTGTCTGACACGCAGGACACTGAGCCTGCGGACGAGGTGCCGGTGCCGGTATCGCTGTCTCCTGGGAAGCAGTCGAACGCGTGGTACAGCATGAGCTGGACCGGCGAGCCGCTGGTGTTGGTCAGCGTCGTTGCCGTATGGACGGTGCTGCCGCCGGTCGCGTACGTGTCTGTCTGGCTGACGGTGATCGGGGATCCGGCGGCGGATGCGGCCGTCGTGGTGACGAACGGGTCGTTGGAGCTGCCCGAGCCCGTGGTGCTCTGGCTGGTCGCGGTCCATCCGTTGTAGTTGGGTGCGCCGGTAAGGTTACCGCCCGCCGGGATGCCGGCGGGGCCATAGAGTTGCCCTCCCATGGCGATGATCGTTCCGCAGGCGTTCCCGCCGTAGAACTCGCCGTTGGAGTCGCCGGCGGCGAGCATGACGCAGCCCAGGTCCGTGCTGACGTCATATTCGGTGATGGCGTCCGGTGTGGTCTGGGCGGGCTTGATGGTCAGGCTGAACGTCCCGATCGCTGTCTTGCCGTTGTTATCGGTTACCTGGGCGGTGAATTGCGAGGATCCCGGCGAGATTGGAGTGCCCGAGAGCACGCCGCCGCCGCTCAGCGTGAGACCGGCGGGCGGCGAGCCGTTGATGATCGTCCAGCTGTACGGTGGCGTGCCACCCGAAGCCGCCAAGGTCTGGTTGTACAGGGTGCTCACCTGGCCATCAGGCAAGGTCCCGCCGTTGACGACCGGCTGGGACTCGCAATCGGCCGGGAAATACCAGGGGCTCCCTGGGAAGTCCCCGTGCCCGAGCAGGGCATCGAACGTGACCCTTCTGGCCACGCCCCAGCTTCCCAGCCAGGCCTTCGCGGTCAGCCCCAGCTTGAGGGCAATCCCAGCGCTGAGCTTGAGGCACGCATTGGCGTCCAGCGGGAACACCGGCCCGAAGCTGGCATCGAGCGGATCGAACTCGCCGCTGAGGCCGGCGATCACACCAGCGTCATGCGTCCCGGCGCCGGGGCCCACGACGACCTCACCGCCGAGCGTGAGGCCGATCGAACCACTGGACGTGACATCCGGCGTCAATGGCTGTGCCGTCAGAATGTCGCTGCCGGAGAAGTGCACACCGCTGCTGACGCCGAAGGTCCCGGAGAACTGCACGCCGCCGGTGACCGTGGCGCCGAGGTTCGACTCCGTCACCGCGCCGTTGATGCTGACATCGGCGCCAGGGCTGAAGGATATCGAAATCGGGACCGGGTCCACCGTGAGGGTCTTGAATACATCGGCGAACGATATGCGGCAGCTCAGGCTGGCGCTGGTCTCCACCGACATGGCACCGGTGACCGTCGCTGTCAGCTCCATGGACAGTGCCGCGCCCTTGGGGATGTGCAGGAAGCTAGTGTCCTGGGTCTTTGATCCGCCGCAAAAGTCGGCCGAGTGATTCGAGGATTTCTTCCGCAGGTTTCGTCCAGATGAACGGTCTGGGGTCTTCGTTCCATGTGTCCACCCAGGCCAGGATGTCCTTCTCGAGCTGC
>WNFX01002746.1_pt1 | contig 29782 bp, 25 predicted proteins | sample 5400111 | NCBI WGS metagenome assembly WNFX01 (sample SAMN13153363, study PRJNA577476) | soil metagenome | isolation source: 40 cm soil or saprolite under grassland replicate 1 | place: USA:California | collected 2016-06-15 | reverse complement strand
TGATTGCAAGAACATTCTAGTATCCTTTGGCAGACAGTGTCCTCCTATTCCATCTCTTGGTTCAAGTATGTTTACATTCCATTTGGTATTGAGTGCTTCACGCAGTTCTCCAAAGTTTATGTTGTTTGCTTGGCAGTAAAGATAAAGATCTTCAGCAAATGATATTTGAAGATATCTATCTGCATTTTCGACGATTTTTGTAATTTCAGCAACTTCTACTTCTGAAACTGGATGCATAGGGATTCCTAGAGAGATAGTGGTAGTAGAACTAGAAGTAGAAGTAGAAGTAGAAGTAGAAGTAGAAGTAGGGGTAGGGGTAGGAAGAGAGATATCGATAGTATCGCCAGTACTAGTTATATGATGCATTACAGAACTATTATTACTATTACTATTATTATCATCAATAATAGTACTAGCAGGAGTAGAATGATCAGATAAGATTCCATTATTAGTACTACTGCCATCATAGAACTGCAATGCTACTTTAAGACAGCAATTACAAACTCCACCTACAACACGTAACTGGTTTACACCGTGTTCCTTTTCTTCTAAAGCATACCATCTATGTGGAGCATGAGCTACATGTAATCTGTGATTGAGCATTTCAAATACTTTCTTTGATGTACCCTTTGGAATCGTACTTTCTATTGAAACAAGTGCCCCATTCTTTGCTTCCTTTGAAATTCTCTCCACTACAGAAAATAAACCATCTATTTGAGGTGAGAACATATCTTCAGGTTCATGAGTTGATACACACAAAATATATACATCAAATTCACCAAAGTCAGTAGCTTTCTTTATTGCTGCTGTTTTTTCTGCACGATCCATTGCTTTTGGACTTATATCATATCCATAAGCATCGAATCCTCTTTCCTTTACATATTTTGCTACTGGTAGTCCTAGTTGACCTAGTCCAACTATTAAGATCTTATTGAATTGGGACGAAGAAACTGAACTAAGGTTCGGATTACTACAATAATCTTCAATACTCTTCAAGAAAACCAATCCTTCGTTCGTTGTCTTATATATTCGCTCTCCTTTATGGTGTTCAAGCATCTGATTTTCTAATAGAAAATCGAGATACTCATCTAACGGATTATGAGTCAAAAATGCTTTATACATGATTTCAGTTCTCGTTGCTCCTGACTTGGCTGCTTCGAGAATTAACGATATTATTTCTTCTTTACTCCTATTTTGCATAATCACTGTATGTACATACCTTCTATGAATAAAAGCAGCACAAAAGAATATTATAGTAAATAATTTTATTTGGTTGATACCGAGTGTGTACAAAACATTAAAAATTTTGATATGCCTTATTGTTTAAGGTGAGATTCTTAACAATGTCAGTAGCAATATACAAATCTTTGGCAGGTGTAGAGTATTTGTTATCAATATCGTTTATCAATATCATATGTCACGATCATATATCTAAATTTTATTATATACTCGAAGCCCGGACAAGTTGACTGTACGTTAATTGCTATTGTACGTCCGGATTAGAACATACAGAATAAAAATGTCTAAATCTATCTCGGAAAATATATGATAACATTGATAACGTTGATACGAAGGAATCGTTAATAAGAATGCATGACCAACAAAAAGCTTGCAACGACAGATTTATCCAATATTTGGTCCTCTAATAGTGGAGTTATCCCCGTTTCAAATCTTACAAAGAGAATAAAGTCAGGCCAATTTAAAATCGCAATATTTGGTCTGGGACACGTAGGTGCGCCTATGGCCTCAGCATGGCTTCGTGCTGGTGCTCATGTGATAGGAGTTGATAAATGATTCCTTTTTTAAGATGATTTGTGTTCCAGTATTGGCATCAAATCGATCCGCCGACCTGGCTGCGGTCAAAGATGTTGCATCTGCCATCGGTAGAGGAATCAAGAAAGGAGACGTAGTATCTCTTAATGCGAGTGTCCCGCCAGGCACAACGGAAGATATTGTTTTGCCAATTATTGAAAAGGAGTCCGAGGAAAACCTTCGAGTTGAATCAGATTTTTATATGATTTATAATCCTGAGAGAATTTACGAAGGACGAGCCATAGAAGATATTGAAAATAGATATCCTGCTATAATATCAGGTGTTGGCTCCAAGAGTCTACAAATTGCTTCTGAGATATACTCTGTGATTTGTAGAAAAGGTACTATATCCATGAGCAGCATAAAAGCAGCAGAGACTGAAAAACTTCTAGAAGGAGTGTATCGGGACGCAAATATTGCCCTTGCCAATGAACTAGCCAAGTACTGCGAAAAAATCGGTGTAGATTTTTGGGAAGCACGCGAAGCTGCTAATTCTCAACCATTTTGTCACCTTCATAAACCAGGAATAGGGGTTGGGGGAGCATGTATTCCAGTATATCCACAGTTTATAATTCATTCTGCAGATAAGGTCGGAATTGATTGTAGAATTACCAAACTGGCAAGAACGATCAATGATTCTATGCCCGTTTATGCTGTACAGCAAGCTACACAATTGTTAAATCGGAAAGGTGGAAAGGCAAAGAATGTGGCTGGATCCGTCGTTACGTTGCTAGGTATAGCGTTCAGGGGAGGTGTATCGGATACAAGGTTATCGCCTACCTATGCAGTTATTAAGGAATTTCAAAGGCTGGAAGCAAGGCAAATCCGGGTTCATGATCCGTTAGTCAAACGTGACGAACAGTTGAAATATTATGAAAATGTAATTTTAACTTCAGATCTGGCTGTGTCCTTAAAGGGTACAGATTTGATATTAATAGTTGCGGATCATCCAGAATATAGCCATTTGACTCCTGAACAATTCTTAGGAGTACCTGTTTATGATGGCAGAGGACTATTGGACAAATCCAAATTCAGGTCTACTGGATATGCAGTTATTGGAGCAGGATAAATATAGATGGAATGACTGGGACTGCACAAGAGTTTTAGAGGACAAAGGCCAACTAGACAAGAAATCATGATCATTTCAATCACTCTTTAGTTGCTATAAAATTGACCAACACTTAAGCAGCAGTGTCCTACCTGTCTTCTTTTTGCTTTCATAACCGTATGATTAAACTTTCTGTATTATTACATATTACCTGTTTAGTAATATTTTGCGGTAGCTTTTCAGTTTAGTTAACTTTAATACACTTGAATTAATTTTTAATTTGTATTGAATTACAATAATAATTATGATAATCGCTTCGATTCTTTGATTACTGTTAGTTGGAAGGATGATTCTGTGGTCCTTATTGATCAAACTAAATTACCAAACAGACTTGCATACGTACAATGCAGGAATTACAACGAAGTAGCAGATGCAATAAAAGAGATGGTAGTAAGAGGTGCTCCTGCGATTGGTGTAGCAGCTGCACTAGGATTAGCACTTGCTGGTCTCAAAAGCAAAGCTACAACTCCTAATGAATTACGAGCAGATCTTGATAAAGCGTTTACAGTCTTACTCTCGACAAGGCCAACGGCAGTCAATCTATCCTGGGCACTAACCCGAGTAATAAAAAGGGCAATTCACAAGAAGAGCATGGCCCAAATTAAGAAAGCACTTTTAGAGGAAGCTCTGACACTAGCCAAGGAAGATGCGGAAATTAATTTAAAGATAGGCATGAACGGTGCGCAACTTTTCAGTGATGGTGACGTAGTAATGACTCATTGTAATGCGGGTTCACTAGCAACGACTACCTATGGAACAGCTCTGGGAGTTATCCGAGCGGCAACGCAAAAAGGCAAGCGGTTAAGCGTAATAGCAACCGAAACACGCCCTGTAATGCAGGGTTCTAGATTAACTGCATTTGAACTTCAGCATGATGGTATTGATGTTAGTCTAATCCCGGATACTGCAGTAGGATATATGATGTCCAAGGGCATTATAGGGCGTGTGATTGTAGGTGCAGACCGGATTTTACGAACTGGACATGTATTCAATAAGATCGGAACATATCAGATAGCAAGTATGGCCAATTTGCATGGCATTCCTTTTTATGTAGCCGCACCGATATCTACATTTGATTTTGAAGGCACTCTTCAAGGAATTGTGATTGAAGATAGATCCGCAGATGAGCTAGTAAAGGTCGGAACGAAGAGGATTGCACCAATCGGTGTCCGAATATTTAACCCGGCCTTTGATATAACTCCTCCTGATTTGATTAGTGCTATAGTCACTGAAAAGGGAGTGCTTACTCCACCTTACGAAAAGAGTGTCAATTTTATATTAGATAAATAATTTGCTCACTACTAATTAAGAAGTAGAGATGGGGCAGTACCATTGTCAATTTATCATAATCTATTAACAAGCCTACTTAGTGCGCCTAATAGGTCCATTGATTATCATCGTTTAACGGTAGCATCGAAGTGTGATAAGGTTTTTATCATGTAGAGGTCCATTTACGTGCAGATTCCAAATGTCTCTGAAAACTATCACTGAAGAAGAAGTTTATTCGGCTTTGAGAAAATGTATGGATCCCGAAATACCTGTTAATGTGGTGGAACTCGGGCTGATATATGGCGTCAAGGTTAAGCCTGAAAATAACATCGATATTAAAATGACCATGACTACGCGGGGTTGTCCTCTTCACGATACATTGGTTAGCGACATAAAGAGGCACGTCGGAAAAATTAATGGTATCGGAAGTATTGACGTCGAAATTGTTTGGGACCCCCCTTGGAGTATTGAAAAAATGGATCCCTTTGTTCGTGAAAAAATGGGATTCGGAAAGCCAAAGCTTCGATTCCAAGTCGACTACGAAAAATATCAACCTGTAAAAAAAGGTCAGCTAACTAAACAGGACGATGGTTCGTTGATTCTTACAAATGAAAAAGGACAGGGATTCATGATAAATGAAGCGATAGTGGACTTTTGGAAAACTTGTGACGGAAGTAAGACTATCAATGGACTAGCGGATCAATTTTCATCCAAGCTTGGAATGCCTAGACAACAAGTTGAGCAGGAGGTAGTACAATTAGTTCAGCAGTTGCTTGAAGCAGACTTACTTAAAGGGTAAGTATATTCTTTTTTAACCTGTCCTAGGCTTGAGATTCTCAACAAAGACTGAGGAGGCTTTGGGACTCTCGCCGACCATAGTGGAGATAGGTATGGGCGATGGGCGTTTATTAGAACTATTGGCAAACAATGATTGTCGTGATGATAGAGGCAGATCTATAACTTACATAGGTATAGAAATAGATAAGGAGCAATATGAGTGTGCAAAATCAAGGATTAAACTCGGAAACGTTAAACTGATCAACGGGTCTTTCAAAGACATTTTACCAAGATTTCCTGACTGGTCAATTGATAAAGTTATTGCGGTATTACCTGATCCCACTTTCATAGACCCAGTTAAGCAGCATGAGTGGATAATTCTTTATCGAGCTGTATTCTCGAAATTAAAAAACAACGGGCTATTTCGACTTGTAACTGAGATAACCGATGAGTTGTTACTACCAGTATCTGATGCCGCATACCATCAATGGGGGGATTGGCTAGTTTCTACCTTTGAATCCTTGGGATTTGAACTTATGAATAGGAATCAGGATGCTCCAATTGAGTATTCTACACGATGTATAGATCTATTCAGAGCCGATCCTCAGCGCATACGAATGATCACACTAGACTTTAGAAAATACTACTGCCAAAGTTAAGTAAACACAAAATTCAATTTGTTTGGATTATGTATCGGTAAATGAACCAATTGCCCTTTGATCAGTAGAAACTTTGCTAATATGGGCTGACGAGTCTTTTATTACTGTAAATTAGATGCAGGTACAGGAATTATCGTTAGTATATCAAAGAGTTGTAGCCTTTGTGTTTGAGATCAAAATGATCAATCATACATGCGTTGGAGCAAAATTCTGCATAACATTCGCTTAATTTACATGGTATAGGGTCGATGTCATTGAATGCTTTATTACAGTATGTACATACCGTTTCTAGTAGAGGAAAGTCGGAGTTAAGATATTTATCACCACAGTTCTTTTTTTCTTTGAACCATAATATATTCAGCTTTGATTTTTCAGCGAAACTCAGAACTGTGTCGTATGCTTCGTAGAAGCCAGGCGCATAAAATTGCCTAAGAAACGAAAATTTGTCTTGATTTTTATTAGAAGGAATATTCTCAAAAGCCACAAGCCATTTTTCAACAGGCAATAGATCATCCTCGTCTAGCGCAGGTTTCTTCTCTTGGATTTTCCTTTCTCTTTGTTTTTCGTTCAATCATCTTATATTCATGCATAAGGGGGTTTAATTTTTTCGGCCTGCAAAAATCAACTATAAGCATTGATCATTACTACAGAGTTGGCTGTCGCTGAAAGGTTATATTAGAGGATCGCTAATACAAGTAGCTAAGTTATTCTACTTTATCCTATGTTAGGTTCTGTTGAAAGAGCATTTCGAAAAAATTGCACTAGTGCAGACACTTTAACTCGCTCTTGTTCCATTGAATCTCTATATCTGACTGTGACAGTATCATCCTCCATAGTCGTCTTGTCGGCTGTTACGACGAAAGGCACTCCAATTTCTTCCAACCTCCTATATCTTCTTCCGATTGATCCCGAGTCATCGTAGAAGCTTTCAAATTCCCGTTTAAGTGCAGAGTAAATCTCCTTTGCCTTCTCACCTATGCCGTCTTTTCTCATTAGAGGGAGGACGCCTATGCTTATTGGAGCAAGATATGGCTTCAGTCCCAATACTATCCTGTCGTCATGCGTATAATCCTCATAATAGGAGTGTTCCAAAATAGCATAAATGCTTCTGTCAATTCCCATTGAGAGTTCAAATACATGGGGTAAGACCTTTGAGTTGTCAGATGGGTCGATAACTTCAAGGTTATGTTTACTTGTTAGTGCATGTCTTCTAAGGTCGTAATCAGACCGGTAATTACACGCAACTAGTTCCAACCAACCCACACTTGTCTCAACCTCAAAATCAAATCCTATTGAAGAATAGAATGCCTTTTCATCATCTGAAAGCCTTCTGAAACGAGTTCGTTTCATATCTATGCCAGTTTTTGCATAAAATTCATTTAGAAGGCAAAGGTAATATGCAAGGAGCTTATTGGGCAACAATGATTTCGTGAGCCCTTCATCTGCTGTTACCTCAACATTGGAAGTTCCATCATAAAGATTCAACACAGTATCTTTAACATCTTGGAACTGCTGCAAGTCGTCTAGTTTGTATGGATTACAAAACACTTCAATTTCTGCCTGATAGAATTCCCTTAATCGCAGTAGACTCTGCCTCGGAGATATTTCATTTCTAAAACTCTTGCCAATTTGAGCAATACCTAGAGGTAACTTCCCCCGCATAGTTTTAAAGACCCGCCCAAAATCAACAAATATTGTCTGGCATGTTTCTGGCCTAAGATATGCCGGGTCAGCACTAGGACCTATTCCCAGTCCAAACATCATATTGAACCTGTTAACCTTTTCAAATGTGCCATTACAGTTAGGGCACCTGAGGTCGTACTTCTTTATAGTAGCATCCATGTTCAAGTCATCCGACCTTTCCGAAATATTTTCTCCGGTCCTTTCTGCTAAATATCTGTCTGCTCTAAAGGTAGATTTACAATTAGAACATTTGATGATGGGGTCAGTAAAGTTGTCTAAGTGTCCAGATGCTACAAAAACACTCTTGCTCATTATTTGACAGCCATCAATTTCTAGCATGCCGTCTCGTCGTACAAGTTCCCTTCTCCAGAGATCTATAAACTTATTTTTGAGGCCTACTCCGGTAGGACCATATTCCCAAAACCCAGCCGGCGCGTCAGCGTAGATTTCGCAGCTAGGAAAGTAAAATCCTCTCTCAAGCGCTAGTTTCATTATTTCCTCGTAATTGCTCATACTATTGCAAGGACCTCCTGAAGATTGACTTTAAATTTATTCCTTTGCGTATTGTATCTGTATCTGGGTTGAAAAGTCGCCATATCGTTTTACTCTTACTAACTTAGTTTCAGAAGTTGGTTACCTATTCTATAATATTTTAGTTCCTTTTTCTGATAAGACCCATAACATAATTTAGATTCTGCAGATCACTTCTCTTCTCATCGCAAGGTGTTTCCAATATTATAGGTAAATTTCTTAGAGCTCTATTATTCAATAATGCAATAAATCCTGCCTCGCCTATTCTACCAAGACCAATATGTTCGTGTCGATCGATATGCGAACATAAATCGCCTTTGGAATCATTTAGGTGTAGTACCTTAAGATCCTTCAAACCTACTATATTATTAAAATTATCTAATATCGCTTCAACGTTAGCTTCTTCTCGCCAATCATACCCGGAAGCAAAAGCATGACATGTATCTAAACATATTCCAAACTCTCTTGAATTTAGCTTATCTAAGATTAATCGTAGATCCTCAAAAGTATTACCTATGCAATTTTTTTGTCCGGCCATATTCTCTAGCAAGATTTGTACGCGGGTATCGCCGCGAGACTTGGATTTGTAGTTGTCAAGAGCGTAATTACAGGCTTTTAGCAACTGCTTAATACCATATTCTCGTCCCCTGCCTAAGTGGCTTCCAAGATGAATCACAAGATATGCGACACCCAAAGTATTGCATCTTTGTAATTCCTCAGCAAAGGCATCTATTGATTTCTTGTAGAATTCGCTATCTGGAGCAGCTAAGTTTGGTAGATAAGGCATATGTACTATTACTGATTTACTTCCTATCCCGCTACCAGACAATTTTGTTCTAAACATCTTGATATCATTCTCTGCTAAAGGCTTGGCAGACCAACCTCTTGGATTTCTACTGAATATCTGAAACGCTCTGGAACCAATCTTCAATGCATTATCAACAGAGTTAGATATTCCGCCAGCAATAGACACGTGAAAGCCAACATGAACTTTCATACCAAAGTTTGCAGGAAGAGATCCTTGTTAAAAATATTCCGAAGCTTGATAGTGGTATTTTTATTTTAGTATTGACATAAGCTCACATCATGTCTATTAAGCTTGGAACTGCGGATTTGGCCAAGTATCCTTTTCTCAACGAAGCGTCAGACTATATTCGACAGACGCATTTTGACCTAGAGGAATTTAATAGACCTGAGATGAAACATATTATTAGTAGAGCAGCAGAGATACTTGAATCAGAGATTATCAGAGGAGAAGTGTACAAAAGGCTAGATAAATACGAGATCGAAATACTCACTTTTCTTAATAGATTAGTACATAGAGGATATGTGTACCTAGATGCTGATGAGACCGTCAGACTGATTCGAAACGAGTTGAGTAACTTGATCTACATGAGAATAAAAGCAATGACTTTAACGAAATTACCAGAGTCTATCGAAATAACAGCTAACGAATTTAAAAACAAACTGCCAAGTCCCAAAATTTATATGACTCCTAGGTCTCCTGACGCAAAAGATTACCCGCCTTGCATCAAACACGCTTTAGAAGAAATGAACAACGGGATAAATCTTCCTCACTCTGCAAGACTTATGCTCGCAACTTATATGCTCACAGTTGGAAAAAGTGTTAATGAAATCGTAATGCTGTTCCAAAATGCACCCGATTATAATGAAAGGATCACCAGGTACCAAGTTGAGCATCTTGCAGGGATTAGAGGTAGCCATAAAAAATATTCTGTCCCATCTTGTCAAAAACTTCGTAACGAAAGTTTATGTTTTGCCGTAGAGGAATGTAATGGAATAACTAGTCCTATTCAATTCGGTCGGCTGAGAGTGAGAAAAGAACTATCCTATGATCAGCAGTAAATCCTTAGAAAAGAGCATAGACCTAGTTAGAAGTGCATTTAAGGAATATTACTTCAAAAATACTGACCTCATAGATATTCCTGAATTTATCCAGGAACGCGAATTTGGATATATGCAATTTGGATCAGGCATGATACGCCACCTTTCATTTAAAACTAGAGGAGAACTGCTTGCAACTTTGATCAGAGAAGTTCCCTCCGATGTCTACTCGTCCAATGCTTATTACATGTATCCAAGCTATCCTATTCAAGAGAAAACGTGGAAAGGAGCAGACCTTATATTTGATATTGATGCCAAGGATCTGCACCTACCTTGTGAAATTACTCATTCTTATTCTATTTGTTTAAATTGCGGGAGAGTCTTAAAGATCAATTCAGAGTCTTGTGCATCATGCAATACCAAGACAATTCGTAAAACGTCTCTTCCATGTAGTAAATGTGTATATGGCTTAAAGAATGAGTTGAAACGATTAGTCAGTTTATTAATTGACGACTTTGGGATAGAAGAAAAGAATATAATCATTTATTTTTCTGGGAACAATGGGTTCCATGTTCATATTCTAGATAATATCTTCAGATTACTTGATTCCCAAGCTAGGTCGGAAGTAGTAGGCTACGTCATGGGTAATGATTTGTTGCTAGAGAGCATAGGTGTGAGAAAGGCATCCAATGGAGCTTGCTCAATAAGGTTATCAAAGTCTAGGCTAATTTATGGCTGGCGCAAGCGTATAGCTGATAGATTAAAGATTGATCATATGTCTTTAGACAGATTAGGCAATTTGATTAAACGCAGCGGGGGCTACGACGGTTTTAAACTGGAGGTTCTGCGTATGGCCAATGAGATGGGAGCCAAGATTGATCCACAAGTAACTAGCGATGTGCACAGAGTCTTCAGATTGGGCGGTACTCTGAACAGTAAAAGCGGGTTGGCCAAGATGAAATGTGTCAATCTAGAATCTTTTGAGCCTTTGACTGACGCCTGTCTCCTAGGAGATAAGGAAGTTAATCTTGAGATAAAGGCCCCGCACATAAAGTTAAGACTAAAGGGTCAGTATTTTAATATCAAGAAACCAATTGAGAAATTGCCCACTTATGCAGCAGTATATCTGATTTGCAAGGGGCTTGCAAATGCAAACTAAGAAGGATTTCAATAAAGATTGATGGACGCTCGCTAAATAGCTTTTATAATGCTTCAACAAAAAATTTAGATATTGCAAGAAGAAGAACATAAAATTTTAGGTTATCATAATTTGATGTCATATTTTATTTTATCTTGCCTGTAACATTTTTTAATTTCGTCAGCAGTACCTTAAAAAAGCGGTATAATTAACTTTCATTAGCACAATGCTAGAAGGAAGTAGAACCCTGCTGCGAGCTCGGCACTTCGAGTTCCAGATAAGACATCTCTTGGTTGTTGTAGTATTGGTTCTTGCATTCACGACGGCATTTATTATGCGCTCTTATCCTATAAAATATGGATTTTTTCTTAATGAATTTGATCCCTACTTTGATTATCGTGCGTCTAAATTTATCGTGGATAATGGGCTTGATGCATATTGGAAATGGCATGATACTATGTCATGGTTTCCTGAAGGACGAGATGTGCCTAAGACATCACAATCTGGATTGCATATAGTTGCAGCTTATCTCTACCAGATATTTGGTGCTGGCAGCTCTTTGTTGGACTTTACAATATTATTGCCAGTTATAGTAGGATCATTAACGACGATTGTTATATTTGCTTTAGTTAGAACTATAGGGGGAACCACTGCCGGTCTGTTTTCAGCCCTATTGTTTGCATTCAGTCCAGCTATAATCCAAAGGGGGAACCTTGGATGGTTCAAATCGGAACCGCTTGGATTATTTTTTGCGTTGCTTGCACTTTATCTCCTTATTTCTGCCATCAAACATAAAGAGATCAAATATGCTATTCCCAAAGCAATTGCAGGCGGGATTATATTGGGATTGGCGAATGCATCATGGGGAGGAATTCAGTATTTTAGCATACCCATCTCGCTATTTTTCATCGCTCTTCCCTATTTTAGGAAAGATACAAGGGCTCCGTTATACGTTGCAATTGCATTTACATTGTTCTCTCTTATTAGTGCAGGGGCTTTTCCAAGGCCAGGGCTATCCTTTGTGTACGGTTTACCAGGTATTGCCTTAATGGGTGGCACTCTTTTTTTGGCTGTTGCAACCTTTCTAAAGAGGATTAGTAATCCCAGAACGGAAGTCCGGAATACATTATTTCTTTTGATTGCCTTCTTTGGAGTTGCAATCGCTGTTTTCGTTGCAGGAATTTATCAGCCGTCGTCCTTCAGATACATAAATGCCATAAATCCATTTCTTTCAACACCTACAACAACAAACAGTGCAACTTCCAAAGGTAAGGCAGCGAAGAGTAAGAGAAAGTTTGAATACTCAAAAGTACAGCCAAGCAAGAGTCGAATCATCGTAATTGCGTATATAGTGTTAATCGTTTTCATGCTTACCATTCCAATGGTTTATCCTCCAAACTCTAACTGGTTAACTTCAGCAGATATCCCGCCATCCATTGCAAATGGCGGTACAGGATATCGCTTGAAGACTAATGACTGGATAGACGCTCTGGACTGGATATCGAAGAACACGTCAAATGATGCGGTAATTGGGTCTTGGTGGGATTACGGCTACTGGATAACTACACTTGGTAATCGAACTAGCTTGGCTGACAACGCTACAATTAACCAAACTCGAATAGCGACTATTGCGAAAATGTTCATCGACCAAAAGGAGGGCGGAACCAAGGTGGCTCACGATCTGAAGGCAGATTATATTCTTCTGTACATAGTCGCACAACGATTCTCTGGTGTTAATGGGACCTCATTTTATACTTTAGGAAGTGGAGGGGACGAAAGTAAGAAACAGTGGTTCATGAGAATAGGAGGATTTGATGAGAACAACTACCTGGAGCAAGATGGCTTTACGCCAAATCCAAGATTCTGGAACACAACTCTTCTTGGACAGCTCATACCTTACAAGCCGCAGGCATACGCATCAGTTCAAAATGGACAACTTACAGGTCTACAGCCCGAGTACAAACCCGGAACTATCGCGCTTTACACCAAGGACATTAAGTATCCCCAGAATGGACCAAGCAATCAACCGTTCAGTCTAGTCTATTCCTCAGATAGCTTCAACACTGAAAAACCAGGTATAGTTTTTGCAGTCTTAATTTATAAGATCAATCATAACTATACGCCAAAACCAACAGTAAATCCTTATCATGAGACTTAGATTGTTTCTATGAAATGCCCAGTGACACGCGGAGAGAGAGAATAAAATATCCTATAGAGGGTGCTTGTAATTGGGAATCCCTCTGTCAGACACAAAAAGTTGAATTACAATGGCTTTTGATTAGGATGGAACTAGTTTTCAAGTACAAAAAGAAAGTGAATACGACCTTGCGTTGTAGTCTGATAAAAGTAGCAGCAGATGTTACAGTGTAATGTTGGAAATGCTGTAATCTAATTATAATACAAAAAATGTACGGACCATTGATTTTGAGTCAATTAATTGGCAATATTATAAACTTGAAGTCATCATACTTCATCATGATCATCTAAACCGATAATCCAGCACCAATTAACCGCCATCGATCTGCAATTCTTCTACTGATTGCTACTCTACTCTTAGGTAAGAGGCATACTGGTTTCTTTAGTTTTATCTCTGCCTTGCTATCCTTACTATTTGTTACAGTTCCAAGAATTGCTGCAGTGCCAATATTCAACCTCAATGGCTCTCTTATTTTTACTGGTTCTACTTTGACCATCTCTTGAGTGCCAACAGCAGTTTCAAAGAGATGTACCTCGACGCTGATATCTTGAACATCTTCTGGCAAAGAATTGGGCTTGCCTACTACTGAACCAATCAAAGAATCACTTTTTATAAAGGTTGGATCTAACTTTGTACCAATCGCGACAAGTCCTCCGGGTCTAACCCTATCTACTAAGCCTGCGCCAGTTCCAAGTGTGGCAACAACGGAAGTAATGGGTTCATATTTGCCCTTTTTCTCATCTAGAAGTCCGGGACGAATTTCAATATCATCCCCTGCCTTGAATTCGCCCTGAATTAATGCACCTCCAATTACGCCTCCCTTGACTAGTTTTATTGGAAGCCCCGGCTTGTTAACATCAAATGATCGTAAAACATGCATTATTGGCTTGGCATTTTTTGTTCTTTTTGGAGTCTTGATAGTGTTTTCTATGGCTTCTATTAAAGCATCAATATTGACTTTGTGTTGAGCAGATACAGGAATAATAGGGGCCTTCTCCGCTACGCTGCCCTTCACAAATTCTTTGATTTCATCGAAATTAGTGATAGCTTTTTCGTATGCAGTCAAATCTACTTTATTCTGTACTATTACTATTTGTTGAATTCCAAGAATCTGAAGCGCAAATAAATGTTCCCTAGTTTGCGGCTGAGGAACTCTTTCGTTTGCTGCAACTACAAGGATGGCTCCATCCATTAACGCCGAGCCTGAAAGCATATTTGCCATTAAACTTTCATGCCCAGGAGAATCTACAAAGCTTACAACTCGCAGGAGCTCACTTTTTCCACCACAATTAGTACATATAGGCTGTGTGGAATAGCAAGAAGGTGCAGGACATTGTGGACATTTGTAAAATGCTGCATCAGCATAGCCTACTTTGATTGTAATTCCCCTTCTCAACTCTTCGCTATGAGCACTTGTCCATACACCTGTAATAGCTTCAACGAGGGTAGTTTTGCCGTGATCTACGTGTCCAGAAGTGCCTATGTTAATACTGGGCTGATATCCAAACTCCTTGATGTATTCATCAGTGAGCGTTTCCTTCCAATGCACTACCGATAATAATTTAGTGAGAGATATTAAGGTAATCGTCTGTAGACCTTTGTATCGCTATTGAAAAAAATATTATCATTAGTTCTCAATTCTTCTGGTCTTTTACTTCTGTGGTTTATTTGCTTCTTTTTCTTCAGACTCAGCCGGCGCGGTCTTTTTATCGGGCAAGTTACTACCTATCAACACACAGTTTATTTGATAGATCTCCTCGGTAATCATGTTGCCTCTTACCAATTTTCTTTTTCTCTCTCCTTCTTTGATACTTCGCATACCCACGCCTCTTGACAGAAGAACGTATTTTTTGACTCCACCGTGAATATCTTTACGCATAGGGGTTCCGGATTTATCACTTCCGCCGCTAATTCTAATGCTTCCACCAGCAATCCCAACAACAGAGGAATCTATACTATCTCCAATCTTTGAGCCGAGCAAAGGCTGGGCTGCTCTATCCTTTAAATCCTGTGGGATACTCTTTCCTTTGTTATCGGAAATAACAAGTTTAAACTGCGCCAAGCTAAAAATTTGTTACGTTACAGCTTTAATTAACCTTTCTGGCTTTGAAAGAATTAAAAGTAACTTTGTTCGAAGTTAAGAGTGTGAATGGAGAAAGCTCTAAGCAGTAGAACCGAGTGTCCGCGCTGTAGATTCACGATGGTTCATATTCAGGCGTGTCATGTTCGATGCCAAAATTGTGGTGCTGAGCTAACTTGCTCTGATAAAGGTTATTTCTGGTAGAATAAATTTGAAAGCTTCTCATAAGAATAACTTCCGAAGCATATTTTATTAATTTAAGATGGAGACTTTGTATTTATTTACGTAGATCATCCTTTCCAGTTCATTTGATAATCATCGGCCATATTTACAGCCCTATCCTTCATTATTTCAATATATTCATCATATGCAATATCGAGGCCACAATGGGGGCACCTTACACTATCCATATTATCGTTGATATCTGCCGTTCTACCACATACTGGGCACCTTGCTTTAATAGCCACGGACGATGTTAGAATAACTAGGATATTTAGGTTATTATTTTGTTATGATCATTATAATTATGTTGATATTATTATTACAGGGTCTACCCTTGTAGATACAAAATCAAAATATATCAGATCTTAAGCGGGGTATTACCACGCTGATCAAATATGTCTCCTTTCATTCTTTTAGTGAACGAACTGAAACCAACTCTTTTGAGTTCTTTTTGGTTTTCCTATTATTGAAATAGGATAGCCGCAGCCCTCACAGCGATTGTCCGAGTCCAGATTCCAAGAGCTTATGCTAAATCCATAACGTTGTATTACTATATTTTTGCACTCTGGGCAATAAGTGTGTTCAAGAGGATGACCAGGAACATTTCCAAGGTATGCATATTTCAAACCCTCTTTCTTAGCGATATCATGATGCTTCTCAAGGGTCTCAATTGGAGTGCTGCCAAATTGCATCATCTTGTAATCTGGATGGAATCTCAAAAAGTGTATTGGAGTATCTGGTCCCAATTCATCATAGACAAATCTACACAACTTTCTAGCTGCATCCAGGTCGTCACCAACCTGAGGAACTATAAGGTCAGTAATTTCAGTGTGGATTTTAGTATTGTCTCTAATCTCCTTCAGCGATTGAAAAATTGGGTCAGGATTTGGAATTCCAATGTATCGTCTGACAAATTCCTGTTTGCCGCTTCCTTTGAAGTCAACAGTAATACAATCCAAAAATTGATCCATCATATTAACGGATTCAGGAGTATCATAACCATTTGAGACAAAGATGTTAAAAAGACCTTTACGATGAGCCTCTAGGCCGCAATCTTTCGCAAATTCAATAAAAATCGATGGTTCATTATAGGTATAAGCAATTCCCTGGGCGCCGTAGCTACAAGCTGCATCTACTACTTGTTCTGGAGTCATTTCTTCACCCTCTATTTTACGACGTTGCGAAATATCGTGATTTTGACAGTATTGGCAGAGCCAATTACAACCTGTTGTTGCGATTGAGAAGATTTCTGAACAAGGCATATAATGAGTGACGGGTTTTTTTTCAATAGGATCCACATGCCCTGCTATCACTCTTCCATAGACAAATAACTGCAATTTGTTATTTACCACTCCTCTAATTCCACAAAGACCTACTTTGGCTTCAGGTATTTCACATAGCCTAGCACAGGCTGTGCACTTTATTCTTCCATTAGGTAGGCTTCTATAAAGTTCTGCTTCCTTACCCAAGATATCGTTTCGTTGCACGTTAACTATGATATTAGTGCTCTGATCTTATAAATCTAGATAATAGAAGCTAGTAAGGTGGTCAAACCCATGTAATGCTGAGTTGAATAATTGTAATTATCATCTTGTTCTAATATGTATCTCATGACAAGGTATTGCAGGTGAAACATTGCTAACCCTATGACCCTCTAAATTTTTTCCCGAGCTACACTGCTCCTCTACAAATTCGAGATGTCCTGCATGTATTCATATATTTATGTATAAAAATTAAAATTATTTCTAAGAAAGAGCGTCTGTAAATTCACAACCATATGGAAATTATGATTCGGTCATGTGGTCATTTACTGGTATCATTGTCAATCGGACCTCAAAATAACACACCAAGAACGAGGGACAATAAACTACCTACTGGATACAGAACATCCCTTTGTAATACATGCTTATCAGGTGGAGGATTGGAGCCGTATTTAACCCCATAAGGGGAGGTTCTGATGAAATTCAGCCATACATGCGATCCAAACTCTTGCTCTAGTACAATACATAACAGATATTCCTAACAGGAAAAGCCAGATACAACACGACTTGGTTAATTATCTATCAAAAGTTGTCGATATTAGAATAGGTCAGAGACACATATCTGAAGATTGTAGATTATTTTAAATTTAATCCTAACTAGAGTCTGGAATAAAGAGGATGGAAAAAAATTAATATCATTGCTGTATTGCTAAAAACTTGACGCCACTACAAATGGGATAATGCTAGGGAGATCAGTACAGCTTAAGTGGCTGCCACAAGATGATACCAATCTCATTAAAAACCATTAATCCTTTTCAATCGCGAGGATTAATACATATAATGAGCCTCCAAGGGGAATGACAGCAAATTAACCGTTTCTGATTTCGTGATAGTAGCTAATTCTGGTAAAGACTCTTATTGTTGGTAGGTAAGCCCCACCAAAGTGCATTTGAAGATCGAGAGAAGAGCTAACCATCATTTACTTTGAGCCCCCTTGGCCTTCGATGACAATCAATGTCAATGTTGACTTTATCTTCTCTATCTTTCTAAGATTCCACGTAATCGTTTCCTTTAGCTTGTCCATTGTATCCGCTTTAATTTTTACCACCATATCATACACACCATATGATCCTTCTACTTCTATTACGCCCGGGAGGTTTTTCAATTCATTAATTATTTCATCCTCATGACCAAGTTCACAGTTAATTAAGACGTAGGCCGTTGGCATTGTATTTAGTCAAAGCAAAGAGGTATTAAACTGCTATGATATCGTTTGAAACACTATACCTTATTCTCAGCGAGAAGTTAAGGATGTGCAGGGAATGTCAGCCAAGACATACCTTCAAAACTGATCTTATCTCTTTGACATTCTTATTTCCTATAAGATCGACAACTTTAATCTGTTTCCTAAATATTTCAATGTCTGCTTCCGAAGACTTTAAAAAAGGATATGGTGCCGTGGAATGACAAATTCTCCCGCCAGAATTAGTGCCATAATTAAATAGTGATAGCAATGTTTGTCCGGCATTATGTCCTTTTATGTCGTTCCCACATAGTATGATCCAATTTAAGAGAGGATGTCCGATTACGTACCTAATCATCGCATCGATTCCATTGTTTTCTGACAGTAATCTTCCCACAATTGAGATATTAGCCATCAGGTCTTGAGAATAAGAGATAGCTTCCAGGAGGTCCAGGCTACCTAATGTACAAATGGCTGCCTTTGTTCCCTTTCCTTCATAGTAGCTATGTTTGACTGGTATCAAAAACTCGCATAACTTGCCTGCAGCATATCTAATAATACTGTCCATCTAAGATAATTATCCTTTTAGAGTTTATTCTATTTATCTTGATAAAAGCCGCTTCCTTCTCCTTAAAAAGATTCTTTCCTATGCATTCAAAACGGTTGTAGAAAATTTCATATAAATTCGAAAACTGATTATTATCTATTATTGAGATATGAGGCTGCATCCAAATCACCCTATTTCGTACAGAAATTATAAACTCCTACTACAACAGTTATATGGTCATTGATAATCATGTTTTTTATATTTCCTGATTTCATAGCCAGTTGCAAAACACATTGATTCGTTTAAATATGTTGTATACTGACACAAAAATGTAGAATGTCATTGTAAAGGTAGCAGTTCTATAACATTCTTGACTTGTAGAAATTCATTTGGTTTTCTCGGTAAACTAGACTGCATATATCGCGAAGGTATAATCGAACTGTGAGACCTAAATAACAAAGTGCATTATTCGCATCGTAGGAATAGCCGTAAAATATCTTGGCAAGAGGTCGTCCTCAGATTTAAAGCAGTAGTCGGAGTTGGAGAGAAGAATGGTAACAACTAATCTTTATAGTTGGACTGTTAGCTAATGATAACCAACAATAGTATATGTCATTAGAAAAAGGTCTAGTCGTTGTTTTTACAGGAAGGGGAAAAGGAAAAACTACTGCCGCATTGGGGATTGTTTTGCGTTCAGTAGGGCATGGCTATAGGGTAGCTATGATTCAGTTTATCAAAGGAGAATGGTACTATGGAGAACTTACGAGTTCAAAGAGGCTTGAGCCTGAATTTGAAATGATTGCTACTGGAAAAGGATTTGTAGGTATACTCGATGATGACCATCCTATTCAGGCTCATCAAAATGCAGCGCAGGAAGCAGTCTCAATAGCCAAGGAAAGACTATCGTCGGACCGGTATGAAGTTATAATATTAGATGAAATCAACTATGCCGCGAAGTTAAATCTAATATCTGTTCAAGATATACTTGATGTTATAAATGCAAAACCAAAGAGAACGACTCTAATTCTTACTGGAAATTACGCAACACAGGAAATTATTGACAAGGCAGACTTGGTAACTGAAATGATCGAGATTAAGCATCCTTACCGATCAGGTAACAAGGCAAAAAAAGGAATCGACTACTAGCAGGAGACGCGAAATTAACTACTCACTTGAATTATCAATTTATGAAAGGATCATCAACGTAATTAACAAATATTTTTTTGTAATAGAATAGGGTAACCTTAAAGTATGTGCCCTGTAGCGTTTACCATTATTAATGGTTACGGCTGAATTAAAGCGGCTTCCGGAAGCAGGCGAAATCGTCATTGTCACTGTTAGGGAAGTTACGGGTCACGGAGCATACGTGAAGCTTGACGAGTATAATGGAACAACAGGTTTTCTTCATATATCAGAAATTGCTACTGGATGGATCCGCAATATAGAACGTTATGTGAGACCCAAACAAAAGACAGTTTTAAAAGTAATCAGGGTAAACCAAGCAAGAAGTGAAGTTGATCTTTCCCTAAAACAAGTCTCAGGGGAAGAAAGAAAGTCTAAACTAATCGAAGTGAAAAAGAACGAGAAGGCATCCGTATTTATGGAAATCATAAAGAGAAAAACATCAATGGTCGACACTCAGATAGAAGAGCTTGAAGAAAAAATCCTTCAAAAGTACGATTACATTTACGATTTTTTTGAGGCTGTTGCGAAGAAGGGGATTGAATCTGCCCATAATCTGGAGTTGCCTAGTGATATCCTAAAGGCGATTGAGGAAGAGAGTAATAAGATACAAGTCCCACATGTAGAAATTAGGGGAATAGTAGAGATCTCTTTGAAAAAACCTGATGCTATTGATATAATTAAAAATATTTTGGTGCAAGTCGAAACGAGTAAGAGTAATGCAACTGTAAATGTCACTTACATTGGAGCTCCGAGGTATAGAGTCGTAGTTACCGCAGAAAATTTCAAGGTGGCTGAAAAAGCCATGAATAGCATACTAGAAAGAACCCAATCTGCGGTCAGCAAACATCATGGAAGCTTCAACTATATTCGTCAGGAATCAAAGAAAACACATCAGCAAGGATAAAATCTGTTTATGAAACACCTCATGCGGAAATGTTCATCATGCGGAAGATTTACCCTAAAACAACAATGCCCCGTATGCAATTCGGCTACAGTTGATCCACACCCAGCGAGGTATTCTCCTGACGACAAATATGCTAGGTATAGGATTCCTGACCGATATCTAGAAGATAAGGCTGACTAGACTTAATGGGTACTTAATAGCAATGATTCTAAAGGAGTTTGACCATCTTGATAGACGAAGCAGTAGAAATTGGTGTGCTGTTCATAAGATCTAAGGCAGATTTCTTTCATACTCTGAAGCAAAAAAACTAGGAGAGGAGACTAGACCTCGCAAAATCAGGCTCGGCATAATCCTAAATTTAGGCAGTCAGCTCTTGTAAATCGTACAACTCCATACCAATCCGTTAGATTTCTGACGCTATTTACGAAGGTTTCTAATTACTGCTTAGAGATTAAGTCAGGATATAGGACTTTTAGGTGGAGTTGCGTTTATCACATTGTGTACCCCATAATTTGTAGCGTTTGTATTGCGTGTCGCATTAAGTACGGTTTTCATTGCGGTATTATTTGCGGCTGCTGTATTATTTGCAGCAGTCGTGTTATCCTTGCCAGAAGTGGTTTTAATAAGATTTTTCAAGGCAAAATCTGTTGCGTTCGTGTTAGCTGTCTTTTTTATCACGGATTCCATCAGAGATTGGGGAGAACCTAAAGATGTTGCGTTTTGAGCGGATTGTATTCCGGCATTCTTAGAAGTCTGATTTGGTAGTCCAAAAGCCTTGGGCGCAAGGTTGCTAGGGAAAATAAGTAATGAAGCGACAAGCACTGCTGAAATGACGATTGCAGACCATAATACTCTATGTTGTTTTTTAGCCATTGGTTATGGAAAACCTCCATGAAATTTATTCATTTCTATTTTCTATTATAGGTGAAAGTTTAAGTTGCAACAATGATAACAACAATCGCTTTAATTTTTTACAATAAAGCGCGTTTTAGTTGCAAGCATTACTAAAACTGTGAACTAGAAATTTAATTTTTGGGAACCAAAATAGCGCTAAAATATTCTTTCATATTGAAATCATAACTGACATCTATTTAGACAAAAAAGATAGAGGGACGGCGTTTTTCTGTGTACGATGAGTCTCTTCTCTTAGATACTTGTTCTTTATAGTACTACCTTCCGATACAGAGGCCGCTTGGGTTACTCACTTGACAGTTGTTGTCTTTAAACCCGTTATTGTTGATATTTGTTGGCAGGCCATTAGCGTTGTTTAGGTCGATAACATTGTGCAGGACGTTGTTCATTGAGATTGTACTGCCTGAACTCTGAGCATCAGCAAACACACCATTCTGGCTACCATCTATATTATTCTGAGACACTGTGGAGTCTTTTGTGTTTACAAATGTAATTCCCGCTAACACGTTGCCATTCAAGAGGTTTGATGTATAGATACCGCTTTTACTCGAGTGTGATGCGATTCCCAAATTGTTATCCTTTATGATGTTTTGCTCTACCTGTGCGTTGTCAGAACCAGTCATGAACATTCCAATCTGGTTTTTCTCTAGAATTAATGAGGACATCTTTACGTGGCTTGCACCAGTTACTAATATTCCAGCCTGGAAGTTACTTATGTCTCCTGGACCCTCAACAACTACGTTGTCGTTATTAGGTATCATTAAACCAACTTTAGAACTCTCTTGCCCTGGGCCTTTTATAGAGTACCCATTCAAGTGTATGATTGTATTGTCGCCTCCTACAATTAATCCATCCCCATTACAGTTGAGATTGGATGTCAAATTTACAATTCCTTGAACTACCTCTCCGCAGGTAGGGGTTGATACTACTGGCTGATTGCCTTGTGTTTGTGCCATTGAAGGTACTGACTGATTGCCTTGTGTTTGTGCCATTGAAGGTATTGGCTGCATTGCTACTCCTCCTATAGCCGCGATGGACAGTATTGTCGCTACCATGTATGACATTATAGTTCGTTTCATTCAGAATACGGCTAGAAAATAAGCTATTTATGTGAAACTATTATTTGTACTAAATTTCAAATTCGTGTATATTGAATATAAGTATGTATTAACGTTATTAGTTGTAAGTATGTATAAGTATAAGTAATAGTTCTACCTGCGGAAAAGCATATAAATTTTTTCTTATAAATTAATTATCCAACTCTCGCATATGGTGGTCTAGAGAAGGATTTCTAGATAATAGTTCTCCACCGAATGATACATTAATAATATTGTTTACAAAAGTAAACTGTTAAAACAACTTTTCTTTACTCCATTGAACAGCAAAGCAAATTTCGGCTTGGTTGTAATATACTTGACACCCTTTATATAGATGGGAATCGAAATGCTTAATCAACTAATAAACGCATATTCGTTATGGCCTTTCATGTAAAATAGCCTAACAAGGATTATAAATAAACCCACGGCTACTTACAATATGAAGATAGCCGTTGCCGGTGCAGGAGTTGCTGGCAGTTATCTTGGACATTTACTTCAAAAACGAGGTCATGAGGTAGAGGTCTTCGAATCGTCAAAGAAAGAAAACCACTGGGCTGTGTGTGCGTGGGGAGCTTCAAAACATATGTTAAGAAAATTTTCAGCACGAGCTGGACTAGAATTTGATGACTACGTTTTCCATGTCGGGAAGGCTCTTAGAATGGAGCTTCCAAATAATAAGAGGGAGACTTTGGCACTTAATGGCCTGGTTACTTATAATAAGCAGAAATGGGAATCTGATTTACTGAAAGATGTTAAAGTCAACTACGGAACCAAATGTACACAAGAAAACTTTCCATTCTTAGAATATGACTATGTTCTTGATTGCACAGGGCTTCATCGAACTCTCCTTCCAAAGTCAAAACAAGATTTCATTATCCCTGCCTATGAATATCTCCTTGAAAACGTAAATGCTGTAGAGGAATTTTATGTTATTGGCTACAAAGGTGCCCGAGGCTATTTCTGGTATTTCCCACTAGATCATAAAACCGGCTATATTGGAGCTGGTGATATTGACAGAAAGTATGACGGGATACGTGAATTTTTTGAGCGCCATCCTGGATGTAGAATTGTAAAAAAAATAGGTAGACCCATACGTCTTGCGCCACCTAAAAGGATGGAACCGTTCTATCAGAGAAATGTGATAGGCGTAGGTGAATCTATCGGATGTGTCTTCCCAATGCTAGGTGAGGGAATTATTCCCTCGCTAATCTGCTGCGATATTTTCTTAGAGGTTCTAGAAGATAATAAGCTCGGCAAAAGATTCAATCGCGAATTGTATAGAGATAGAGTACTGAAAAAATTTTGCTATTATGATGACGTTTATAGGATCGTCAGGTTGAAGATGCAAAACAAGTTAAATACGATAAGACATATCAAATTGCTTATGAGCATGTATAGAAATATGAAGAAAGAAGAAATGCGTTTCGGTTTTGAAATTAACCTCGATAAAATGAGGAGGCTTATCAAAGCACTTTAAGCTTTTGCATGAAACTTAAATCTAGGTTTACCAGCTAAAGCGCCTCAAGGGGATTTAGGTATTATCGTTAAGAAACGGCAGTCTTTCCATCTTTGAATGTTGATATAACAATGGAGTGTTTGTTCGCTTTTTACTGTTAAAAGAGCAACTTTCTAGTTCGTCTACAATCCAAGATCCTTACCATAATGTTTAGTTTCCAGGTTTTTGGTTACGTCCATAGGCATACGGTAGCATTGTCTAATAGTTCAACCTTATATCGAATCGAGTCTGTAGCTAGGGATAGAGATTGAAGTCTTATGCGTTCGTCCTTTGGAGTGTTAGCGGTATTCCAAGCTAGCTTTAGGACATGTTCAAGGGCTATCATACATCTCTTGAATTCATATGGGATCTCTTCGTCTATGTAATGTCTAATGTTCTCGTTTGCTTCCTGTCGTAGGTAGGCTATGTCTCTGCATATCGTTTCTTGGCTTATCTGCAGTATTTTGGCTATCTCTGTTTGATTCTGGCCTCGTGAAGATAATTCTAAGACTTTACTGCGACGCCATTCTACGCTACATGCCTAAAAAACCGTCGGCATAACCATATCCTGCTAATTTACACTTATTACGTCGCTAACAGGGACAGACCATCTTAAAAACTAAAAGAAGAAAACTTTCTTTAAAATAAAGATAAAGAAATGCATTACCTAATCGAACAGCTCAAATACGGCTGAAGAGTTATTAAATCTCAGTGAAAGGCCGTTAAACGGTGGATAATATTCACTTAGATCCTGTAATATATGACATTTGTTCTTTTTCGTTGATACTTTCTACTTTGAATCCGTGGGTTCTTAATACTTGCTTTACGTCATCGGATTTATCTCCATGTATCTCTACTACTATCTTCCGTATTCTCTCCAATGTTTTTGTTGCTGCTTTTAATGCTAAAACTTCCGCACCTTCTACGTCCATTTTTATCACATCGACCCTATAATTAAGCAATATATTGTCTAGTGTATCGCATTCTATTTCTAATGATTTACCACTAGGATGAAGAACGTTGTATGCATCTATGCGTTGGTCATTACAAACGCTATACAATTCTGAATCCACGCGAGTTCCATCGTGTGATCTTTCGTACAGATCGACTAGCCCTTTATAATTTGAAACAACCTTGTTGATTGGTATGATGATATTTTCAAACTTATTGCATTGGATATTTCTACGTAGTGCCTTGTAATTTTCTGGATGGGCCTCGATTGCAATAACCTTTACGGCCCTATCCTTGTATTCATTTGCAACCATTAATGAATAAGAACCTACATTTGCTCCCACATCTACAAAAGTCTCATTTTCTTCCATGACTAAATGTCGTTTCACTTCTTGCTCTCTTGATATAAAGAGCATCTGAAAGTCACGTGTCTTGCGTCTTGGTATCGCTTTTACTCCACTATCCGTTACGTAAGCAATTTCAGGTAAAAAATCAAACTCAGATGTTCGGTTTTGTCGTAAGAACTTGTCCCGTTTATCTTTGCCCATTTTGATGCGGAGGAATATTCTGTATAAAACGTAACGGTAGCGGGCATACCTCCAAAAGAGTGAAAAAGAATGAAGAAATTTCATTTAATTTCTCAGGTTATAAATATACTTAATAGCACACTATAAATAGATTCTAAAATCAAAAGATGATGATAGCTGCATGTCTTTGGCAACTGAGGTCTAGCTCTGATCACTTCATGGATATAAGAGTAGACCTTGCTGAAGGATAGCTGGAACTAGAGAGAGCTGCCTCCTTCTTTCGGATATGTAAAACAATGCTGCTTAGAGGGAATACACTATTCTGGTCGAATTACAAAAAAGTTAATCCTAAAGCAAGGGGATTTTTATGCAAAATTGAGAGGTACTTCATTAAGCCAATTGAATGCTTGATTGATATTGGATTGACATAACACTTAGAATTCATTCGTGAGCTTTGTTTCCTAACCAAATCAACGATCAGAACATAATAACGAAACTAGGTGACTATGCGAACCAGAATAGTATTTATTCTACTTAAACTTCAGCAGGTATTGGATGCTCTCCGCACTAAAACGCATCATAAAGCGAAATGGTGTAAGCCGTCCTTCTGCTACACCCGAGAAACCAAGATCAATTGATTCTAAGCCTTCGAGTTTGAAAGATTATTGGGAAAGCCGATTAAAAGAGAATTTTGGGCTGCACGGAGCGGGTTTCATAGGACTTGGTCGAAGCTATAACAATTGGTTGTATAAAGTCAGGAGAAAAGTATTCGTTAGCAGGATCAAATCGATACGTTTGGATTTCAGAGATAAGGAGATATTGGATGTTGGTTGCGGAACTGGTTTTTACGTAGGACTATGGAAAAATCAAATCGGTGTGAAACACATAACTGGAATTGATATAACGAATATCGCAATAGAAAATTTGAAAGGGAAGTTCCCAGACGCTGAATTCTATAGGGCAGATATAAGCAGTGACGCAGATATTGCCTTCCTTGTCAGAACAAAAAAATTTGATGTTGTTTCGGCATTTGATGTTTTATTTCATATCGTTGACGATAATAGATACGAGAAGGCAATTAAGAATATTCACTCAATGCTGAAACCACAGGGTATTTTTGTATTTTCAGATAATTTCATACACGGCCCTGCTATAAGATCTACTTACCAGGTTAGCAGGTCTTTATCGGATATTGAAAAGACCTTGATTGAGAATGAATTTGAAATAATCCAACGCAGACCAATATTTGTTCTAATGAACACCCCTGTGGATACTACAAAAAGAGCATCAAAGAGAATGTGGAGAGCTCTTTCTTTATTATTGCAACGGTACGGCGATACTGCAGGATCTGCAGTTGGATGTTTTCTATATCCTATCGAGCTGATATTGGTATCTCTATTAAGGGAAACAGCCTCTACTGAAATAATGATCTGCAGAAAACGCATTTAGCATGCTACTGTTGCTCCTAACAAGATATTTGAAACCCGGCTGAACATGATAGTCCAAAATCAGTAATCCGCCTTGATCCTACGATAAATGGCATGTCCTTATTTCGTTCATAATTTCTTACTTCTCGGAAGTGTCTCCGTGTTTCCTACTATGATTTTTCTGATATTCTACAGAACGTTCCTTTTAATCCTAGAACTTCGACAACTTCTACGTCCACATCATACTTCTCGGGGTCTAGAATGTTGTCTAGTGTATCGCATTCTAGTCGCAATAATTTCCCTTCAGGGTGAACAACCTTATATACTTCAATGAATTGATCGTCGCTAACGGTCGGAGTCAACACGCCCTCCGTATGTTATCCTTCAAGGGAGTGGAATAAAGCACAAAAAGAAATGCTTGAATTTGTTAAGTAATTCTACGGGCTAAGCGTATTATGGTTTTTTAGTACACTATCAGTCCTAGGAGTGAGATCAATTTTCTTTTCAGTCCTGTACCAGGCGTTTTGTTGGTTACGCTATGCAGTGTCTTTTCTCGCATGGTTCTGTATGTAAATATACCTCTAAGAGCCAGCTCATTTCCAAAGCTAAGAACAATGTTGCTCCTCCCATGTACGTGCAGTATGTACACATGGCTTAGCTTCATTTATGCTCCTTTGAACAAATTCTCTATTGTGGTATCAATAATATAGGGCCAATAATAAAGTGCTGTAGAATGCAACAATCCCGTATTTGTCATGATTGCCTTCGGATCGCGTAGAATTCGCATGGCAATCCTATGACTGAATGTGTAAGATATTAGTCTGTTTTTTCATCTTTACTTGTGACGTTTTCTATCGGAGTTTTATTAAAGTTTAATTAAAGCCCCGTTATAATGAAGATAGATTGAGTGACTGAAAAACTAACATATAGGGTTATACATCAGAAAAATTCTTTAACGGCTCAATTTCAACTTTATCTTACTTATGACATTAAATCAGGACCTCATTGATGCAATCATAAGAACAAAAAACTCTCAACAATTATTAAAAGAGTGTTTAGAAGCAGTCCTAGCCGAAATTCCAATAAGGCGTATAATTATTATAGACGCGGGATCTACAGACTGGACTAAGGAGATAGCGTTATCCTATAATAAGGTTGACTTCTATTCTTGTCCAGAGATGAATCTGGGTCAGGCCACCAAGTACGGACTCTCTATGGCACAAACAGAATGGGTCGCCATAATAGATTCAGATGTTGTCTTACGAAAGGGATGGTTTGAGAATATTAAAAAGTATATGCAAGAGGCAGATGCTGTCGAGGGATGTAGAATTGATCATTACTCCTTTGATGTAAAAAGAGAGACAATACCGAGTATCGGGTGGTTAGGTCACACCTTAATAAAGAAAGGACCCATAATGCATTTGGATCTGGACACGCAGTTTGGAGAAGATACGGTAGTGAAATTTAACTTTGATAAAGAGGGTAAGACATGGAAAAAGATATCGAATTCTGTAGCTGATCATTACACAAAGATAGATAATACAAAGCACTTACGAACTGGTATGATTTTTAGGCCTGAGCCGCAGGTGATTAATGTTCCTAAGGACGTGCAAATACAGCAGGGGCATATAGTTAGGAAATGCCATGCTCTTACAAAAAAACAAGCAATTAAAATATTATTGCTGGTTCCAATTTATGAAGCTTACTGGGCGTTCAAGAAGAATTTCTGGTTCACTCTTGCATATTTCAGATTGATTTAAGTCAAATTTGATCAATTCTCTTCCTCTATTTCTAATACCATTACATGTATTATCGCCTATCTAGCGACAGCACAAGCATGCGCATACACTCAGAATGAATAGGATATTGGTTTTGAATAAGGACGATAATTTTAGGGTTAAAGTTAGAGCAAGCGTATATATATTATCAGACTTTAGTCTTGCACCAAGTATTGAAAGACAAATATAGAAATGAATATTTTGATAAATTATCGAAATGGATTCTGTTCCGATCCTTCTAAAGTACGCCAGATATCGATATCTCGCATACAGAATATTTTTACGTATAAGAATGGGCAAGAAGAAGCGGGACGAGTTCCTAAGAGGAAGTGGGTTATCTGAAATAGATTTCTTACCTGAAAAGCCATATTCTATTAATGGGATCAATGTCATTCCAAGAAAGAGGACAGATGACTTTTATATGTTCTATATACCACGGGAAAAGGAGCTTTTGCTTCACTTGATAATGAATAAAGGCGAAACTTTTGTGGACGTGGGGGCCAATGTTGGCTATTACTCGTTAAAGGTTGCGAAGGAATACTATTCAAAAGGGGTAACTATCATAGCAATAGAGGCGCACCCCGGAAATTACAAAGCACTAGGCAAAAACATAGAGTTAAACGATTTTAAATGTATTACCGCGATTAACAAAGCAGTAACAGATCATAAGGGGATAATGACACTGCATGACAGAGTAGACATGAGAAATCGTATTCGCTCGGAAATGTATAGCCTTTCTAATACATTTCTCCACGAATCAGGTGTTGTTCGACCTGGAAGAGGGTCCCTAGCAATAGAATGTGATACTCTCAATAATATTTTGAGAGAGCAAAGGGTCGACGTCATGAAAATAGACCTAGAGGGAGCAGAGGTATCTGCATTGGAAGGAGCAACCCATATTTTGCAGAAACTGC
>WNFX01001857.1_pt1 | contig 29815 bp, 21 predicted proteins | sample 5400111 | NCBI WGS metagenome assembly WNFX01 (sample SAMN13153363, study PRJNA577476) | soil metagenome | isolation source: 40 cm soil or saprolite under grassland replicate 1 | place: USA:California | collected 2016-06-15 | reverse complement strand
ACATTGTCCACCGTTCCGGGCAACACGGTGCTGCGTATGACCACAACGTGGAATTTGTGGGAAGTTCGCAATAACTCGCCGATTTGGGCCACAACTCTCTCGACTTGCCCAAGGTCTAAGCTCCCATTTTCATTACTAGGTGTACCAACGCAGACCAACGAGAGATCTCCCAATCGTTGTACACACTGGGTCGCGTGCAAGCGTCCTGCCTTAACCCCGCGCAAGATCAAGTCTTCCAAGCCCGGTTCGATAACGGGACTTCTTCCCGAGTTAATGAGAGAGACTTTGACTTCTTGTAAATCTATGCCGGTGACTGAATGGCCCATCTCGGCCAAGCATGCAGCCGTAACGCAGCCCACATAGCCCATTCCGAAAACGGTGATATCCATATAAGCGATGCCCCGATAGCTCTACGCTTCGTTAACCGCGAGATCGTTCACTGCACGAGCGCAAAATTGTGCCACCTCTCTCGGAGCTTATTCCAAAAAGCTCCATTGTATCGCCGATTCACGCATTCCAAAAACGACTTGTAACGGTTAATTGGATATTCCCTTTGTGCTCGCCACAGCGCCATCAAAGCACAAATATTCAGGATGAATGTTAACCAACGCCCATCCCGCCGCTCTGGACTGTCCAGTCAAGCTTTTTGCACCAGACATCAATCGTCAGCATCCCTAAGCGAAGGAAGAGAGTCGAATCCTACGCGTGGTTCTGGGATAGGGCCACACTCTCGAGCAATGAGCAGCGACTTGTCTAGGGAGAGCAGGCCAATACTCGCCGGAATACCTTGAACGGATATAATCCAAAAGCTCCTTGTAAAGTTCGATGGGGTACTCCCCGGTCTTTTGACTTGAACCATCCACGGCCATGTAGTCTGGGTGTGTGTCGATTAGGGCCATTCCACCGTGCTCGGCGATCCAGTCGAGTTTTCGGCGCCAGACATCTATCGTCTTCTCACATAGCAACAAGAAGAGCGTGAAATCCTGCGGCAGGGTGTACGGAAGCTCGATGTAACCTCTTGAAGAAGAGTTGATGGTTAATCGTTGATGGTTGATTGAACTGCCGTTTCGATGCGGCACCCAGAATGGGAAGATGGTTTGGCACCCTTCCGGCTGTGGTTCGAAGGGGTCGGTGTCAAAGGTCGATGCATCATATTTAATACCCAACTCGTGGCGCAGCATAAAGGCTGATCTGAACCCGACGGCTCCCCACTCAGCGAGATAGTAATTGATTCGCGCGGCCCTTTGCGTGAACTCCCGTCGAGACCGATAAAGTCTTCCGTCATGCTTTAGATCGTGGACGCCTACCTCGAAGCCGCTGGCGGTGAGTTTCTCTCTTAATTCGGCTGGAACCCGGTAGTCCCCTTCGGGGACAAAGTTAAGGGAAGAGCGGAACCCAAGATCTAGTTCCAGTTGCATCAAGGAACGGCATTTATGGACGCCCGCCTTACCTTCGACATCGTGGGTCAGGACGAGCGCGAATCTTTTGCCAGCCGGCCAGCCTGGCCAATTTTCCGGCGGGCGCTCCGATCCTGGCATAATAGGCCAGACGTCTCCGATACGCTTGCGTAACCGCATTGCCACCCTTCGCCGGACCACCGTTCGAAAGAATTGGGGAATGAAGGGCTTTAGCCCGTAATAGATTCTATTGCGTAACACGAGGTAACGCTAGGCTGGGAGGCTGCGCCAATTGTTAGCCACAAGCACCCCAATCGAAGCTGGAGCGACTGCTTAGTAGACCGGATCTTTATAGATGCTTAGCTCAAGATCCGGAATCGAGCCACCTAGGAATATAGGAGCGCGTCTTGTTAACGACTACTGACACATTGTTGCGCTCTGCGACTAACTGCCTATAGCCGCGATTGATAACGTCGCGGCTGTTCTTTTCCGCCTCGACGATCAGTAAAAGCTTGTCCATGAACGCGGCCATTCCCCACGTGGGACTGATCTGGTCGAGCGACGGCATGTCAAAAATGATGTAGTCGAAGTCGCTCGCTTTCAGATTCGGCATCATTTCGAAGAATTTTTTCAAGCCAATCTGTGCCGGCCCACCGGCATTGGGCGATCCGACCGTGGCCAGATAAAGGTTATCTGCAGCTGCGACGATCTTCTCTTGTGGCTTGAGAGCTGCCTTCAACGGATACGCAGGCTTGCCCTTGAAGAATGGATGAACCTCCTCGGGGCCCAGGTTTACGTCGACAAGAAGCACCTTACCATCGTTAGTTTCCGAGAGTGAAGCGGCAAGCCCCGCGGCAAGCGTAGAAGCTCCTGCATCTTCCGAAAAACCAGCAATACCCACGAGCTTCGGTTTATGCGTCAAATGATTGAGCTCAAAATAGAGACCGAGACGATCCCGAATGGCGTCGCAATATGGTCGCACGAAATGGCCAGCTTCCCAGGGCGCTAACTTCGAATTGCGCGGCCTCGTGGCCAGGGCTCCCGGATTTGCCGGGGAACCATTCGGAGGCAAGGCCAAATGGCCGTTCCGAGCATTGGCATACGGTATAGAGAGCATGAGCGGAATGTGCAACTGTGTCTCTAGCTGGAGTGGCCGTCCAACGGTCCGGTTCAAGAACAATCCTCTTAACAGCGCAAGCGCTATACCCAGGGCTACCCCTCCACCAGCCAGCAGCACGGTAATCTTAATCCGCGTCTTGCTGTAAAGCATGGGAGGAGAAGGTCGCTGGACGGCGCTAATATTCGGCATTTTAGAGGGATCCAAGGCCTCGTCCACACGTGCCTTTTCGAGTGATGCCGCGAAATACTTATAATTCGTTTCGTCCATTTCTCGTCTGCGCTCCAACTCTTGAATTTGCGGAGCTAACTCCGAAAGTTGCTTCTTCCTCTGCTGAATATCGCGAAGCCGAGACTTCAGCACCTCGACTTTTGCCTGCGTTCCGGCGACCTGAGTCTTTGCAGCTTGCGGGCTTTTTTCGGATGTCGAGGGTTTTGCTCTCCACTTCTTTGGCTTACTCTCGGGTATCTGCTTGACGAGGGCTTGTTGTTCGGCCAGGTCTGCCTCGGCATCACCAAGCTGTTTTCGGGCTTCCTCGGCCTCCTTAGCAAGCGCGTCCAAGCCGTCCTTAAGCGAAACAATTGCAGTTTTGTCCCTCAGTGACTTCAGAGCATCCTCCGTTTGATTTAACCGTGCTCGGACCTGATCGGTTTGTTGAGTTACAAAATCAAAGGCGCCAGCGGAACGGTGCACTTCAAGATGCTTGACGAAGTAACGACTCAAGAGTTCCTGCAAAACAAGCGTAGCCATCTCCGGACTGCGATTTTGGTAGGATATGGAGATGATGTTGCTTCCTTTGGAGGTCGTGACCTGCAACCCCGAAATAATGCCACTAGCACCGCCTTCTTTGGACGGAGCCCCCAGCCGTTTGACACCGATGGCATCGGCGGCTTGCATCGCCAGATCCCAACTGCTCAGAATCTGGACTTCAGCGCCGATCACTCTGTCGTTGCTGCTCGCGGCGGCGGCGGCCGAGGCGTTCGAGCTGTCGATGGAGTCGACGGCGCTCCTTTCCAGAACATAACGCACAAGCAGCTTGGCATCGGACTCGTACGTGCGCGGATAAAAGAAATAAAACGCCACTGCGGCGATGATGCCTAGGAGCGCGCAAAGAATGATTGACCACTTGCGTTTGAAGAGAGCAAAGAGGATGGCGCTCAGGTTCAGCCCGGAGTGATGTTGTGTTTCTTGTCGGATTTCAGTCATAGTTTAGCCTTTAGTCGAGATGCGGGTAGATCATTGTGCCCGCCAGCCGGTTGACTGCCAGCGGTAACCTGGCAAAGATCTTTTTGTGGAAGCCTGAGTCAGAGGGGACGGCAACTAAACACTTCCGACCCGATGGATCAACACGGAAGTAATCAATTATCTCTTCCTCCGTGCCCCAGGAAAGTTTGAATCGTCGCAAACCATCGTTTTGGCACTCGGTGCGCCCGAAATGTAATTTTTTCGCGCCGTTGCGTGCCAAAAACTGGATGCCTTGCCACATGACAAGATTGTTGGCGCGTAATTCCTGAAATTTCTTGTCGGAAGCGCCGTATTTATAGAGAGCGTTCTTTCCGAAGCGGAAAAAGACCGCGGCGGCAATTGGGCGCGACCTTCGCTGTGCGAGCACAACAAAACCAAGACCAGCCTTGATGATATGCTCGTAGATGTTGAGGAAAAACGACGCCGGTTGCGGCGGGAGCCCGTGACGGCGCCGCGTTTGAACATGAAGCCGATAAAAATCGGCAACCGCCTCGCGATTCCGGAGGACTGCCGCACTCACACCGCTGCGCTCCGCTTTGCGGAGCGCGCGTCGCACCGGGCTTGCAAAGCGACCAAGTACTTCTTCAGCCCCACTGCGCAAATCGAGCCTGTGCCCATAAAATTGGGGAGCCGAGTTGGAAGCGAGTCGGAAGAATTTTCCACCTCGAATTTCCAAGTACCTCCAGCGGCGTTCTTGCGCGCAACGAACGAGCCGATCTTTTACCAACTCGATCACTTCCGGATCAAATACAAGCGGTTCACACGCGTCGCTGAAAGGAAGGCAGACACCGCGCCGGCCAGTGAACGGACTGCGCACTTCCATCAGCGGAACTAACGCCGCCAATCTGCTTCCGCAGGAAAACTGAAGATAGAACGGCCTATGGTGATAAGTTTGGTGAAGCACCTTTGCCCAGGCGCTAGCGTGGAAACAACTGGAATCGCGATGCAGGGCAACAAGATGGTCCCAAACCGGCTCATGGACAGGATCAAGAATCCGCATTTGCAGCGATTTGCCGCTCGTTTTCTCTTCGACAAAAGAGTAGTCGTCCGAAAGAGGCGCTACTTCTTTCGCTTCTGATGTCGTTGGTTGGAGGACCTTCAAAATTTTCGCTACACGAGCGCTGCCACGCCAACAGCTTCGCTGACGCAGCGAACGACATATTCGATTTGCTCTTCCGTTAATTCAGGAAACATCGGCAAAGAAAGAAATTCTTCGGCCAAATTCTCCGCGACTGGGAACGCGCCCGGCGTATAGCCGAGATTCCGGCAAGCCTCCTGAAGATGAATCGGAACGGGATAATGCACAGCGCACCCGATTCCTTTTTTCTTCAGACACCGCCAGACGTCATCGCGTTCCTGCACTCGAATGGCATAAACGTGATAAACGTGCCGTCCATAAGTCGCCTCAAACGGAGTAGCAATGGCGTCAATACCCGCGAAAGCTTGATTGTATTGCGACGCGTGTTCGCGCCGCAGGCGATTTGCTTCTTCAAGATGGCGCAGTTTGATGGACAGGACTGCCGCCTGAATGCCGTCCATCCGGCAATTCCATCCCATCAGCGTGTGATAATATTTTCGCGTTTGGCCATGGTCTCGCAGGTTCTGGATTTTTTGCCGTAGCTCAGCATCGTTGGTCACGATAGCGCCAGCCTCGCCAAAGGCGCCAAGATTCTTTCCGGGATAGAAACTGAAGCAACCAGCGTCGCCCATTGTGCCCGCTTTCTGCCCTTTGTACTCTGCGCCGTGAGCTTGAGCCGCATCCTCGATGACAAAAAGGCCGTGTGCGCGCGCGAACTCCAAAATCGGATCCATGTCCGCTGTTTGTCCGAAAAGGTGAACCGGAATGATCGCTTTGGTTCTTGCCGTGAGACTCCTCTTCAGCTCGGCCGGGTCCATCGTGAACGTGGTTTCGTCCACGTCGACGAACACCGGCCGAGCTTTGCAATACGTAATGGCCTCGGCTGTCGCGATGAACGTGTTCGGGACTGTGATGACTTCATCGCCTTCTCCAATCCCAAGCGCGAGGAGAGTGAGCCAAAGAGCGTCCGTGCCATTGCTCACGCCGATGGCGTAATTCGAGCCGCAGTAGGCCGCGAATTCTTCTTCGAACTTTTCCACGAACGGCCCGCCCGCAAACGCGCTGCTCTCGATTACTTCGCGAATAGCGCCATCGAACTCGTCGATCATGGCGGCGTGATGCGCCTTTAGATCCAGAAAAGGAACCTTCATTTGTGCCTTTGCGGTTATTTCGATTTTGCCATTCTGCGCAACAAGCCGGTGTCCGGACGCCGGGGCCTCATTCGGTGAATACTTCAGTCTGCAGAATCTCTTCCGCTTTCGCGGGGACGGGAGTGGGCACTGCGTTAGTCGAACGAGAGAATGTCACCGGTGCGCCGTTCGTTTTAAGGGAAGCAGTAGCCGCTTCGAGGATCTTGACCATTTCCAGTCCCTGACGGCCGCCCGTTAGCGGTTCAGAAAGCGTTTGGATACAGTCAATAAAATGCTGGCACGCCAGCTTGAGTGGCTCCTCCTGATGGATGTATGGGATGTAGCTGTCCCCGTAATGATATGAGTATTGAAACTCGGCAAACGTGTCGTAATGCGGCGGCCGTTCTACCCGGGCATCGTAGATACGAATTTTTTCCCGCATGCGCAAATCGTCATACACAATCATGCGCCGTGTGCCGACGATGGTCATCTCGCGGATTTTTCTTGGCTCGAGCCAGCTACTCTGAATGGTGGCGAAGCGTTTGCGCGGGAAAAAGAGTGACATATTCGTCACGTCTTCGAGCCCAGGGGCGATATGAGCGTTCCCCTGGCAGTTAACAACGATCGGAAATTCGTCAAGAATATGCAGTATGATCGAAATGTCATGGGGCGCCAGGTCCCAAGCTACATTGATGTCCTTTTGGAACAGTCCCAAGTTCAGACGCCGGCAATTGATATAGCGGATCTCACCGAGGTCCCCCGATTGAACGATTTGCGCGATCTTTTGCACCGGCGACGAATAGAGAAAGGTGTGATCGAGCATCAACACGAGTCCGTTGCGCTGCGCGATCTCGATTAGCTCCTCGCACTCGGCGGACGAAGACGCCATCGGCTTTTCGATGAATGTATGCTTACCTGCAAGCAAACTTGCCTTAGCCAATGAATAATGATGCTTCACCGGAGTGGCAATCACGACGGCGTCCAAGCTTGAGCCGTTGAGCAATTGCGGCGGCTGAGTCGTGCCTTCGATATCCGGATACAGAGTGCTAATGTGTTTTAAGCGCTCCGTATTGAGGTCGCAGACCGCTTTGAGCCGGCAGTCCGGAAGAGATTTAAAGTTGCGAACCAGAAGAGGTCCCCAATAACCACATCCGATCACGCCGACGGTGACTGTTTTTTTCATTGTTTCGAGCTGATTCCCGTCAGGTGTGCAAAATTTCCGTAGTGGGTGAACGCCGGCCTTCACCTTGCGGCTCGGGCGCTGTGGGTGGGCGTGGGTCTCGCTCCTGGCGATTGCATTGCGCCGCCGGCCGGGATTCGAACAGTTGTTCAGCAATAACGGAGCAGGTCTTGAGCATAATTTTCAGGTCGAGTAAGACTGACATGTTCTTGAGGTAGAACAGATCCATGGCGATCATCTCATTGAACGTCGTTTTGTTTTTGCCGTTTACTTGCCAGTATCCGGTCAGGCCCGGCAGACCGTTCACGCGTTGCCGCTGCCACGGCTGATAATTGGCAAATTCGTTTGGCAGGCACGGTCGCGGACCGACCAGACTCATCTCGCCGCAAAGCACGTTGAAGATTTGAGGCAGTTCATCCAGACCGCTGGCACGCAAAAATCGTCCAAAAGGCGCCATGCGGGGATCGCCCTGAGCATCCAGCTTCGTCATCGGGCAATCGGCCCGCATCAATTCTTCGAAGTAGTGTTCGTGAATTCGCGTCTCGGCGCTCAGCTTCATTGTTCGGAACTTCCAGATGAAAAAATGTCTGCCGCCAAGACCAACGCGTTTCTGCCGGTAGAAAATAGGGTCGGGGGAGGCAATTCGCGTCGCCAACATGAGCAAGATCATCAGCGGTAGCCAGATCGGCAGCGAAAGCAGGATGCAGGTAATATCTAGACTGAATTTCCAACCCGGCACCCTGTATGCGGACGATCCGAAGACTTCGCTGGAAGCTCGAGGAGCTTCGCTTCCGTTCTGGCTGTCATTGGACATGCTGCCGCCCTTGGTCACTCGCCGAACGTCCGGGCGGAAACCTCTAGCCTCATTAGTAAATTCTTGCTGCTGCTACCTCGCCAACTCCCGAGGGCTATTAACACGAGGAAACCGCATTTGTTTCTTCCCCTCAATTAGGGAAACGTGACAAAAGAGTGAACTCTTGACGGATTCACTCATAAAAATTCGCAAAGCGACCGCCAGAGCTGGATGTGCAAATCAAGTTCGGGCCCGTAGTGTCCCGCAGGCAAGTAAACATGAGGAGATGTTGAGATAGCCCGCCCCTGAGTTCGTCTGATTTCCCGCACGCTTACTACTACGGAAATGAGGGGGTAAAGGTCGTTAAAATTTTGCAGAATGAGAGAATATCCTTGACTGCGGATGACGAATTTCGCAATCTGCGAATTATTAACAACAGGCTTTCATCTCGACAGTTGTTTCAGATCCTTCATTTGCGAGGCTGGAATGAGCGCAAGCTGGCGGGACGGTGCGGGATCGTCCCGAGCGTCGTGTCCGCGCATCTCTCCGGTAAGCGCGCGATCCGGTCGCATCATCTTGCTGCTTATCTCAGAGTACTCGATCGCCCGGAGCGCGCGATGCTCTTGGACGCTTGGTTGCGCGACAACCTGGATGACGAGCTAATCGCGGATCTACTCGACGGCACCAAGACTGATTCGATGCCATCGCTCCAAGACAATCAGCGTCGGATGCTCGATTGGTGGGCGACGGCGATCGCGAGCGATTCCGCACTCGCCAAAATCTTCAGCCGTTTCAGTACGAAAGCTGGCTTCAAGTTTCCTTCGGTGCTCTTGTTGCCTGTGAGTACCGCCGCTGCTCAACTCCAAAGCTGGCTGTTAGAGAAGGCTTCTAGCGTTTGGTATCTCGTGCGGTCCCTGTGCTCTCGTGTCGAACACGCCGCGGTTGGTCTCGTTTCGCTTGTTTTGGCTTTGTGCCAGCAGGGCAAGGTAACTCAGCAGGCGGGGGAGTTCGCTGAGCAGGCGGGCGGCCTGGTTGAGAAGACTCTCGCCACGTCGCTCGTCGCCACGTCGTTTGTCGCACCAGCCCTGGCGGAAACGACCAACTTCGACGTCGATATGCAACGCGCATTGCCACCGCCGCCGGCGGTCCAGGAGATTCGAAAGGGAAAGGCTGGATCGCGAGCAAACGTTAAGCGGAGTCCATCTCGACGGCAGCCACAGCGCCAAGTCGGTGCGGCGCTGCGTATCGAGAAAACAATTAACCACGAGTGGCGTCGGCTCGTCGCGGCACGCAAAAGCGTGCACAGTGCATTTGCTCGCGTCATTCGTGACGCGGATCCGCGGCGATCAAAACAAAAGCACCGCAAGTAGCGGCGAGGCTAAAAGCTCGCACGTGCCAATCGATTTTCACCCGCTCACTTCGATTTGTTAGGATTACCTTTGTCATCGCTTTTTTCTCTTGGTGAGGCCGGATTTAACCCGGGGTCCCTTTCGTTGCGCACTAACAGCGCGTCTGTGCACGATCCCTAGGGCGTTTCCGCCGCAGGTCTGCGGATAATTGGCGGCGAATTCCCGCCTTAAAATCGGCATGTCGAGCGCCGGAGTTTCTCCGAGCAGATAATCGGGACCATTTCATCGTCGTTTGCACATCGGCCTGTTCGAGGCCGATTGACGTCATTATTCAGTTTCGGAAGGGAGCGCGTCGAGATTCTCGCCGCCAGTGTCTTCATCTCCGGCAAGCCCGGCTTGGAGCAAACACCGGAGACAAAGTCCGCTGCCAACATGCAACGCGCTTCGACAGTGTGGACATTCGTCCGGTTGGTGCGAGGCAAGCGAATCAGTAAGGCCAAAGAAATCCATTTGGGCAAAGTTAAATCAGGGCACCAGAGGAAACGTTGCCTCCAGCACATGTCGACCAAGTTCCGCTTGGAAGGAGCAGTGCCGTCAGAACCAGAAGTCAGATTTGGGATCGAACGTTACCTGTGTCTAAGCACTTCTACGGAAACTGGTGGGCAAAGTCCCAAAAAAACTTGCGCAAAAGGAAAAAGATCTCGCTTCTTCGCGGTTGTTTCGGATACGATTCGGTTAGCCTAGATGTCGGGTACTATTCCTTGAGTATGTCTCGCAGACTTACGCTCTTCGTTTTGGCGATTGGCCAATTATTAATCCCATGCGCAGCTCATCTGAAATTCTAAATGATGCAATCGCTGCAGCGAAAGAGACGCTGCAATCGCTTCTCGATCTGGATCCGCACGTCGCCAAAGCCGCGGGTCTAATCGAGGAATCTTTGCGCGCTGGGAACAAGTTGCTTGTTTGCGGGAACGGCGGCAGCGCGGCTGATGCGTCGCATTTTGCAACAGAGTTTGTGGTGCGCTTTATGAAAGATCGGCCCGCCTACCCGGCAATTTGTCTTGCCGCCGATGGCGGACTTCTTACCGCCGCGGGCAACGATTATGGCTTCGACGAGGTTTTCGCTCGGCAGGTGGAGGCGTTCGGTCTTCCGGGAGATGTGCTGATTTGCCTGACGACCTCCGGCAAATCCAGAAATGTCAAGCGCGCGCTACAGGAAGCAAAAGCGCGCCAGCTTAAGACCATCACTTTCCTCGGTCGCGACGGCGGGTCGACTGTCGGTATGGCTGACATCGACCTCTTGGTTCGCAGCGATTCAACCGCCCGGATTCAGGAAGCGCACCAGCTTTTGCTCCACGTGCTGTGCGAGATCTCGGAAACGCGCCTGTCAGGGAACACGCCGTAGAGGCAGGTATGCTGCCTCCTTTTCGAGAGAAGTAGCAGCCGACATCCGCCTGAGGCGAACCACTACAGGGTTACTCTGATTTTTTCAGGAGGCGCTCGCGTTCGCGATTAAGTTGTCGACGCTCACTCGCCGTTAAACTTCCGATCCCGAACTTGGAAATCTTATCAAGAATCGGATCGATCGAGGTGTAAACGTCGTCCGGCTGCGCAGAACGGCTGGAACGCATTTGGGGGACAACATGAAACTTTGGCTTGGGACCAAGGCGCGTTTTCAACGCGTCCCACCAGGCAAGTTCCGGCCCGGCGCCATGCATTTCAATGAAAAGGAACGCTGCCCCAATGCTTGTCCAAACGACCATCAGGTCGCTCCAGGCGTGATATGCGAGCAGTTGAAACGTGTAAACGGCAGCAAGAATCAGTACAACCCATTTGGTCATGATTCGCAGGAACAATTCAGCCCGCGGATAAATGGTGGCAAAGGCAACAAAAATTCCAAAGTGCAGCGCGGGCGAACCGGCGAGAGCCGAACGTTGCCAAAGACCCCAAACCGTTAACAGCGCCGCGGGCGTAACAAGCAAAATAAGATAGAGCGCAATATAGGCGCGCCGGCCAATAAAGCGTTCCACTTCGCGGCCGAACACGAACAACATGTACATCTCGATGGCGAACCACAGCAATGACGAGGGGTAATGCACAAACGCGTAGCTACCGAGTCGCCAGACCTGCAGCCCATTCCAAATGCGTCCGCTGTCGAAAACAAAATAATTGAGCGTGCCACCGAGGCCAGGGATTGCGATCAAGATGCACGCCAGTACCGCGCAAACGACGTGCAGCCCAACCAGCATCGTGGTCACATCGACGGGATAACGGCCCATCCACGCAACCGGCCGATAATCATCGGACGTGGTGACCCCGAACATGCTTTCAATTAATGCCGCGCACTGTTCTTGCGCAAGCATGATTCATGATTCGTAAGATTCTTACGCCGTTACTGCCAGGAAAACGATTTAACCTTTCAACGATTCAACGTGGCGAAGCCGTTCATTCGTGGTTAAGATGGACACCCTCGCTTCATGAAAAATATCGCGCCTGCCATATTCCCGCCGAATGGAATCGGCGATACGAAGCCGACGAACCAGGCGGTGCTCGATTGGGTACACGAAATCGGAAAACTGACAAAACCGGAGAACATTTTCTGGTGCGACGGTTCCGAGCGCGAGAATGAATTTTTGATTGCGGAATCGTTAAAGCAGAACGTGCTGATCAAGCTGAACGAGAAAAAAGTTCCGCGCTCGTATTTGCATCGATCCAACCCGAACGACGTCGCGCGCGTCGAGAAGGTCACATTCATTTGTACGCCGACCAAAGAGGAAGCTGGGCCAACAAACAACTGGTCGGAACCGGCAGACACATATTCAAAGTTATATGGACTGCTGAATGGCGCGATGCGGGGGCGCACCATGTTTGTCGTGCCTTACATCATGGGACCGCCCGATTCGCCGCTAACGAAAGTCGGGTTCGAAATCACCGATTCAAAATACGTCGTGCTCAGCATGCGAATCATGACACGCATGGGCAAAATCGCATTGAAACGACTGGGCAACGATCCAAAAGCGGAATGGAACCGTGGCGTGCATTCGTTGTTAGATGTCGATCCTGATCGGCGGTTCATCTGTCATTTTCCCCAGGACAACACGATTATCTCGGTCGGCTCTGGATACGGCGGGAACGTTTTGCTGAGCAAGAAATGCCTCGCGCTGCGCATTGGCTCGTATCTCGCGCGTAAGCAAGGCTGGATGGCGGAGCACATGCTGATTCTCGGCGTTGAATCGCCCGAAGGAAAAAAGCATTACGTGGCTGCAGCGTTCCCCAGCGCATGCGGCAAAACCAATTTCGCAATGTTGATTCCGCCCGCGCACTTCAATGGCTGGAAAGTGACGACCGTCGGCGACGACATCGCGTGGATGGAAATTCGCGACGGGCGTTTGTTCGCTGTGAATCCCGAGAACGGTTATTTCGGTGTGGTTCCCGGCACAAGTTACAAATCGAATCCGAACGCAATGAAATCGATCGAGCACGACACGCTTTATACCAACGTCGCGCTCACTGACGATGCTGACGTTTGGTGGGAAGGAAAAGATGGCGAACCTCCCAAACACGCGATCGACTGGCGCGGGAACGATTGGACGCCGGACTCAAAAGAAAAAGCTGCGCATCCCAACAGCCGATTTGCCACGCCAATGCGCAATAATCCGGCTCTCGATGCCGCCGTTGAAAAAGGCGAAGGCGTTCCGATCAGCGCCATCATTTTCGGCGGACGCCGCAGTGACACGGTGCCTTTGGTTTACGAGGCGTTCGATTGGAATCACGGCGTTTATCTTGGAGCTACAATGGCCTCAGAGACAACAGCAGCCGCGACGGGCGCTGTCGGCAAAGTCCGGCGCGATCCGATGGCGATGTTGCCTTTCTGCGGATACAACATCGGCGATTATTTCCGGCATTGGATCGACGTTGGAAAACGTCTCACCAATCCGCCGCTCATCTTCAACGTGAACTGGTTCCGCAAAGGTGCGAACGGAAAATTCCTGTGGCCGGGCTTCGGCGAGAATATGCGCGTGCTCAAATGGGTCATTGATCGCTGCGAACGGACAGGCGGCGCGCTCAAATCGCCCGTTGGCTGGTTGCCTAGCCCACACGATCTCGATCTAGAAGAGCTCGATATCGACCATAAATCTGTCGCCGACCTTCTCGGAATCGATCACGAGGAATGGCAAAAAGAACTCGCCGAGCACAAGACGTTTTTCGACTCGCTCGGCGGCGTGGTTCCCGAGGAGCTGTTGAAACAGCGTGAACAGCTCGTCGCCCGTTTCAAGCAATAAAAACCTTTGTCATCCCGAGTCGCAGAGACGACGAGGGACCTCCCGTTTGGTGATGGAGGACACGAGCTGCGTTGCGTAATGCGGCAGCTTCGGAGGGGTCCCTCACTTCGTTCGGGATGACACGCCTTTTGTGCTACAGAATTTGCGAATCGCTTGACTGGCAGCGAATATTTCCAGTGGGTTCGAAGACTACGAATACAGAACATCGGAGAGTACCAATCGCGAAGGCTCACATTGAGATTCGCGGGGCCCGCCAGAACAATCTCAAAGGAATCGATGTCGATCTTCCGCTGGGGAAATTGACGGTCGTCACAGGTCCCAGCGGCAGCGGCAAATCGAGTCTGGCCTTCGAGACGATCTACGCCGAAGGCCAGCGACGTTACGTCGAAACATTCAGCCCGTATATGCGGCAATTTCTCGACCGCATGGACAAGCCGCGCGTAGACGACATCCGCGGTATCCCTCCTGCGATCGCGATCGAGCAGGCGAACCCGGTTAAGAGCTCGCGCTCGACCGTCGGCACGATGACGGAGATCAATGATTATCTGAAGTTGCTCTGGCCACGCGTTGCACGCGCATTCTGTCCGAGTTGCAACCGCGAAATTCGCCCTGAAACCGCGCAGTCAATCGGTCACCACGTGTTGCACGACTGCGCCGGGAAAACTGTTCTCGTCACTTTCTGGGTTGCCGTCCCGCCGAAAACCGAGCCGCGTAAGTTCTTCGAATTTCTTCAGCAACAAGGTTACCTCCGCGTATGGATCGACAACCAAATCGTGCGCGTCGATGTCGATCCAAAACTGAAGCGCCTGGGTGCCCGCGTTCAGGTCATTCAGGACCGGCTCACAATCTCGGAGGAAAACCGTTCACGATTCATCGAAGCAATCGAAACCGCGCTGCGCTTTGGGAAGGGCAAGATCAATGTCGTGCCGATTTCTGTGGGGGCAGGCGTGTCGCCTGCGACCTCAAAGAGTGCGGCCGACACGGCCGCCACTACAGTATCCGAGTTCCCATTCTCCACCGGATGGCATTGCGCCCACTGCGATCTCGACGTTCGCCCGCCTACACCCGGGCTGTTCAGTTTCAACAATCCACTCGGTGCGTGTCCGGAATGTCGAGGTTTTGGCCGTACCATCGCAATCGATCTAAACAAGGCGATTCCAAATCGCGGTCTTAGCATCAAACAAGGCGTGGTGCGCGTTTTTCGCGGTGCCGAGTTTGGCGAATCGCAGAAAGATTTGCTTCGAGCCTGCGTACGGAAAGAGATCGATATCGATGTTCCATTCGAAGAATTGCCGAAGGCCGACCAGGACTTCGTCATCGAAGGCGAGAAACGGTCAGGCGATTATACAGAAGAAGATTACGAAAACGATCGCTGGTATGGCGTCCGCGGCTTCTTCCGGTGGCTTGAAAGCAAGACTTACAAGATGCATGTGCGCGTTTTGCTTAGCCGCTATCGGGCTTACGTCACCTGCCCGAGCTGCAATGGGGGGCGATACCAGCCCGAAGCGCTAAATTACAAAATTGCAGCGACGGTGGGTGACCGCCGGGACGGTGCTTGCACAGCGCCGGCACAGCTGACGCTTCCCGAATTCCAGGCGCTTTCGATCTTGGATGCCCGCAATTTTCTGACGGCGATCGAGATTCCGTCGAACGATTCGACCGCGCGAATGTTGCGCGACGAAATCTGTGCGCGCCTCAATTATCTCTGCGAAGTCGGCGTTAGCTATCTCACGCTGGACCGGTCCACGCGCACTTTGAGCGGCGGCGAAGTTCAACGGGTGAACCTCACAACATGTCTCGGTGCCTCGCTGGTCAACACGCTGTTCGTCATGGATGAGCCAAGTGTCGGTTTGCATCCGCGCGACGTCGGCCGGCTGGTGCGCGTGATGCACAACTTGCGCGACAAAGGCAACACGCTGCTGGTGGTCGAGCACGAGGAACAAATCATTCGCGCCGCTGACAATTTAATCGATATTGGCCCGGGGCGCGGCGAGCACGGCGGCGAGCTGGTTTGGAACGGGTCCCTCCAAGATTTTCTCGCATGTGATGGCGGAAATCTGGGGAGCGCGGGCGCCGAAAAGAGCGGGCGAGGCGCCCGCGGTCCCCAATCACTTACGCGTGATTACCTAACGAATCGCAAATTAATTCCAGTGCCGAAGTCGCGGCGAAGACGGACGTCATCTATCAAGATCATCCGCGCACGACAGCACAACCTCAAAGACATCGATGTCGAACTTCCACTGGGCGTATTCACATGTGTCACCGGTGTTTCTGGTTCCGGGAAATCCACACTGATTCACGATGTACTCTATCGGAATCTGCTGGTCGCGAAGGGGCAATCGTCTGACCAAGAGGCCGGCGCGTGCAAATCGGTCACCGGCGCGCATCGCATCCGGGAGGTAATCATGGTCGATCAGGCACCACTTGCGCGCACGCCGCGGTCAACGCCGCTGCTTTATTTGGGGCTTTACGATCGCGTTCGCGAATTGTTCGCCGCTCAACCCGCAGCAATGTCGCAGGGACTCACAGCAGGCACATTCTCGTTTAATTCCGGCAGCGGGCGCTGCGAGCGTTGCTCCGGTACCGGATACGAGAAAATTGAGATGCAATTTTTGAGCGATCTTTTCGTGCGCTGCGCAGAATGCGAAGGCAAACGATTTCAACCGCATGTTCTGAAAGTTCGACTGCACGGAAAATCAATCCACGATCTGCTCAAGCTCACCGTAAGCGAAGCGATCGAATTTTTCGCGCAAATCGGCGAGGACAAGAGCTTATCCGAACCGTTTAGCGTGCTTGAGGAGGTTGGGCTTGGCTACCTGCGATTAGGGCAACCTCTCAACACGCTCTCCGGTGGTGAATCCCAGCGTCTCAAACTGGTCGGTCATTTGCGCGAAACAGAAAACGACGTGGCATTGGCTTCCAGCCAATTTCCTATCGGCAAGATGCCGATGCCACGTGGCAATTTGTTTATCTTCGATGAACCCACCACGGGACTTCACTTCGATGACGTGGCGATGCTGCTGCGGCTATTTCAGCGGCTGGTCGATCGCGGTCATTCCATCGTGGTGATCGAGCACAATCTCGAAGTGATCAAGTGCGCCGATTGGATTGTAGATCTTGGCCTCGAAGCCGGAGACGCAGGCGGCGATGTCGTCGCTGTCGGAACTCCAGAGCAAATTGCGAAAATTGACGGTTCACACACAGGCCGATTCTTGCGAAATGCGCTCGCGAAATCTCAAGAAAGACTGCATGTCATCCCGAGCCGCGAAGACGGCGAGGAACCTCGCAAAACACCGCGCGAGTCGGAGAGATCCTTCGCGTACGCTCAGGATGACAATGCGGAAATAGCTCGAGCCGCTGAAACAGCTTCGTGTTTTCGCGCAAATAGAGCGAACGGCGCGATCCAAGTCCACGGCGCACGCGAGCACAACCTGAAGAACATCGATGTCAAAATCCCGAGGGAACAAATGGTGGTGGTTACCGGTTTGAGTGGCTCCGGCAAATCCACCCTCGCGTTTGATATTCTATTCGCGGAAGGACAGCGTCGTTTTCTCGACAGCATGTCGCCATATGCACGGCAATTCGTCGAGCAGCTGGAAAAACCGGATGTCGATTTGGTCAGCGGACTGCCTCCAAGTGTTGCGATTGAGCAACGGGTCACACGCGGCGGAGGGAAATCGACCGTCGCGACAGTGACAGAGGTTTACCACTTTCTCCGGCTGCTTTTCGCAAAAACCGGAACGCAGTTTTGCCCGGACTGCGATTTGCCGGTGGAGAAACAAAGTCTCGCTGCCATTACCAAACAAATCGAATCAACAGCGAAGCGCGGGCCGGTGAGAGTGCTTGCGCCATTGGTCAAGGCTCGAAAAGGTTTTCACACCGAAGTCGCGCGCTGGGCGGAACGCCAGGGATTCGACACGCTGTATGTGGATAGGAAACTGGTTCCTATCCCGCATTTTCGAAAATTGGAGCGGTTCAAAGAGCATACGATCGATGTGGTCGTTGGTCTCATCGATCGGAAACGAATTGCGGAGACGCGCGACGTCGTTCGTCGGGCACTGGAGATCGGCCGCGGCACGGGCCGTCTGCTTGATTCAAAAAATAGGCTTACAGTCATGAGCACCGAAATGAGCTGCCCAAACTGTGGCCGCGCGTTCGAGGAGCTCGACCCGCGTTTGTTTTCGTTTAATTCGCCTCACGGCGCGTGCGAAGAATGCGGCGGATTCGGCGAAATTTGGAATCAAGATCTGCAAACCGCTACCAGCCCAGACGAATCGGTTCTGGAAACCGAGCTCGCCGCCGAGCGCGAATCTGAATGGATCGAGGAAGGCGAAGCGCGCGAATGCCCGAGTTGTCACGGCTCGCGTCTGAACGCCGTGGCGCGCCACGTGCGTGTCCAGGGTTATACGATCGATCAATTCACGAATCTTTCGGCGAGCAAAGCAGCACGCAAGGTTGAGAGATTGAAGTTTCGGGGAACGCATCAAACAATCGCTGCCGGTCTCGTTCCTGAAATACACCAGCGATTACGTTTTATGGAGAAGGTGGGCCTCGGCTATCTTGCGCTTGGACGCTCGGCGAAAACGTTAAGCGGTGGCGAATCCCAGCGAATCCGGTTGGCTGCGCAGTTAGGCTCAAACCTACGTGGCGTCCTTTACGTACTGGATGAGCCGACGATCGGTCTCCATCCGCGCGACAACGTGCGCTTGCTGGACACGCTCACCGCGCTACGGAACAAAGGAAACTCACTCATCATTGTCGAGCACGATGAGGAAACGATGCGGCGGGCCGATCACATCGTCGATCTTGGTCCGCGTGCAGGAATTCACGGCGGAGAAGTCGTAGCGAGCGGCACGCTGCGCGACGTGGAAAGGAATGTACATTCAGAGACGGCACGTTGCTTGAAATCGCCACTTCGGCATCCCACCCGCGGATCGCGCCGGTCGTTACGCGATGTTGAAGACTGGATCGAAGTCCGCGGCGCGAGGGCGAATAATTTGAAAGATCTCGATGTTCGTTTCCCCGTTGGCAGGCTTTCAGTGATCACTGGAATTTCCGGTAGCGGCAAATCGACATTGATGCACGAGGTGATCTGGCCTGCGGTGTGCGAGCAGCTGAAAGAAAGAAAACGCGCAAGAAATGGCGATCTGCTCAAACTGGTTAGCGGTGCGCAAGAGATCGAAGCCGTTTATGAGGTTGATCAATCACCAATCGGTAAAACATCGCGCTCGACGCCGGGCACCTACGTTAAAGTGCTCGACGAGATCCGGAATCTTTACGCGCAATTACCCGTCTCGCGCGTGCGTGGCTATTCTGCCAGCCGATTCTCGTTCAACGCCGAAGGTGGTCGTTGCGAGACTTGCAATGGTCAGGGCGTGATCAAACTGGAGATGAATTTTCTGCCGCGCAGCTACGTGCCCTGCGAAGATTGCGGCGGCAAACGTTACAATCCGCAAACGCTTGAGGTACTCTACAACGACAAATCGATCGGCGACGTGATGGAAATGACGATCGAAGAAGCGGCGGAATTCTGTTCGGCGCACCCGAAGATTGCGCGGCCGCTTTCCTTGCTGGTCGATACGGGGCTGGGCTATCTCAAGCTGGGACAACCGAGTCCAACGCTGAGCGGCGGCGAAGCGCAGCGACTGAAGCTAGTCACACAACTCAAGCGTGGCGTCAGCCGCGCGGCCAACGAGCGGATCCGCAAAATGCGCAAGCCAGGCTCGATATTGTATTTGCTTGAGGAACCCACGATCGGTCTGCACATGGCCGACATTGAATTGCTTCTCAGCGTGCTGCATCGGCTCGTCGACGAAGGAAACACGGTGATTGTCATCGAGCACAATCTCAGCGTGATCGCAGAGGCCGATTACATTGTTGATCTTGGCCCAGAGGCCGGCGCGGATGGAGGCGAAGTCGTCGCCTGGGGGACGCCGGAACAAGTTGCAAAGAACCCTGTGAGCCGCACCGCGCCGTTTTTGCGGAAAGTGTTGAACTCGTCGCTCGTCTCCACAGTACGGTCATCCTGAGCGGAGCGATGCGGAGTCGAAGGATCCCGTGGAATTACATCTAAAGCTTCTGCAGCGGGATTCCTCGACTTCGCTCGGAATGACAGCGACAATCGCGGCGCAATGCTCGCGTATTATCTGCACAATCTCGATCCGATTATCTTTCGCATTTACGACAACGTCGGGCCGCGATGGTACGGTCTGGCTTATGTGCTTGCATTTATCTGCAGCTATCTGCTCTTCCTCTGGCTGGCCAAACGCGGATACGCAGATCTGCCCCCGCAACGAGTCGGCGACTTCATCACGGGCTGCGCGCTGTTTGGCGTGATCATTGGGGGGCGCCTTGGCTACGTTTTCTTCTACAAACCCGAAATGTTGCGCGAGCCGCTGTCGATCTTTCGCGTTTGGGAAGGCGGAATGTCCAGCCACGGCGGAATGCTTGGTCTGTTGCTTTTCACTTTGTACTACGCCCACCGACACAAAATCTCGTGGACAAATCTTGGCGATAACCTGGTTGTCACCGCGCCAATCGGTTTGTTCTTTGGGCGCTGCGCCAATTTCATCAACGGCGAACTTTACGGACGGATGACGAAAGTCCCCTGGGCAATGCAATTCCCTAAGGAACTATTCGATCATCCTCAGGAAGCCGAGCGCGCGGTGGCGGCCTGCGCGCGAATCGATTCATCGCTCACCACGCCCGATGCAATCGTTGCTGCAGTTCGCCAACCGCAAGTAGCGACTGCGTTGCGCTCAATCCTTTCACCGCGCCATCCCTCGCAGCTTTATGAGGCCTTTTTTGAAGGAGTCGTTCTGTTCGCGATTTTGTGGTTCGTACGTACGCGCAGGCGTGAGCCGAATGGCGTTTTGACCGGATTGTTCTTTATCTGGTACGCGATTTTTCGGATCGTAATCGAATATTTCCGCGAACCCGACGCGACACTGATCGGTCCCTTCACGCGAGGCCAATTTTTTTCGTTCTTCCTGATCGCGATTGGTCTCGCGTTTGTTGCAGTGGCAAAAATGCGACCGACGTTCCCGAGAAATATTTCCTCGTAGCCTTTGTCGTGTCGAGCGAAGTCGAGACATCTCTGGACTGTTTAAACAGCGAGAGATTTGACTCGCTCGCTCAGCCTCTGGCCTTCCCGTCCATTTGGCGGCTTCCCCAGCCGCTCCATTCTCCACTCCGCTGCGCTTCGGTCGAAATGACAAGTGGCGTTTCTTCAAAACGGCGTTATTACTTAACCCGGTGAAGCGGGAATGCTTGTTCCGGAAATCGTAGCGGCCGGCGGCGGTCTCCTTTTTGCGTTCGATCACGCGACGATCGCAGGAAAACTCGTTCTCACTCTTCTAGCCGTCGCTTCCATTTTCAGTTGGTCCATCATGATCACGAAATTGCGCGTGATCCGGTTTGCCCGAAAACAGAACACGCGTTTCCTCGCCGCTTTCCGGCAAGATCGGCAGCCGCTGCGTCTATTTGAGAAAAATGCGCGCTTTCCCGGATCGCCAGTATTCAATGTGTATCGCGCGGGCTGCGAGGAAATGACATTTCATTTGCTCGGCTCGCCTGAAGTGGATGACACCTTTCGGGCGCGATTGGGAATCGCTGATAAAATTTCGCCGGCACAAATGGGCGCGGTGAACGCAGCGATGGAACGAGCCGTGGGCGAGACAGCGCTTTCGCTTGAGTCGCAGATGATTTTGCTCGCAACCGCCGTGAGCGGTTCGCCATTTCTCGGTTTGCTCGGCACCGTTTGGGGCGTCATGGACGCGTTCACCGGCGTGGCCGAGGCTGGCTCGCCGAACCTCGTCTCGATGGCGCCCGGTGTGTCCGGCGCGCTCATAACGACAGTGACCGCGCTCTGCGTCGCGATTCCGGCAATGTTCGGTTACAACTTTCTCGTCACCAGTATTCGCGGGATGATCGTCGAGATGGACAATTTTGCCGCTGAGCTCGCTTCGGAATTCGAGCACAAATACGTCGACCACGGTTCGCGTGACTCGGCATTTCGCCGATGAGACGCTACTCCCAACGCCAGAATCTCTCGACGCTGAGCGAGATCAACATCACGCCGCTGCTCGATCTGGCGTTCGTGTTGCTCATCATCTTCATGATCACAACGCCGCTACTTGAAAGCAGCATGAACCTCGTGATTCCATTGAGTGGCGCGACGAATCCGCCGATCAAGTCATCCCAAGTGCAAATTGTCTCGATCGACCGCAGTGAGACGATTCGGTTTAACAATCAGGTAATCGATTTGAAAACGCTCACGGCGCGACTGACGAAATTGAAACAAACAAATCCAGACATCGCCGTCGTGATTCGACCCGATCGCGACTTGCCTGTGCAAAAATTGATCGCATTGATGGATGCGCTAAAGCAGGCGCAAATTACGAAGGTTGGCATCGCCACAAGGGCCGAGTCGAAATAGATGTCGAAGAAGCCGCGCTTTTGGCGAAACGTCACGTTAATTGCGCTTGCGCATGTCGCACTGATCGCAGGATTGATTCGCTGGAGTTTAGCAGCGCGAAGCGCGCCAGATGCAGAAAGCTTGGTTTGGTTGAGTGCGGGAGATCTCGAGCTGGGGAGATCAGATAATAGCGTGGCGTCCTCCTCAAAGATTTCGATACCTTCTGTTGAGTCGGAACCTTCGAAGCCGGATGAAGAAGAAAAGGGACAGCCACCTTTAACTCAAGCAAAGAGCGAAATCGAATTGCCGAAGCCAACGCAGATGGAAACACCTCTGCCAAAGGCAACCGCAAAGCCGAAGGCAACACCAAAACCCACTCCGAAGCCAACACCCAAGTCGACGCGAGTAACGAGAAAAAGAAGAGCGCGAAAGCTGTTAGCGCGAACACTAAACCGTCATCCGATAGCGGCAGCGGGAAAACAGGTTCAGCTGGCAAAGGTGGCAGTGCGGGCGGTGGGAGCAACCCGTCGGAATTCGGATGGTATGGCAATATGCTGCACGATCGTTTCTACAGCGCATGGATTCAGCCGACGACCACCGTTGCTTCCGGCGCCAAGATCTCGGCGCTCGTTAAGGTTCGAATCGAAAAAGACGGGCGCGTTTCCGACTTCGAAATCATCAAGCCGTCTGAGAACGTGGTTGTCAACGAATCGGTGGCAGTGGTCGCAAAACGCGTCACGCAGGTTGACCCACCGCCGCCCGGGCTTATGAAGGGCGATCACTACGACGTAAAAATCAATTTCGAGCTAAATACCGAGCAAGCAGCAGCGAAATGAGAGATAAATCGAGCGCGGCAGGGGGGGAGTGATTCACGAGGGAACGCACGCGGCCTAGTATAGCAATTCCAATCCGGCTTGGATTTCAGGCCTTGCCGAGCCATTTCGGGGCACTTGGCTTACTTGATATGTAGAGCATGTTTGATGGCGACCGGAAGATAATGAATCAGACACCAAATCCCAAAGAGCAGACAAACAAAGTTGTAACTCCGAGAAAGAGGGCGCCCCTTAAGCTTTTGGGGTCGAATACTGAGACCGGGTATGGCGCTCTTTCCGCTCTCTTCAGTGTTATTGTATCTCTCCTGCTGGTTGTCGTCTCGTTTTTGACGTTTCTAGCCATCATTTGCGCTGTCTGTATTCAAGCAGGGATTTACTTTTTTCAGCTTAAGCAGATCAACAAATCGACCGATGCAGCCACCAAGGCTGCCAATGCGGCTGAAGCGAGCGTAAAACAAGTTAGGCGGAATGCCCGCCATGACCAAAGGGCTTGGGTAGCGGTGGTCGACATTCAGGGAATCCCTGAAGTTGGAACAATCTTCAGTGTGAATCTCGTGGCGCAAAATAGCGGGAAAACATTCGCTAGAAATCTGAAGATGCGAGCAGTGGTTGAAGCAATTACCGAAAAAGGAGGCGAACCGGATTTCAGCCTCGAAGACAGCGCAGCGGCACGAAAGGACTCAAGTGTTTCTCTGTTGGCGCCAAACGCTGATTACATGATGGACATTGAACTTCGCAAGCAAACTGCCCCGCATGAAATTACGGAGTCTGATTTTGACAAGATTCGCCGTGGCGACCTTAGCATATTTGTTCATGGCAAAATGACGTATGACGACATCTTTGGATGCGCGCATTGGACTACATTTTGTACTCGACTCAAGCCGGACTTGAAATACGCCAGCTACGGAAAACACAACGACGCCGATCAAAATGGTTGCCCGTAGAGATCGCCGTTTGATCGCCACACGCGAGAGCGCGTGTAGTCCCCAGACGTTACGCAGCGAATTTCTCTTCGATCAAGCGATGTAAATGCTCAGCTATCGCTGGGTGGTCGAGGCGCTGGATGACTTCGTCCAAAAAGCCCGTCACAATGAGGCGCTGGGTAACCGGAACGGGAATGCCACGGGTGCGCAGATAAAATAGTTCGTCCTCATCAATTTGGCCGGAAGTGGCTCCATGCGTGCAGCGGACGTTGTCGGCGAGGATTTCCAAGCCTGGCATTGAGTTCGCTTCGGCATCATCGCTCAACAAAAGGTTGCGAACTTTTTGATAGGCATCGGTGAAATGGGCGTGCGGCTCTACTCGGATCAATCCACCGAAAATGGTGCGGGCGCGATCGTCGAGGGCGTTTTTGTAAAGGAGATCGCTGGCTGTATGCGGCGAGACGTGGTCCTGCAATGTGCGGGCGTCGAATTCCTGCTGGTCTTTGGCCACGGCGACAGCGAGCAAATCGCTGCGCCCCCCTTCGCCGATGAGCCGGCTAAGACTTTCGAAGCGCGAATATCGCGAACCAAGATGCAAGTTCAGGCTCGTCGCTGAAGCATCATGATCGACCGTTGTCGTGTTCATTTGCAGCGCAACGACATTTTCTGCCCAGTTTTGCGCGCACACGTAGGTCACTTTCGCACCAGGGCCGGCGATGAGATCATTGACGCCACAAGCGAAGCCGGCCGCAGTCCGATCACACGAGCGGAAATGTTCGATGACAGTGACCTTCGCGAGCTCATCAGTGACTAGGAGTAGGTGCGGGAAGATCGACATATTATCATGTCGCAACCAATGGAAAATCTCGATGGGTTGTTCGATCTCTACGCCGCGCGGCACAAAGAGAAATGTTCCTGATGAAACGAGCGCCTGATGTAAGGCAGCGAACTTGGCCGAGCCAAGCTTCGCCTCGGTCGACATGAAATATTTCCGGAAGAGGTCTGCGTGCTCCACCATGGCGCGCTCGAGCGGTTGAAAGATTACACCGCGCCTTTTCAGATCTTCAGAAACGACGTCGCGCTCGATCAATTGATCGTTCGCGAAAATCATGCGAGCCGCGTATTCGTCGAGCCTGCGCGAATACTTCAGAACATTTTTGCGGTCGTCTTCAGAAAGCAGGCCGCTGATTTTGAATGGCGCCAGATCGAGAAGACCGACATTGGAAAATCGCCATGCCTGATCTTTTCGTGTCGGGTTCGGCAACGATTCGAATTGTTGCCACGCTGTGCGCTGTTGATCACGAAACCAATCTGGAAAATCGCGCAACTCGGTCGGGCCGGAGAGGATCGGCGTCCCCTTTAATTCTTCCTGTGTGACTAATGACATTGATGCCGCAACGAAGACGACGGTGACAGACCGCCGCTACAGAAGGATTGGTTAGGCGCGAAGGTTATCCAACCGAGCCTTCCATCTCCAGCTCGATCAGCCGTTTGAGCTCGACGCTATATTCCATCGGGAATTGGCGGACGAGATCGTTGACGAATCCGTTGACGCTCAGACTCATTGCCTGGGCCTCAGTAAGGCCGCGCTGTTGCATGTAGAAAATTTGCTCCGTGCTGACCTGGCTGACGCTGGCTTCGTGTTGAACGGCGTTGCCTGTCCCTCGCACGGTGATCGCCGGATAGGTGTCGGTTCGCGAAGTCGCGTTGATAAGCAACGCGTCGCACTCGGTATTGTTCTTGCAATTCTTCAGATGCTTCGGCACATGCACCAAGCCGCGGTAAGTGGCGCGCCCTTTGCCGATGGAGATCGATTTGGAAATGATGTTGCTGGTTGTCTCATCGGCAGCGTGGATCATTTTCGCTCCCGTGTCCTGGTGCTGGCCGTCGTTGGCGAGTGCAATGGAAAGAACTTCGCCACGGGCTTTACGACCCTTCATGATCACGCTGGGATATTTCATCGTGAGACGCGAGCCGATGTTACAATCGATCCATTTCACTTCGGCGTTTTCCTGAGCGAGACCGCGTTTGGTGACGAGGTTGAACACATTCGACGCCCAGTTTTGCACGGTGATGTACTGAATCTTCGCGCCCTTCAGCGCGACGAGTTCCACCACAGCGCTGTGGAGTGTCGGAGTGTTAAACTTTGGCGCCGTGCAACCCTCCATGTAGGTTACTTCGGAGCCTTCATCGGCAATGATGAGCGTACGCTCGAATTGGCCGAAGTTTTCGGCGTTGATGCGGAAGTAAGCTTGCAACGGATGCTTCACTTTCACGCCGGGCGGAACGTAAATGAACGAGCCACCGCTGAACACAGCCGAATTCAGAGCGCTAAATTTGTTGTCGGCGATCGGGATCACTTTGCCGAACCATTTCCGGAAAATTTCCGGATAATTCTTCAGGCCCTCTGTCGATCCGACGAAAATGACGCCTTGTTCGCCAACAGCTTTCTTGATGTTTGAATAGACCGCTTCGCTGTCGAACTGCGCTTCTACACCCGCGAGGAATTTTCGCTCTTGCTCAGGAATACCGAGCCGCTCGAATGTGCGCTTAATGTCGTCCGGCACTTCGTCCCAACTGCGTTTCGCCTCGGTGCCCGGGGAGAGATAGTAACGGATTTTGTTGAAATCAATAGCTTCGAGGTCCTTGCTCGCCCAATGTGTGGGGAGCGGCTTTTCCAGAAACGTTTTCAGGCCGCGCAAGCGGAATTCGCGAACCCAATCCGGATCCTCTTTGACATCCGAAATGTAGCGAACGGTTCGTTCGCTTAGGCCGGCGCCCGCATCGCGCACGTGAGCTTCCGGATAAGAGAAATCCCCGATGCTTCGATTAATGTCGACTGCTGACGTCTGTGTTTTCATTGTGAATTTACCCTGTTTACCTATACGCTGGCTCGACCGCTCCCTCGCGCGCCCAATCGTAACCTCTCTCTTCGAGCTCGAGAGCGAGTTCTTTCCGTCCGCTTCTAACGATTCGCCCTGCCACCATTACGTGGACGTAATCGGGAACGATGTAGTTCAGGAGGCGCTGATAGTGCGTAATTAACAATATGCCAAGATCAGGGCCGCGCAAAGAGTTTACCCCATGCGCCACGGTCTTAAGCGCGTCGATGTCCAAGCCGCTGTCCGTCTCGTCAAGAACTGCATACTTAGGCTCCAACATCGCCATTTGTAGAATCTCGGTGCGCTTCTTTTCGCCTCCAGAAAAGCCTTCGTTAACCGCCCGCGACGTAAATGAACGATCCATCCCGAGCAACTCCATCTTTTCATAAAGCTTCGCGTAATAATCGGTTGCCTCCAGTTCCCCGCCTTCCGGCAGGCGCGATTGCAATGCCGCCCGCAGAAAATTGGCGATGGTCACGCCTGGGATTTCGCTGGGATACTGGAAGGCCAGGAAAAGACCGCGTCGCGCCCGTTCGTCAGGTTCAAGTTCCAGAAGATCCTCGCCATCCATCAATATTTTGCCGGCGGTGACATGATAATCCGGATGACCGGCCAAAACCTTGGCCAGCGTGCTTTTTCCTGAGCCATTTGGACCCATGAGGGCATGCACTTCACCCCGCGGCACACGCAGAGTCAGTCCTCGAACGATCTCCTGATCGCCCACAGCGATGTGTAATCTCTCTATGTTTAATTCCTTCATAAAGGCGAATAACAAATATACTCCGATTTGATGGATTTGCGAACGGCGATCCACCGGACCAAGCCCGTGCCAGGAAGGCTTTTGGGGTTTACGTGGCTACCCCGCTTGGATTCGAACCAAGAATAACGCTTCGAAAGGGCGCTGTTTCACCTAAGGATGGCAATTTGTTTGACGAATGATTGACGAATAGAAATGCGGAATTGCCGGCCCCGCCAGACTTAGGATCCCGAAATCATCGATTTTACAACGTTCCGTTTCGTTTCAAAAAACAATCGATTTACGAGAGGAAAATGTGATTTTTCACGAACAAGTCAGTTTTTACCGCCCATCATCGCTACACGGAGACCGGCAGACACGACGGACAAAGACTCCTTTGAGCAATAAAAGTTGGCGAGCTGCATCACGAGCGCTTACAACCGCGTAGGCAACCACGACTTGTCTGCCGCCGGTAGTTGCCGAAGTTAGGGCGCGAAGGTCGAGGGTCCTAAATGTAGCCGGTTTTCAGTCGCATCAGGAGAAAAAACTCACATGAAATTGCCAGAAAGCGCCGGTTCATTGCCTTGAACCGACATTACTCAGAAGCAGGCGCAAGCATTCTGGACAATTCAGACGCCCACAAAGTCGAAGTCTAGATTATTCGCTTGGCGGCTTGAGGTATTCCTGCAAATTTACTTCTCGGAGCTATGAAAACCGAAGATGATTTGCTAGAGGCGATTGCGCGCTATTCCCTTGAGAGTACGGGAGCTTCAGAAGGCCAGATTGATCTAATGATGCACCGGTTCCAAACGCAACTTATAGCAAAGCTAAAAAGAAAACCTGCCAAGTTACTAACTGACGAGGAGTATGCGGAGGGGTTTCGGCAAATGAAGAAACAAGCCGGAGCCTTCTTACAGTATCTTATGACTCATGACTCTGCAAACCTGCCGGGCGAGCTTCGAGGAGAAAAGAATTAATCGGTCTGGCTTTGCCCTCCACATTTACGAGATTCGCGCCGGCAAGATCATCGCGGTGGGAATTAGCATTGGCTTCTTTATTAGCATCACGACAATCAGGCCTTGAGCCACATTGACCCCTCAGCGACTTCAACAAATCGTGGAAGCCTTCCAGGGAATTAACAGAGCTGATTCGCCCCATCAGGAAACCCGGCGACTACTCTCCGCCTCGTTCCGCATCAGCCTCGGACTTGCCCGTTGCCGGTGACGACATATTTATAGCTGCACAGTTCGGCGAGGGCCATTGGGCCGCGAGCATGGAGTTTGTCGGTACTAATACCGATCTCTGCGCCGAAGCCAAACTCTCCGCCGTCATTGAAGCGGGTGCTCGCATTCCACAGCACGACGGCGCTGTCCACTTCGTGGAGAAACGTTTGTGCCACAGCTTTATCGTCAGTCACAATGGCGTCTGTGTGATGCGAGCCATAGCCATTAATATGAGCGATGGCTTCCTCGAGGCCGGCGACGGTTTTGACCGAGAGGATCAAATCGAGATACTCGGTGCGCCAGTCTTTCTCGGTCGCGGACTTGGCGCCAGGCCAGTGCGAGAGGACCTCGACGTCTCCGCGAATCTCGACGCCATGGACGCGCAGGAGTTCGGCGAGCTTTGGGTAAAGATATTTTGCGATCCCGCGATCCACTAGGAGTGTTTCGACGGCGTTGCACACGCCCGGCTTCTGACACTTGCCGTTGAGAATGATCTGTGCGGCCATATCGAAGTCTGCGGCGCAATGAACATAAACGTGGCAAATGCCGTGGTAGTGCTTAAGCACGGGCACGCGCGAGGCGCGCACGACGCGCTCGATGAGCGCATGGCCGCCCCGAGGAATGATGAGATCTATGTAGTCGTCCATCGTTGCCAAGTGATCGACGCTCTTGCGGTCGGTGAAGTCAATGAACTGGATGCTGTAGGCGGGCAGGCCGGCGCGCTCGCCGCCGCGCTGGAGGCTGCCGACGATGGCGCGATTCGATTCGATGGCCTCAGAGCCGCCGCGCAGGATGGTGGCGTTACCGCTCTTGAAGCAAAGCGCTGCGGCGTCGCTCGTGACGTTGGGGCGCGATTCATAAATGATGGCGATGACGCCAATGGGTACACGGACCTTGTGCAAACGGAGGCCGTTGGGCCGCGTCCACTTTGCCAGTACTTCGCCCACCGGATCGGGTAGGGCTGCCACGTCTTCGATGGCGGTGGCGATGCTCTCCAGTGATTTTGCATTTAAGCGCAGCCGGTTCAGTAACGCCGCGTTAAGTCCGTCACGCTCCGCGCGCTGCACATCCCCGACATTCGCGGCGAGAACGGCATCCTGTTCCGCGCGAATTTGCTGCGCCATCGCATGGAGGACTTCGTTTTTCTGCGCAGTGCGGAGTTTGATCAACTCGCGCGAGGCAGCCCGGGCGCGCCGACCCATGCCGAGAATAAAATCGCCGATCGGTGGT
>WNFX01002151.1_pt1 | contig 29836 bp, 26 predicted proteins | sample 5400111 | NCBI WGS metagenome assembly WNFX01 (sample SAMN13153363, study PRJNA577476) | soil metagenome | isolation source: 40 cm soil or saprolite under grassland replicate 1 | place: USA:California | collected 2016-06-15 | reverse complement strand
CGAGTCGGTCGTCGTGGCGTTGCGCCCCGTGCCATTAAGCCGGGGTGGGCGTGAGTCCGATTGGCCAATGCGAACACGAATTGGCTGTGTCTTATTGCCCGGCGGGATCAGGTGAGGATGCCAGTCGATTGGCCGACCTCGATCAGGTGGCCATCGGGGTCCCGGACATACGCGCGGATCTCGCGACCATGGTCCTTCGGCTCGGTGAGGAATTCGGCGCCCTTGGCCGACCATTCCTTGTAGGTCTTGTTGATGTCGGCGACGCGAATGTTTAGGAACGCGCTTGTGCGGTTGGGGTCGGGCGGCGTAGTGAGAGTCACGGCGGGCTTGTCGTCCGTAGGACCGCCGCCCACATTGAGGATCAGCCATGTGTTCGCGACCTTCATCATGACCGGGTCGCGCTCCAGGAGAACCTGGCCGTCGAAGAGCGAACGATAGAACTCACGGGATCGCTCCTGATCGGAAACCACGAGAAAGTGCGTAATGACGAAACCGTCCTTCGGCGCGGGAAAGTCCTCTGGGTTCATTTAGCAACCTCCACTTTTCCGTTCATGAGCCGGCGGTCCGACCACTCTACGGGCACGTCTACACGAGCCGCAGACAGGCCTGGACGAACATACACAACGTCCGAGCACCCCAGCCTCTCTCAATAGTTCAATTCCCATTGCCCCTTCCCAAGACCCTCAAGTCTTGATGACAGTCATGACGGAAATTGCAGTCCATCCGTGAGATGCCCCCAACGCCACCTTCCAAGCTGCTTGCGTGGGTTCGATTCCCATCGCCTGCTCCACACTTGCGCACATGCAAGTGCCTCGGCTGCCGGCGGCCGGCGACGCGTCGGTCGTGAAAGAGCTGCGTTCGGTGCTGTTCAGCGAACCAATCCTTGCCGCGGTGAGCGTGCAGCCCAAGGGCTACACCAAGGCGGCACTCTTGCGCCTACTCGGCTGGGCACTCCTCGCCGGACCACTCATCGCCAAGCGCGCAACCGAACCACTGCCGCCGACCATCCTCTACATCGCCGTGACTCCGGTGGGCGCCACCGTCCAGTCGGGTCGCCGTGCGCGCGAGACATTCGATCTGGTCGTTGCGGGCGCCTCAGGACCTGTGATGTAGGACGGAGGGCGACCACCCCGGCCGCCCCTCCCAAGTGGTTCAGTCCGAAACAGCCTGAATCGTGCCGAAGAGCCCGTCCTGCTCGTCGTTGATCCCTGCCGAGAAGAAGAGCGTGTTCACGTCGCCGCCGTTTCCGCCGTTGCCGAATCGCAGCCCCCACAGGCCATCGTTCTGGATCGGCGCATTCGTCTCACTCTTCAACTGACCGCGGAACCGACCGTCGCCGCTGAAGGCGTTGATGAGCCCGTCGCCGAAGTTGCCGATCAGGACCGCGTCGTGGAAGTTACCGAACGTCGAGGGGGCAAGCGCGAGGCCCCATGGAGAGTTGAGCGTGCCGCCCGAGGCAAACCGACGTATCAGTGCGCCGCTCGGCGTGTAGATGTCGACGAACCCACGGCCGGCGCCCTTCTCGTCATCGTGCTTGAGAACGTCCTGCTTCGCGTACGTGACGTAGATGAAGCCGCCGATGTTCTGGATGCCGAAAGGCGCATAACCGGAAGGCAGCGACGAGTCGGTGAAGGCGCCCGCCCAGCTCTGCAGGGCGAAGTTCTTGTCGAACACGTCGACGGTGCCGAACCGGAAGTTGGATGCGTACAGGTAGTTGGTCGTGCCCACCGAGCCGCTGGTAAGACCCTTGTAGACGGCGCCGGTGTCACCGGTGTTGTCGACGTCCTGCGAGCGGTCGACCATGATCACGGCATTGGTCGGATTGACGCTCGGGCTCCAGCCGAGGACCGTCCCGTCCTCCGTGGCAAAGAGGAATCGGCTCACCCCAGTCTTGCCGCCCTGGCTTACCGAAAAGTCGCTCGTGCCGTTGAAGACAGTCCCCGTTGGCGTGCCTCCAGGCACGTTGCCGGGCGCTGGGATGTTCACCGTCAGTCCGACCTTGGCGCCTGCCCCGGTGTAGAGGGTGGAGACGCCGGCGTTGTTGTCCGAAACCCAGATCGGGCTCGTGGAGCTCGAAGACAGACCCCATGGGTTCTTCAAGTTGGGGTCCGTGATCGCGGCCAGTCCCGCGATGTTGGAGACGAGGTTGGTCTGGTGAAACGATCCGCGAAACAACCCGGCTTGCGCGGGAGCCGCCTGAGCGGCGACCACCAGGAGCATCAGCAGGGGAATAGACGCACGCGCGAGTTTCAAGCGCATGACACACCTCCCAAACCCACCGTTACGGAGTCCTTAAGAACTACTGGGGTCGGTTACACCTCACCAGAGCTCGGTGACCTTCGGGTAGCAACCTTGGCCGGTCAGGTGCGCGGAAAAGTCGGTCGCACCGCGAGCGATCGACAAAAAGAGTCTGACTATCGGCCAGGCCACCCTACTCCGGTCAGCCTGCCCGCCGCTGAATTTGTGACCCCCACAGGCTGGGCTTTACCCGCGTTCCCTGTCCTGTGTCGACGGGGGCACTCGCCTAGGCCGCGCCGCTAGTGCCCATTGCCTAAACGACCTGTCGAGGCACTCTGAGCCTTGACACGGAGATGCCATGCAAGAGTCGAACCTGGAATCAGTAACGGGCATGTGCGTGTGGGCCAAGTTCGACGGTTCAATCTCCGAGTTGCTCCAGCAGAACTGGTAGGGCCAGGCCAGAGGAAAAGTACCCCTCTGTACAGCAACGACGGTGATATGCGGTGGCATCTGACTACGGTCAGCGGCACGTAGCGAATGCCGATGAGGCCGCCTGGTGTGTCATGCAGTTGACGTGTTGGATAGGCCAAGCAGCGATAGATAATCCTTCATTCGCGTGAGGATCAGGCCGTGGGCTTTTGTAGTGCATCCCCGCCGAGACTTTCGCGAGAATCGTCGGGGATTTCCCATTCGTAAGCGAATTTGGTCACCTTTAGGATCACCGACGTGTCAGTCTTCGCAATTCCTGGGATCCTCGCGAGCTTCGTTGAAAGCAGGTCAAGCAACTCCTCGTGCGATCGAAAAAAGACCTCGATGATCAAGTCGTACGGTCCAGTGGAGTAGCCGACGTAGCGAGTCTGAGGCAGCGCCTCGAGCGCGGCCGCGACGTCGGCGACGCCAGTCATGTCGACGCTGATGCCGACGATTGCACTCATCGGCATACCCATCACCTCAGGGCTGGGCACTGCCACAACTTTGATCAGGTTCTCCGAGACTAACCGGCCAATCCGCTTCCGCACCGTGGTCTCAGTAACGCCGAGCTGCTGTGCGATTTCGGTGTTGGGGCGCCTGCCGTCCTTCTGCAGCAGGCCGATGATCTGTCGATCGAGGTCGTCGTACGGCCGGTTCGGGGGGCGGCTGGAGGCTCGGAGCCTGACTCTACCTGGCATCAAAGCGTTGGCCGTACGCTAGCACCCTTAAGCTCGAAGGTCAATTCACCGCTGCCTCCTGAGAACGAAAATCGATCCAAAGCGGCCACGGCGGTGTTGACAATCGTCGATTTAGGGCTTAGTGTGCCCACATTGCGTCGAGGGTAGCGACGCGCAGATGCGGGCGGGGCTAGGCGCCCCGGAGGGGAGCAACCATGTCCGAGTCCAGGGCAGCCCAAGAGGATGACGTTTATCTCAAGCAGTTCGGCTTCGAGCCGAAGCTCAAGCGAGCAATCGGGTACATATCCAGCTCGTTGTTCGCGATCGCATTCCAGGGCCCGACAACTGGAGCACTTCTGATCACCGGCGCGACCCTTGCCTTTGGTGGCCCTGGGTTCATCTGGTCCATCCCGCTGATCTTCATTTTTCAATTAGTCGTGGCATTAACGTGGGCCGAACTAAGCTCCCACTACCCGCTCGAGGGCGGGATCTACCAGTGGGCGAAATACCTCGGTGGCGAAGGTGTGGGCTGGGCGACTGGCCTGTTCTACCTGGTCGCCATCATCCTGGTCATGCCGGCAGTCGGCCTGGTCATCAACATTGTCCTGGCCGGTGTTTTTCCGGACCAGATCCAGTTCAATTCGACGACTGAAATCGTGATCTCGTTCCTCACGATCATCGCCACAGCCTTGGTCTTGAGTACGTCGGTCCGGGTGGTCGCGCTGATCAACAACGTCGGCGTCACCCTCGAGCTAATCGTTCTTCTGGGGGCAGCGATCCTGCTCCTCGGCCACGTCCATCAGCCGCTGAGCGTGCTTTTCACGACGGGTGGGGTCGAAGGAAGCGGGAGCTACATTGTTCCGTTCCTCATCGTCGTCGCGCTGGTGATTACGCAGTTTGTCGGATTTGAAACTGCCGGGGCATTCGCGGAAGAAACCAAGAATTCTAGAGTGAGCCCGGCCCGGGCGATTGTCACCGCCCTCGCGGGGGCCTGCCTGTTCGTGTTCATCTTCGACTTCGCGCTCATCCTGTCGCTGCCTGATGTAGCTAAAGGGATGAAGGAGCCCGAAGGTGTGATCCCTGCAACGCTGACCACTAACCTCGGTTCGTTCGGCGCCAAGGCGTTTCTGATCGCGGCATTCGTTGCCGTGTCCAGCACCTCGATTGCCACCTTGGCGGCGATCGTTCGCATGATGTACGGCATGGCGCGGGATAACCAACTTCCAGGCTCCCGTTACCTGACTCGACTCGCGGGAAATGGCGAACCCGTCATCTGCATAGTCGTCGCCGCGCTCTTGAGCATGGTCCCATTGCTGTTCGTCCAGCAGATCCCGGTTTTGATCGCGGCAATCACGTTCATGATCCTGGTTCCGTACTTTCTGGTCCTGGCCTCCATGATCAGGAGGCGGCTCGGTGGCTGGCCGACCACAAGCGCACCGTTCAAGTTGGGTGCGTGGGGCACGCCGCTTGCGATCATCGGAACCGTGTGGGTAGGCTTAGTCGCAATCGACGCAGCCTGGCCAAGGGCAGCGACCAATCCAAACCTGGGCTCATTCCCAATCCTCGAGGAAGCATTCGTCGTGACGGCCGTGTTCGGCGCGCTCTGGTGGTTCCTCGTACTTCGACGCCGAGCCAAACAGCCGGTGGGGCCCGACGCGCCGGCAGCGGCCGGGGTGACGCCGGCAGCATCGCGCTAAGCAACCTCGGCAGACCGTGATGGACCTCAACGGGCTGCTGGACACGGTCGAGAGGTCGCGTTCGAATCCGCCACCGTTCGCCGGGCGAGACGCTCCAGATCTGGAGTTCTCGCTCGGCGAGTACGGCCTGCGGTATGCCGCCGCAACGGGGCTCATGAGCGAGATGAACCTCGATGCACTGGTGCTGGCCCAGCCCAACACGATCCGCTATATATCCGGACTGCAAACCTGGCTGTGGATCCTGCCGCCGCTGCTGCCGGCGGCGGCCATCGTTCCTCGCGACCCTGGTCAGGCGGCACTCGTCGCGACAGTAGTCGAGAAGGGCGGGGTGCAGGCGACCAGCTGGATGTCGCCCTGTCTCTACGGCCTTAACGACGACCCGATTCAAGCGATTACCGACGCCCTTGCGAAGCGTGGGCTCGAGCGAGGCCGGTTGGGTTTCGAACTTGGCCTCGGACAGCGACCCAACTTGAGCCCGCAGGATCACCAGCGTCTAGTCGCCAGTCTGCCAAGGGCGGAGATCGTCGATGTCGCGCTGCCGATCTGGGCGATGCGATCGTTGAAGAGCGCGGACGAGATATCGCGATTGCGCGAGGCGGTGCGGCTTTCGGAGATCGGCTATGTGGCGGCTCTCGACGCGCTGAAGCCGGGTGTCACCGAGGCCGAACTCACGCGAATTGCAGCTCAGGCGATGCTCGCCGCCGGTGCACGTCCGTCGGTCACGCCCATGACGCTCATCTTTCTCGCCGGACCCGAGCGATACCGCCAGGTCGTGCAGCCCGCGAGCGACAGGGCAATCGGATCGGGCGAACAGGTGTGGTTGGACGGAGGATGCTCTGTTAATGGATACCGCGCGGACTTCATCCGTTCAGGTGTCATTGGACGGCTGAGCGATTCCGCCGAGCATTACTACGAAGTCGCGGTGCAGGCCCTGGACGCCGCGGTCGAGGCGCTCGGGCCAGGTCGCAAGCTGGGCGAATCGTGGAGCGCCGCGCAGGCGTGTTTCGACGACGCGGGCGTGGGTGAATACACGCTGATCCCGGGCCAGATCGGTCACAGCATTGGCCTCGACCATTGGGAGCTGCCGCTTATCGGCCAACCCGGCTCGGAGCAGGGGGAGGTGATCGCGCGGCCGGGCATGGTGCTCTGCGTCGAGCCAACGATCGTAGGCATGGGCGGCGACGACGAGTGGAGGAGTGGAATTTTCACAGCCGAGGACCAGGTCGTCGTCACTGAGTCGGGGGTCGAGGTATTGACGACAGAGATACCCCGAGCGTTGGTGAGGCGATGACGTCACACCTGTCTGGCCGCGTGCTCTACCTCAATCCGATGGACTACGGGACGAACCCGGGCGTCGACGCCATTGCCCACGGCCTGCAACACCGCCTCCGCGCGGCTGGCCTCGAGCTGCGTGTCGTGTTCAACGACTTCACTCGTGCTGATTGGCGCGAGCGAGCATCATCCACCATCGATTTCGCGATCGCAGCTGAAATTCGCGCGATCATCATCTATGTGCTCGACCCGACCGAGCCTGCAGCCGCTGTCGCTCGTGCGCGCAAATCGGGGCTGCAAGTGTTCAGCTTCGAGCGGCCGCGATTTCCTGTGGACGGCTCGCTCGTTTATCCGAACTTCAACCAGGGCACCTACATAGCGGAACATCTGGCCGACCGGCTTCAACCAGGCGTGAACGTGGCAGTGGTCGGTGGCCCAAAGATCATCGACGACGATGAGCTCGTGGCCGGGATCGTCAACGGAGTGGATCGCAGCGGTCTGAATCGCGTCAACGACCCCACCGAGGACAGGTATCGAAACCAGACCGACCTCCGGCCGGGAGGCCGTGAGACCGCCATGCGCATCCTCGCGGATTTCCCGCAACTAGACGGCATGGTCCCGTTCAACGACGAGACGATGCTCGGGACGCTGGATGCTTTTGCCGAAACGGGCCGCACAGGAATCAAGGTTGTGTCTCGGAACGGCACGCCGAAGGCGGTTCAAGCAGTGCGCGATGGCCGCTCCGAGGGAACGTGGGATATCAATGCGCCAGGAATCGGTAGTGCGCTGGGCAACATGGTGGTGGGCCGCCTCGAATCCAGCTCGCAAGAGGATGGAGACCTTGCCATCGGACCGATCGGACAGATGATTGACTTGTCGAACGTTGATCGGTGGAAGCCGTGGTCCGAGCGGATACCATTCGCGCCCCTCGCCGAGGGTCTTGGAGATGGTTAAGAAGGTCCAGTCCACTCATCCCGTCCTGGCGGACGAGCGATCGGAGTACGAAGCCAGGCGCGAGGAGCTCAAGAAGGCCGGCATTCGCTACTGCCTCGCGGCATACACGGATGTGCACGGGGTGGGCAAGGCGAAATGCGTCCCGATCGACCACTTCAGCGGCATGATGCGGGGCTCGGAGCTGTTTACGGGCTCGGCGCTAGACGGCCTCGGCCAGGAGCCGAACGACGACGAGCTCTCGGTGCGGCCGGACCTGAACCGCATCGTGGAGCTGCCTTGGATGCGAGGATATGCGTGGGCGCCAGGCCACCTCTACTACCACCACAAGCCGTGGCCGATGTGCAGCCGAGTGGTGCTGCAGCGCGCGGTCGATCGCGCTGCTGCCCTCGGCTATGTGTTCAACCTTGGAATCGAAACCGAGTTCTACCTGGTGCGGAGGGAGAACGGCGATGTCGTTCCAGCGAACCCGCGCGACATCCTCGCTAAGGCTGCATACGACATCACGGACCTGCTCGCGAACATGCCGTTCATGGACGAGATGATCGGTTACATGAACCAGCTGGGCTGGGACGTGCACTCGTTCGATCACGAAGACTCCAATTCGCAGTTCGAATTCGACTTCTCGTACACAGATGTGATGTCGATGGCCGACCGCCAGACTCTGTGGCGGATGATGATGAAGGAAGTCGCGCGCCGGCACGGGTTCGAGCTCACCCTCATGCCGAAGCCCTACGCGAATCGCACCGGAACGGGTGCGCATTTCAACATGTCGCTGGCTGACATCCATTCTGGAGCCAACCTCTTCGCGGATCCAGACGACCCCCGCGGCTGTGGCGTCTCCCGGCTCGCATATCAGTTCATCGGCGGCGTGCTCGCACACGCGCCGGCATTGACTGCGGTGGCTGCGCCGACCGTCAATTCGTACAAGCGTCTGGTGAAGTCGGGATCGATGACCGGCTTTACCTGGGCACCAATTTTCCGCTCATACGGCGGAAACAACAGGACGCACATGCTGAGGATTCCACTAACCAGCCCGCGCGTTGAAAGTCGCGCTGTGGATGCGACGTGCAATCCATACCTCGCCGCGGCCGCGTATCTGGAGGCGGGACTCGAGGGAATCGAAAAGGGGCTCGATCCAGGTGAGCCGCGACACGAGAACATGTACCTACTGTCTGACGCTCAGCTGGCTGAACGCGGAGTCAAGATGCTCCCCAGGACCCTGCTCGAGGCCGTCGAAGCCTTCGACGCGGACCCGCTGATGGAGCGAGTATTCGGCCCAGAGCTGAGAACCGCGTACGTCGATCTGAAGTCTCGCGAATGGTGGGGCTACCACAACCACATCTCCGCCTGGGAAATCGACCGCTACCTGACCTTCTTTTGATGCGTTGACACTGCGCGATACTGCGAACGCCGAGGCCGTTCAACGCCTGGCAGCCGCGGACGCAGTGCTGGTCGACGTGTTGCCGCTGGCGCAGGCGGTGCCCGAATTCGATTCGCGCACGGTGCTTACGTCGGGGGCGCCGCTGCCTTGGGATCAGTACGTAGGAGGACAGCGCAACGGGATCATCGGCGGCGCCGTCCATGAGGGCCTGGCAGAGAACCCGCAGGATGCTGTGGAGAAGCTAGCCTCGGGCGGGATCCGGGTGCAACCGTGCGGGGATTATCGATGCGTCGGCTCGCTGGCGGGAATCTACACGGCTTCTATGCCCGTATTCGTGGTCGAAAACCGGATGGGCTCGAACCGCGCATATTGCAATCTGTTTGAGGGCGTCTCTCGCCACCGACTTAACTACGGCGTCTTCAACAGCGAGGTCGACCAGAATCTCCGCTACATAGCCGATGTCATAGCCCCGACTCTCGGCGAGCTGGTCCGGCTCGCGGGCGGTGTGCCGCTGTTGCCGATCATGAAGCGTGCCCTACATATGGGGGATGAGCTGCACAGCCGCAACACGGCGGCGACGCTCCTGTTCATTCGAGAGCTGTTGGAACCACTGATGCAGCTGCAAACACGTTCCCCCCAGGAAGTGAAGCAAACGCTCGACTATCTGAAGTCGAGCGACTACTTCTTCCTGCGTCTCTCGATGGCCGCATCGCGTACCGCGGCTGACGCCGCGCATGGCATCCAGGGCTCCAGCGTAGTCACCGGCATGGTGTTCAATTGCCGGAATTTCGCGATCAGGGTGAGTGGCCTTGGCGATGAATGGTTTCGGGGCCCGCTGCCGACCATGTACGGAGCCAAGCTGTTCGAGGGTTTCTCCGCAGCAGACATCGAGTTCATGGGAGGGGAGAGCACCTTCAACGAGACCGCGGGCTTGGGAGGCTTCGCGCAGGCGGGGGCTTTCCCTCTGCAGGAATACCAGGGTGGGTCGGCACAGAAGATGGTCGAGGCGAACCTCGCCATGTATGACATTACTCTGAGCGAGCATCCCGAACTCAAGATCCCGTATTTCGGATTTCGCGGCGTGCCAATCGGAATCGAGATCCATCGCGTCGTTCAGACCGGCATCACGCCGATTCTGGACATAGGGATAGCGGGCAACGCCGGGGGGCCAAGTTCGACGGTTCAATCTCCGAGTTGCTCCAGCAGAACTGGTAGGGCCAGGCCAGAGGAAAAGTACCCCTCTGTACAGCAACGACGGTGATATGCGGTGGCATCTGACTACGGTCAGCGGCACGTAGCGAATGCGAAGCGGCATTTCCGAGCTGGACACGGCGATCTGTTAACCGCAAGGTTCAGGGTCCGAGTCCCCGTCCCGGAGCCAGATCTGATTACCGAATCGCGATCTTGACTGCGGGTCTTGACACGTCTGCCAGGCCCGTGGTGCTGGGCCCTTATGGGAACTGAACGTGCGAGTTGACCATCAGAGCTAGCCGTGTTCTCGATTGGGACCGGTGAGCCCACGCCTGCCGGTGTCACCATGTTGCGGTCCGATGACCGCCGAGATTGTAGGCAGGGAGCAGGAGCTCGCCAAGGTCGATGCATTCATCGACGCGGCCGGACGCGCGCCTAGAGGGCTGGTCCTCGAGGGTGAGGCAGGGATCGGCAAGTCGACGGTCTGGAGAGAGGGGGTCGAGCATGCCCGCGCACGTGGAGTTCGCGTCCTTACGTCGCGCCCGGCCGAAGCCGAGCTCGCCCTGCCATTCGTCGGCCTCGGTGACCTTCTGGAGGGCGTTGCCGATACTGTCCTGCCGAGGTTGTCGCCACCAAGGCGACGAGCCCTCGCTGCGGCGCTGCTCCACGAGGACGCGCAGGACGACCGGCACGATTCGCGCGCACTCGGGGTGGCGATTCGCGATGCGCTCGTCATTCTTGCCCGAGACCAGCTGCTGCTCATCGCGATCGACGACGTCCAGTGGTTCGATGACTCATCGGCACGAGCGCTCGCGTTCGCGCTTCGTCGCCTAGACACCCACCCGGTTCTGGCTCTCGTAGCTCGGCGCGGCACCCAGGTCACTCACGTTGAACAAGCGATCGACACAGAGAGCATCGCGATAGGACCGCTCAGCCTCGGTGCGATACACAAGTTCCTGCACGACCGGCTCGACAGGGCGTTGCCGCGGCCCGCCGTCCTGCGCATTCACGAGGCATCCGGGGGCAATCCCTTCTACGCACTCGAGCTTGTGCGGACCCTCGACTTGACCGACGAGCTGACAAAGCCAATTCCGATGTCGGAGAGCCTGGAGCGGCTGCTCGAGGTCCGGCTCAGGGGCCTTCCCAAGGCTGCGCGCGATGCACTGCTGCTTGTGGCTACACATGGGCGGCCGATGGCGCGGCAGCTTCCGATGAAGTCGCTGGCACCTGCATTCAAGGCGCGCGTGGTCGAGGAGTCCGAGGGTGTTGTTCGCTTCTCCCATCCCCTGCTGGCGTCGGCTGTCTACGCCGGCGCGTCACTCGAGGACCGGCGAAACGCGCACAGCGCGCTGGCGAGGACGGTAGACGACCCGATAGCGCGAGCTCGCCACCTCGCACTCGCTGCCGCCGGGCAGGACGCAAAGATCGCCGACGCGCTCGATGCAGCCTCTGCAGCAGCCAACCTCCGGGGGGCAACGATGGCGAGCGCCGAGTTGGCCGAACTGGCGCTGCGCGTGACTCCGGATGCTGATCACGAAGACAAGCGGAAACGGATGCTGGCTTACGCCGAGAAGCTTTGCGACGCGGGCGACGGCCGACGAGCGATCGCGCTCCTGGACCAAGCACGCAAGACCGCGCCGCCCGGAGTAGAGCGGGCGAGGGTGCTGGTGGCCCTCGCTCGCGCCGAGGAGTCTTTCGTCGGTGCGCGCGAAGGGGTGGTCCGCTTCCGAGCAGCCCTCGCGGAAGCCGAGGGCGACGCAGCACTCCTGGCAGAGATCCATCTGAGTCTCGCTGATCTGATGATGGACACTGAGGACGGAAAGGTCGCTCTCGAGCATTCCGAACTGGCCGCGCAGGCCGCAACGAGCGCGGGTGAACCCGCGCTGAGATGCCGGTCGCTCGCGATGTATTGCCTCCTCCATTCGCGCACCGGCCTCGGTTCCTCGGACGAGGAGATGGAGAAGGCGCTGGCGATCGAGCGGTCACTTCCTCCGTCACAGAAGACAAGTGCGGCAACCAATGCGCTCGTCTACCAGCTCATCTGGTCGGGCCGGCTTGACGAGGCGAGGCGGGTGCTCGAACGATGGCGCGCCGAACTGGCCGCCGCGGACAGCCGCCAGCAGGAAGAGGCCCTCTGGTACCTCAGCATGCTCGAACTACGGGCCGGCAACTGGAGGCCGGCGGCTCGCCACGCCGCCGCGTCGCTTGCCATCCGGACAGAGTTTGGGATCGAAGGTTCACAGCCGATCGCGGAGCTTCCAGCCGCGATGGTGGCGGCCCACAGCGGGATGGTCGAAGAGGCACGCAGGCTCTCAACGCTTGCCCTCGCGCGCGCAGAGGCCGAGGGTGTTCGCATTGCCGAATCCGGGCATCGAGCGGTCCTCGGCTTCATCGAGCTCTCGCGCGGCGAACCCGAAAAGGCACTCCAGTATCTAAGAAGGGGATGGGAAATCCGCGACACCGTGATGCTGCTCGAGCCGGGCCACCGTTTCGAGCTCGCGGATACACTCGAAGCGCTGATCGCTGTCGGCGACCTGAAGGAAGCAGAGGAGAAGCTGTCGCCGTGGGAGGAGCGCGCCCGCGCGCTCGACCGTTCCTGGGCTCTTGCGATCACGGCGCGGTGCCGCGCGCTCCTAATGGCGGCGCGCGGTGACATGACCGGCGCGCAACAGCAATTCGAGCGAGCCCTGCGAGAGCACGAGCGGACGCAGGACCCCTTCCAGCACGCCCGCACTCTCCTCGCCCTCGGCGCCACCCAGCGACGCGCCAAGCAGCGCGCGGCCGCGCGCGCGTACCTCGAAGGCGCCAAGGAGATTTTCGACCGGCTGCCCGCGCCGCTGTGGGCGGCCAAAGCGCGTTCCGAGCTGGCTCGCATCGGAGGCCGCCCACCGGCAAACAAAGATGAGCTCACCGAGGCCGAACGTCGCGTCGCCGCGCTTGTGGCCGAGGGCCGCACCAACCAGGAGGTCGCCGCTTCGCTGTTTCTCGGCGAGCGCACAGTCGCGAGCCACCTGACGCACATCTACGCCAAGCTCGGAGTCCGTTCGCGCACCGAGCTTGCGCGCCGCCTGCATTAAAGATCAGCGGTTCTTACGTTTCCTCCGCGTCGCCGGGGGTCTAGCTTGGCCGCATGCCGAGCTACCTCGTCGAGACGTATCTCCCGCGCGGCCGGGCGGGAGAGCGAACAGCTCGCACGCGGCGTGCGCGCTCGGCGGCCGATGAACTGACTCGAGAGGGAACCCGCGTCCGCTTCGAGCGCTCGATCCATGTGCCGGAAGACGAGATCTGCTTCTTCGTCTTCAACGCACCGTCGGGGGGCTACGCCGCGCTTGCGGCGCAGCGCGCCGAGCTCGATCCGTTCCGCGTTGTCGAAGCCATCACATCTGAGAAGAAGGAGAGCAAATGAGATTCTTCAAATCGAAACTGTCTTGGGCCCTATTTCTGCTAGGCATCATGGGATTTGCGGCTTACGGCGGCGACGTACTGGCCACACCGCCGTCCGGCCTGAATAACGTGCTCCTCGCACGAGGCACCGACCAGTCTGAGGGGACCCTCCCGATTGAAGAGGGAACGGACATCGTCGTGTCGCAGATCACGGTGATCCCCGGGGGCTCCTCGGGATGGCACTCTCATCCAGGTGGAGCGATCATCGTTGTCCACCAGGGTAACCTCACCGTCTACAAATCCGTCGGCAGCCAGTGCCAGATTTTCACTTACTCGGCAGGGCAGGCGTTTATTGAGCGACCTGGCGAAGTCGACGACGTGGTTAGCACCGGCGCGATTCCATACGTGCTGTATGTCACCTTCCCGCGCGTGCCTCCGGGCGGCTCGGCGAGAATCGATGTTCCTGATCCGGGCACCTGCCCCGGTCTGTGACGGTATGAGCTGTGGCGGCGTCCTCCGTGGGACGCCGCCGGAGGAACCTGGACACCTGTCCCTGCACCGAGGCGCTGATCAGCTCAGAGCTATTGGGTCTTGCCATGGCTCGATACGTGATCCGTTTGCCAGAGCAAACACCGATTCGCTCGTCCCCTGGTACGCCCCGACGGTGCAGAGGTACCTGACCAAGCCGCTGCCTGGAGATGAAACCTAGCCCGGGTCGATTTTCATCTCGCCACCGTTGCGACCCGCCGCGCATTTTCATGTGGCTAACGGAACACCATTGACGATTCGAGAAGCTCAGGGCTCGAAGCGAGGAGAAAAGTTCGAAGAGCGTCGACTAAGGGGAGCGAAATTCCCTATCAGGATACGTGTCGACTGTCAGGTGGCCGTTGACCTGCATTTCCTCTAACGCCTGCCAGAGAATGCCGGACTTGCCACCGATTCGCGCACGACCAATGAAACATCGACCAGCTGGTGCTGCCGCCGCCTCGTTCTTTTGTCGCGGGCCGGACCGGACAGTTCCTCGGCCAGGAGCTTGACCGCCCTCGCACCGACTTCAGACATCGGCTGGCGCACCGTCGTCAGAGGAGGACTCAGATACTGAGCCACCGGGATGTCGTCGTAGCCGACGACAGACACGTCGCCTGGCACGGCCCGACCCCTCGCTCTCAACTCCGTGATCGCCCCCAGCGCCAGCAGGTCGCTCTGGGCCAACACAGCCGTGAACCGCCGGTCGGACCCCAAGAGTTGGGACATCGCAGCCCGGCCTCCCTCGACTCCCCACTCCTGACTCTCCGTGACCAGTAGGCCATCGCCGATGCCGGCCTCTCGAAGCGCCTCTCGGGCGCCTTCGAGACGGGCCTGCGCCGAAGGCCAGTCCTGGGGGCCGGTGATTGTCGCGATGGCGCGGTGCCCGTTCTCGATCAGGTGAGCGGCCGCCAACCGACCCCCGCCCCGGTTGTCGATGTCCACGGAATGAAGGCGCAACGCCTCGAGGCGGGATGCGATTGCGACGGTAGGGATAGAGTCGGCGAGTGCGGCCAGCAGGCGGCGGCTCGCCGGCCGGAGTCGAGGGCGGGCCACGATCAGCCCTTCGATTCGCCTTTGCTGCATCAGGCGCAGGTAGGCCTCTTCGTCGTCAGGCGATCGGTCCTCGACGCTGCCGATGATCAGGTAGAAGCCGTGGCGCCGGGCTTCGAGCTCCGCGCCGGCCGCCATCTCGGCGAACGAGTGATCAGAGATGTCGTTGCTGACCACCCCCAGCGTGTGACTGCGCCTTGAAGAAAGGCTCCGCGCGATGCCGTTGGGCACGAAGTTCAAGCGCCGGATGGCCTCGAGCACGTTTTCTCGAGTCGCCTCGGACACGTAGCCGTCGGAGTTGATGACCCTGGAGACCGTCTGGTGGGAGACGCCCGCCTGGGCGGCGACCTCTCGGATGGTGGGGCGCCTTCCGCTTTTCGAATCGGACCGCTTCATCGGGCCTGAATTATGCCCGAGACGAACGGCAATAAGTGACCGGTCACATTTTCTTCTTGACAATCCGCGCGAGGCCGCTCACCATTCGCGTATGTGACCGGTCACACCCGGATGCCGTCACTGAAAACCGACTTCGGCTTGGATGACGCGGATCAGGAGAGCGAGCATGAGCCAGGATGAGCTGAGCACCAAAGGAAACCCACTGTCCCGCTGGCCGGAAAGCCGGTTGACCCGGCGCCAGATGATCCAGCGCCTGGGGGTGCTCGGGATCGCCTTGCCTACCCTCCCGGCGATCCTCGAAGCCTGCGGCGGGGAAGCGGCGCCCACGGTGACTGCGCTCTCCAAAGACACCTCGGGCTCGATCACGGTGTGGGGGTGGAAGGACTCCCTGAACGCGCTGAAGCTGGTCGACTCCGAGTTCACCGCCGCGTACCCGAAGATCACCTTCAAGTACGTCGAGCGGCCTCCCGCCGAGACCTACCGCAACATCCAGCTCGCGATCGCCGCCGGCTCGGGCGCGCCGGACGTGGCTTTAATCGAAGACTCTCACCTGCCGCAGTACGTGCACCTGGGGGCGCTCGCCGACATCACCGACTGGGTCAAGCCCTATGTCTCGAAGATCGTCAGCTACAAGTGGACCTGGACCAAGAAGTCAAACCGCTACTACGCGATGCCCTGGGACCCGGGGCCGGTCGCCGTTTTCTATCGCCGCGACGTGTTCCAGAAGGCCGGCGTCGATCCCACCTCGATCCAGACGTGGGACGACTTCTATCAGGCCGCCAAGACCATCAAGGAAAAGACGGGCGCGTTTATGTGGCAGCAGGCCAAGGCCCGCAACGACGGACGCCTGTTCGAAACGCTGCTCTGGCAGCGTGGCACCGGCTACGTCGACAAGAACGGAAACGTGATCCTCGACAAGGACCGCAAGGTTCAGCAGACGCTCGAATACATCGGTCGCTTCTGGACCGACGGCCTGGCGGCCGACCAGGAGCCGTGGACCGACCCCTGGTACAAGGGGCAGTCCGGCGGCACCTCGGCGACCGTGGTCGAAGCCGTCTGGATGGGCACGTTCTTCAAAAGCTTCATCGCGCCCAAAGCCGCCGGCAACTGGGGTGTCTTCCTGCTGCCCATGTGGGAGGCGGGCGGGAGCCGGGCGAGCAACGACGGCGGCTCGGTGCTGGCGATCTTCGACCAGAGTACCCAGAAGAACGCGGCGAGGGCATACGTCGAGTTCCACCTCGGCCGCGACCAGTCGCAGCTCCTGATGTACGAGAAGACCGACATCTTCCCGAGCCTCAAGCCGGCGTTCGCGGATCCGTTCTTCCAGGAGGCGGACCCGTACTTCGCCGACCAGAAGGTCCGCTCGCTGTTCGCCGACGTCGCGGCCAAGATCCCGGACGCGGGGATCTACAGCACCGACTACCAGCAGATGAACAGCCTGACCACGCCCGAGATCCAGAAATACGCTCTCGGCCAGCAAAGCGCCCAGCAGGCGCTGGCGAATGCCGCCAGCCTGATCCGCGACAGAACCCACCGCTCCTGAAGGGCCTGTTCTTTACTTGAGCGGTGCTGGGTCAGGTTCGGCGTAGACTCCGGCGACCGCCTGACGAGGCGGTCGCGCCTGGCGATCTGCTGCACGACGCCACCGCGTGGGCGCCGCAGCGGGCGTGGGCACGCTCACTGTGGCCCTACCGCTGGCCGCTTTTGTTCATCTCCCCGTTCTTCATCTTGTTTGCGGTCTTCAACGTCTATCCGATCGGTTTCTCGTTCTGGCTGAGCCTCCACGACTGGCCGGGCCTGGGACCGATGGACTTCGTCGGCCTCGCCAACTACGCCGAGCTGAGCCACGACACGATCTTCTGGAACTCGATGCTCAACGCGGCTCTCCTTTTCTTCATCTACGTCCCCGTGATGACGTTCCTCGCGGTCGTCATCGCCGCGGTCCTGAACTCGCGTTTCCTCAAGCTCCAGGGCATGTGGCGAGCTCTGATCTTCGTGCCCAACATCACGTCGATGGTTGCCGCCGGCTACACGTTCAGGCTGATGCTCGACAAGGACAGCGGCGCGCTCAACCATGCGCTCGCGTTCGTGCACGTCAATGCGGTGCCCTGGCTCGACGACGTCTGGTGGGCGCGCATCTCGCTGGGCCTGCTGATGATCTGGGCCTGGCTCGGCTACAACACCGTGCTCATGCTCGCCGGGCTGCAGACGATTCCACCGGAGTTGGTGGAGGCGGCGAAGGTGGACGGCGCCACCGCCATCCAGGCCTTCCGCCGCATCACAGTACCGCTGCTCCGGCCGATGATCGTGTTCGCGGTCACGATCTCGATCATCGGCACATTCTCGATGTTCACCGAGCCGTACATCCTCACGCGCGGCGGGCCGATCCGGGCGACCGAGACCCCCGTTTATCAGATCTTCAACACCACATTTCAGGACCTGCGCTTCGGCTATGCCGCCGCTGAAAGCTACGTGTACTTCGCGATCATCGTCGTGGTGACGCTGTTCCAGTTCTGGAGCGTCAGCCGCAGGGATTCGGTCCAGTGAGACTCTCAGCGGAGAAGCCCATCGCCTACGCGTCGATCATCGCGTTGAGCGCGCTGATGATCTTCCCGTTCGTCTGGATGCTCAGCTCGTCGTTCAAACCTTTCTCTGAGATCTTTGCCGGGAACACGTTCCTGCCGGAGCATCCGACGTTGGACAACTACCGCTCGCTGTTCGAGCAGAACAACGCGATCCTCAAGCTCTGGAACAGCTTCTACATCGCGTCCCTCGCGACGGGTATCTCGGTTTTCCTCTGCGCGCTCGGCGGTTATGCATTCGCGAAGTTCCGCTTTCCGGGACGGGCCCTGCTTTTTGGTTCGATGCTCGCCTCGATGGCGCTGCCGTTCGCGGTCGTCATGGTTCCGCTCTTCGTGATGATGCGCAACCTCTTCCACTGGATCGACACGCCCTGGCCTCTGATCATTCCGGGGGCCGCCAACGCCTTCGGCATCTTTTTCATGCGCCAGTACATGCTCTCGGTGCCCGACGAGATGCTCGACGCGGCGAGAGTCGACGGCGCAGGCGAGTTCCGGATCTTCTGGCGGATCGTGCTGCCGACGTCGGTGCCGGGCCTGGTGAGCCTCGGGATCATCTTCTTCATGAGCTCCTGGAACAACTTCCTGTGGCCGCTGGCCATCCTGCACTCCGACTCGATGCAGACCGTGCCGGTGATGCTGAACAGCCTTCAAGGGCCGCCCGGGCGAACAGCCTTCGATGTGCTGATGGCCGGCTCGGTGGTGAGCGTGCTGCCGATGCTCCTGGTGTTCCTGCTGCTCCAACGACGGCTCGTGGCCGGGATCACGAGCGGCGCGATCAAGGGGTGACGATGGCCGAGAAGGGCATCCGGTTGGGAGTCGCCTACTACCCCGAGCAGTGGCCGCGTGACCGATGGTACACCGACGCCCGGATGATGGCCGAGGCGGGCCTAAGCCTCGCCAGGCTTGGCGAGTTCGCGTGGTCGGCGCTCGAGCCCGAGGCGGAGCGGTTCGATTTCGCCTGGCTCGAGGATGCGATCGAGATCCTCCACGGCGAGGGCCTGGAGATCGTGCTCGGCACACCGACCGCGGCGGCGCCGGCATGGCTGATCGAGCGGCATCCCGAGGTGCTCCCGATTGACATCAACGGCCGGCGACAAGGGTTCGGACATCGCCGCCACTACTGCCCAAACCAGCCCGCGTACCATGCCGCCACCGAGCGGATCGTCCACGAGCTCGCCAGGCGCTTTGGCAGCGACCCACGGGTGATCGGCTGGCAGATCGACAACGAGTTCGGAGGCCGCTGCTTCTGCGACGCGTGCCGGAATGCTTTTCGAGAGTGGCTCTCCGGACGCTATGGGTCGGTCGAGCACCTGAATGCAAGCTGGGGCACCGCGTTCTGGAGCCAGACCTACACACGGTGGGATCAGGTTCCGCTCCCGCAGCCGGACCCCTGGGATCCGAATCCGGGCCTGGCGCTCGATTATCGCCGCTTCATGTCGGACAGCTACGTCCGCTATCAGCGCCTTCAGGCGAACATCCTCCGAGCTGAGAGCACTGGCCAGTTTGTGACCCACAACCTGATGGGCTTCGGGTTCGGTGAGATCGATTACGGCAAGCTCGCCGCAGACCTCGACCTGGTGAGCTGGGACAACTATCCCGGCCTGTCGCCGGACGCCTCGTACCAATCGTCCGCCCTGGCCGCCGACGCGATGCGTGGGCTCAAGCGCAAGAAGTTCTGGGTCATGGAGCAGCAGGTGGGATCCGTGGGCTGGGCAAACATGCGCTCGCCGGAGCCGGGCCAGTTCCGGCTCTGGACGTACCAGGCCGTCGCCCACGGCGCCGAGGCGGTGGTGTTCTTCCGGTGGCGCACCGCGCGTTTCGGCACCGAGCAGCATTGGCACGGGATTCTCGACGCGGATGGCGGCGCGCGGGGTAGGTACCGCGACCTGCGCCGCCTGAGCGTTGAGCTTCGCGAGCTCGCTCCGTGGCTGACCCGTCGGTCGTCGATCGGTCACGTTGCTCTGCTTCATGACTACGACTCGCGCTTCGCCCTTCAGGCCCAACCCACCAACGCCGCCCTTGCCTATGAGGAAACCATGCAGCGGCACTACGAAGCCATGCGCAGCCTTGGCCTCGGCGTCGACGTGCTCGTGGAGGCAGCCGGCTTTGATCGCTATCGGGTGGTCGTCGCCCCAAACCTATACATCGTCGATCCAGACCTGGCGGCGTTGCTGGCGAGCTACGTGGCCGCGGGCGGCACCCTGGTGCTGGCGCCCCGGACCGGTGTCAAGGACCGCTTCAACGCCGTGCCCGAACGGCCCTTGCCGGCGTTGCTCGACGCACTGTGCGGCGCGCGCGTCACCGACTACATGAGCGTCGCCGCCGATGAGGGAGCGACATTCGGCGATGACGGCTCCGAGACATTCGAAGGCGAGTTCCGCGGCTGGTATGAGCAGCTCGAGGTCTCCGATGCGTCGGTGGTCGCCACGTATCGCGATGGAGCCTTCGCCGGGTCGCCCGCGATCGTCGAACGCGATCTCGGAGGTGGCCGCGTCATCTATCTTGCCGGCGCGGCGACACGGTCCACCCTCGACCACCTGTACAGGCGCCTCGCCCACCAGGGAGGCCGGACAACACTGGAGCTCCCCTGGGGCCTCGAGGTGGTCAGGCTGGACGGCACAAGCGAAGGCGAGCTGCTGGTGGTTCTGAATCACCTGGCCAGGACTCAGCGCTTCGCGCTCGACGGCTTTCGGTGGAACGATCACCTGAGCGGGTCGGCCGGCGAGGGCAGCTTCGAGCTCGGACCTTACGGAGTCGCTGTGCTCGAAGGAATTCGCCTGGCCCCGGCGAGTCCCACAGGATGAAGATCGCGGAGGTCACGCCGGTCGTGATGGGGACGAGTTGGCGCAACCTGAGCATCGTCAAGGTACGCACCGACGACGGGCTCGTAGGGCTTGGCGAGGTGCGTATGGTCAACCACACGCAGGCCCTCCTCGGCTACCTGCAGCACGCGATTCCGACCCACGTTCTCGGCTCCGACCCATTTGACATCGAGGCCCTCGTGCAGCGCATGTGGCGCGCCGACTACGAACGGGTCGGCGGCATCGTGATGTCCGGGATCAGCGCGATCGAGATCGCCTGCTGGGACATCGTCGGCAAAGCGACCTCGCAGCCCGTCTACAGGCTGCTCGGCGGCGCCGTTCGCGACCGCATCAAGGCTTACGCCAACGGCTGGTACACGGTGGAGCGGACGCCCGCCGAATTTCACGAGGCTGCCCGGCGGGTGATCGCACGCGGCTATCGCGCGCTCAAGCTCGACCCCTTCGGCTCCGGCGCACACGAGCTCAGTCCCCAGGAACGCCGGCACGCGCTGGCCCTCGTCGAAGCGGTTCGCGACGCGATCGGACCGGACTCGGAGCTCCTCGTCGAGATGCATGGTCGCTTCACGCCCGCGACCGCAATCTCCATCGCGCGAGAGCTCGAACGCTTCAACCCCAGCTGGATCGAAGAGCCGGTGCCGCCGGAAAACCTGAAGGCGCTTGCTAAGGTCGCCTCGCACGTCCAGATCCCGGTCGCGACAGGTGAGCGGATTCACGTCCGCCACGAGTTCCGCGAGCTGTTCGAGCTCCAGGCCGCGGACATCGTGCAGCCGGACATCACGACCGTCGGCGGTTTGCTCGAGAGCAAGAAGATCGCGGCCTGGGCGGATTCGCACTTCGTGCTCATGGCGCCGCACAACGTAGGCGGGCCCATCTCCACCGCGGCCGCCCTCCACCTGGCGGCCTGCACGACAAACTTCAAGATCCAGGAGCACTTCAACGACTTCACCGAGGCGTTCGTCAAGGAGTCCGCGACCGGCAACCCTGAGGTCGTCGACGGTTACTTCCGGCTACCACAGGGACCAGGGCTCGGGCTGACGCTGCACGAGGATCTCGTTCTGGAGCACCCCGCCAGGGCGATCCATTTCGACCTCTTCAAAGATCGATGGCATCTCCGCCAGGCCGTCACCCCATGACGAGCGAGCTCGAGGAGATCGCGTCCTCGTATCCCGCGGGTTTCGTGTGGGGCGCTGCGACCGCCGCCTACCAGATCGAAGGCGCATGGGACGCCGACGGCAAGGGCCTTGGGATCTGGGACGAGTTCTGCCGGAAAACGGGTGCGATCGAGCGCGGCGAGACCGGAGATGTGGCTTGCGACCACTACCAGCGCTGGCAAGAGGACGTGCAGCTGATGGCCGACCTTGGCCTGAGCGGCTATCGGTTCTCGGTCAGCTGGCCCCGAGTGATCCCTACGGGAACCGGTTCTCTGAACCCGTCGGGTCTCGATTTCTACGAGCGCCTCGTCGAGTCGCTGCTGGAGCACGGCATTCGACCATTGGCCACGCTCTATCACTGGGACCTTCCGCAGGCCCTGCAGGAGCAAGGCGGGTGGACGTCGCCCGATTCGCCGGAATGGTTTGCCGCGTATGCCGACGAGGTCGTGCGGCGCCTGGGTGATCGCGTGGTCGATTGGGTCACCGTCAACGAGCCCGAGGTCGTCGCCTTTGCCGGCCACGCCGCCGGCGTGCATGCGCCGGGGCTGAAGGATTGGCGACTTGCGCTGAGCGCCGCCCACTCGCTGCTGCTCGGACACGGCCTCGCGGCGGCCGTGATTCGTTCGGCCACCCCAGATGCTCGGGTGGGCATTGCTCTCAACCTATCCCCCTGCGTACCCGCCACGACGTCGCCGGAAGACATCGCAGGCGCGCGTCGCGCCGACGGACAGCTCAACCGCTGGTTCCTCGACCCGCTGCACGGTCGCGGTTATCCCGCCGACATGGTCGAGCTCTACGGCGAGCTCATGCCCGGAGGCGCGGTCGCAGAGCTCGCGACCTGGGCCGGCGGCCTCGACTTCCTGGGCGTGAACTACTACTCCAGGCGGTTCGTGCGCGCCTCCAACGCGGGCCCACTCAAGATCCAGGCCGTGAAACCCGACGGCGCCGCATTCACCGAGATGGGCTGGGAGGTGTATCCGGACGGGCTCCACGAGATCCTGGCGCGCGTGCACGCCGACTATCGGCCACCTGCCCTGCTCATCACCGAGAACGGGGCCGCGTTTGAGGACGCCGTCAATCCACAAGACGGACGAATCGAGGATGTCCGCCGGCGCGACTACCTCGTCGCCCACTTGCGGTCGGCCGCGGCCGCGATCCGCGCCGGGATTCCGCTGCGGGCCTATTTCGTCTGGTCACTGATGGACAACTTCGAATGGAGCTTCGGTTACAGCAAGCGATTTGGTCTTTACCACGTCGATTACGGCACGCAGCGGCGCACTCTCAAGGCCAGCGGTGATTGGTACCGATCGCTCATCGAGACGCACTCGGCGCTTCAGGCGGCACGAAAATGAGCAAGATGCGCGCGGTCGTCGTGGAGCGACCCGGGCAGGCGCACGTTGCGCATCTGACGGTGCCGGAACCGGAGCCCACAGAGGTCCTCGTCCGGGTCGCCGCAGCCGGCATCTGCGGCTCCGACCTCGAGGTGATGCACGGCTCGCGGCCCGCGGCCTTCGTCCGCTACCCCGTCGTCCCCGGGCACGAGTGGGCCGGCACGGTTGCGCGGATAGGCTCTGACGTGCGTGGAATCGCTGTCGGCGATGCGGTGGTCGCTGAGGGTTTTCGCTCTTGCGCCGTGTGCGAGCGCTGCCAGGAGGGTCGCACCAACCTGTGCACCGCCGGGTACGCGGAGACCGGCTTCACCCACCAGGGTGCGTTTGCGGAATTTATCTCAGTTCCGGCTCGCCTGGTCCACCAACTGCCGGACCACTCCGACCTCGGAGCGGCGGCGGTTCTCGAACCGACGGCGTGCGTCGCCGCGGGACTTCTCGAGGCTGATCTTCGCCCTGGGCTGCGGATCGCCGTTGTCGGCGCCGGCACGCTGGGCTTGCTCGCGGTGTCGATCCTGAGTCTGACGTCGCCGGCACGCCTGGCGCTGGTGGGCAGCCGCAAGGCGCGGCTCGAGCTCGCTCGGCGTCTTGGGTGCGACGAGACGTGGAACATTCACGACGGCGACCCGGGCGGTTCGCTGGCGGGCGGCTTCGACCTCGTCTTCGAAGCGGGGAACCGGCCTGAGGCCGCGGCCACGGCACTGCTTCTCGCCAGGCGCGGCGGCACGGTCATTCTCGAAGGCATCTCGGGTTCCAGTCAGCCGGCGATCAGCGCGGATGCGATCACCACCAAGCAGCTGCGGGTCCAGGGCATATTCGGCGCGTCGAGCGCGGCATGGCGCTGGGCGGTCGAGCTGTTTGCATCCGGCCGCCTACCACTCGCCGACCTTGTGAGCCATCGATTCCCGCTCGAACGGTTCGAGGCGGCGTTCGACGCACTCGAAGACGTCGACAGCGGCGCCGTCAAAGTGGAACTCGTACCGACGGACGCCGCGTGATGCGTTCGATGGCCAATCCACTCCAACTTTTGGCCGGACTTGAGATCTCCGATCGCCAGGTCGGTCTGCTCTGGCTGGGACAGAGTGGTTTCGCCCTGCGCGTCGGCCGTGCGACCGTGCTTGTCGATCCATTTCTTTCGCCGCATCCAGATCGCCGCTTTCCGTCCGTCCTCGAGCCGGCCGAAGCGGAGGGGATAGACGTGATCGCGTGCACGCACGAGCACTGGGACCATCTCGACGCCGAAAGCCTCCCACCTGTTTGCGCCGCCTCACCGAGTGCACGAGTCGTGGTCCCGGAGCCGATTGTTGACCTGACGGTTCGTGCCGGCGTCCCGGCTCGACGGGTCGCGGGGATCCAGCCCGACACGCCCGTGGAGATCGCCGGGGTCACCATCCACGCGATACCCGCCCGCCATGGCGTGCATCAGGCCGACGCGTATACGTTCGGCACGGAGTCATCCGGCGGCCTGTATCGGTACCTCGGCTATGTCTTCGAGGGGGGCGGCGTGTGCATCTACCACGCCGGCGACACGATCGGCTACGACGATCTCGCCGATCGCCTGCGCCAGCGGAACGTGGACGTATGTCTACTTCCCATCAATGGCCGCGACGCCGATCGCGAGGCGCTCGACATCGTCGGCAACCTGGACAGCGCCGAGGCCGCCGACCTCGCTGATGAGGTGGGCGCGGACCTTGTCATGCCGATGCATTACGACATGTTCGCCGCCAATCCCGGTTTCCCAGAGCAATTCGTCGCCGCCGTGCAGGGTCGTGGCGGCAGAGCTCACGTGGTGGTTCCGGCCCGGGGAAGGCCCTTGGTGTACACCAAGCCACGAAGAGGTCGATGACCTCATCCCGCGACGTGCTGCTTGGGATGGGCTTACCGCAGGGAGACCTGCATCCGCTGCCGGATTCCACCAAGCGCTTTCCCGACGGTGCTCAGTACCGGGTGGAGATCCCCAGCACCGAGGGCCCTGAGTGTTTGCGCGCGGTGCTCGAGGAGGCCAGCAGGTTGTCGGTCCGTGTGCATCGCGTCTCGCAAGGGAGCGGCGTGTTCATGCTGACGGATGACGAACTCGACGAGATGGCGTCGATGGCGGCGGACGCGCAGGTCGAGGTGAGCCTGTTCGCGCGGCCGAACGCTGGGTGGGACACGTCGGCCATGGCGCGCGCCCCGGCCGGCGGAGTCATCGCGGCCAGCGCGCGCGGCCAGGACCAGGTCGTTGCTTGCCTGGAAGACGCGCGACGCGCGGCGGACCATGGTTTTCGAAGCGTGCTGGTGGCGGACCTGGGCGTCCTCGCCGCGTTTGACGCGATGCGCAAGGCCGGCTCATTGCCTGCAGAGATGCAGGCGAAGGTCTCGGTAATGCTGCCGGTGGCCAATCCTGCGACTGCCCAGGTCGTCGAGCACATGGGGGCGAACACCATCAACGTGCCTACCGACCTGACGCTGCCTCAGATCGCGGCCATCCGTGCCGCCGTTGACGTGCCGCTCGACATCTACGTAGAGGCGCCCGACAACCTGGGTGGCTTCATCCGGATGCACGAGATCCCGGAGATCGTGCGCGTCGCATCGCCCGTCTATCTCAAGTTCGGTCTGCGGAATGCACCCGACATCTATCCTTCCGGAGGCCACCTGGTCTCGAACGCGGTGGCGCTGTGCCGCGAACGCGTGCGCCGGGCCAGGCTGGGTCTGGACCTGTTGATACGGAGCGGATCAGCCGCTAGAACGTCCGAGGTCGGTGCAGCCGGATTGGCCGTGCCGGTTCCTAGATCTGGCGTTCAGCCGGCGAACATCGAGTAAGGCATTTTCCAGTACAGCAACGCCGGTGTCGAACCGTGCTTAGGGTCACCAGGCATTCATTCGGCGACCTCTAGTGAGTTGGTCGTGCCGAGGCCAGGCCAGCGATCTGGGTCAAACCCGACCGTCTATGACGCCGGGTACAACCATCGCTGCAGGAATCGGGCGAGCCGGGGCATCACAACGTAGGTCATCAGGCCGACGACTATGAGCGTCAGCAGCATTACACGCACGACGAGTGGCCAACCGACAATCCGAGGGCCGATCAACCACTGGAGGATCGCAAGCAGGGGGAAGACGCCAGCCCAGGTGGTGATCGCCATCTTCCAACGTGGAGGTGCCGGCCTGCCAGGCTCTTCGGGCAGTTGAAACCACGTCTCCAATCCGGTCAAGTGCTCATCTGTGACGAGACTCGCAACCGTGCCGAGTTGATTTAGGAAACTGGACCGTTCTTTCGACTCGTGCCAGCCTTGAAAGAGCGCATGGTCCGCGAACCGATACACCACCTGGAATGTCGATCCGGACCGTATCCAGCTGGCGCCCAGGAATCCTGGATAGTCGGCGGCTGCAGTCGTGATGTCATGAGCCCAACTTTCGAAGTCTGCCTCGCGACCAGCCTTGACCTTGAAGGAAACCGCGACCGTCACCGGGCCATTCCCAACGACCGCCTCGCCGGCGGCGGTCACGACCGAGATCCCAGTTCGAATCGAGTGCTCCGGAGGGATGGCGCAAGGCGGCCTCGAGAAGTCCGAAGCGAGACTGACCCTGATGAATAGCCGCCGACGATCGCCTCGCCGACCTCAATAGCGTTTGCCAGGCTCTGATTTCCGACGTCTTCGACCACGATTGACGTCAAGCCTAGGGGCTTATCGCCACACCGGTGGCAAACGGTGCTGCTTGGCGGAACGCAGCGGCACGCAGCGAATTCACACGGCGATTTCTGAGTGGGCTTCGGCGATTCGTCAACGGCAAGGTGCGGCGCTGCTTTGCCCGGCCACCGAGGCGAGCGAGTCGAGGGCGACGAGTCCGGCCCCGATCACCCCTCCGCCCGTGCCAAGGCGCACGGGGACGATCGACACGCGGATTGGTCGTAGAACGGTGTCAGCCACCGCTGCCTGGATCGCCCCCAGAAACTCTTCGCCGAGGGCGAGCGCCGCGCCCCCTCCGAGAACGATCAGATCCGGGTCGATCGCGTTTGCCACCCCACCGAGGATTTGACCCAGGGCGCTGCCGGCGGTGGCCGTGGCTTTCTCCGCGCACGCGCGGAGTCGCGGATCTGACGAGGTCGCCGCATTGACGACATCCTGCAGCCCGATCTGCGACTTCTTGAGACCCGCGCATCGCCCAAATGAGCGCGCAATCGCCGGTCCGCTTGCGTGCGCCTCGATGCAGCCGCGCCGTCCGCATGAACACCTCGCCCCACCAGCCCGGAAGCGGATGTGTCCAAGCGCACCTGCCATTCCATGCGCGCCCTCGCAGAGTTGACCCGCGACCGTGATCGCGCCACCGATGCCGGTTCCGACCGCGACCGTGAGACAAACTCGGCGACCGATGCCGGCACCCAAGCGCGCCTCTGCGACTGCCATCGCATGGACGTCGTTGATCACAACCGCCGGCCATCCACTCGCACGTTCGAATTCCGCTCGGAGGTCGATGCCGCTCCATCCGGGCAGCAAGTTGGTGGCAAGAACAACGCGTCCGCTCGACCGCTCCATCCATCCACCCGACGCGACGCCGATCGCTGCTGGAGCGGTCATGCCTGATCCGGCCACGACGTCCAAGGCGAGATCTGTCGCACGTCGCAGGGTTGCAGATCCTCCACCACGCGCTTCGGTTGGAATCACTCGGAGGTCACCCAGGAGGCCATCTCGCCCGACGAGTGCCGCAGCAATCTTCGTGCCCCCAATGTCCACCCCGACCGCGGCATCGCCTTTCACGTCACCTCCACTCGCGGAGTGATCGCGATCTCGAAGGCGCGATTCCACGGCAGGCTCGGAGCAGAGATGTCAAGTGCCGACACGCGGCGCGTTTCCGCGCCATTTGCAATCGTCGACATCGTCAGGTGACGTTCGAGTGCGTCCACATGCGCCGCCATGCGACGGCCGATGCGTCTCTCGATCTCGGGAACCAGTTGCTCGGGAAGTCTCGCGAAAGTCGGCTCCAGGCCAAGACCGTGGAAATCGTCAAGGACGATCTGGGTACGAACGATGCCCTGATACACATAATCGTCCAGGAAGTGGATGGCGAGCAGCGCGACGTGTGCCGAAATGACGTCATCAGAGAGCTCTTTGCCACGAGTAATCGCCCGCACCACGCCCTGCGCGAGGGCGCTGCCGAGGCTGTTGCCGGCGGTGTTCCAGGCGGCGTAGGCGGCGAGGCGCACGATCGAAACCTGCGCCATCAGACGCTCGGCGAGAGCCAGGTCGGCGCCGTTGACAAAAGCGACATCAACGATTGCCACATTGCGGTCGGCCACCAGATCCGCTTCGATCTCGGCGGTGAGCCGATCGACGTCTTTGCGAGGCGTCGTCATCTCACGCCGGACGGCGTCCAGCGCTTGTTGGTCAATCGAGCTTCCCGATCTGCCGGCGACGAGCTCTGGCTCACGCACGGCAAGCTGCAGCCATCCGTCGACCTGCTCCACGCCGGGCGCGTTCACAGCGAGCACCAGGTTGGCTTGGTCGGCCGATCCGGTCATCTCTCCGCCTAGCGGCCCAAGGTGGGCCTGCACGAGTTGCTCGAGGGGGCGATCCTCGTACGCCGTCATCATCGACGGTCCGTCAGACGCTGAATATCGGGTGAAGACTCTTGGCTTGAGCCCGGCGCTTCGGCAAGCAAATGCGGCAATTAGCAAGCTGCCCACCTCGTCCGCGCCGGGATAGACGATCGCGCGGTCGCGCAGCCCACGTTGGGCGATCACGTCGCGTAGCGCACGAGACTCAGCGATGTTCCACCCGTATGGGGCGGTGTCATCCTGCCCGATCACTATGTAGCTGACGAGATCTTGTTCCGCCCACTCGAGCATCAGTCGATTGATCGCATTGTTCCGCGCGCGGCCGGCTCGATAGTCGGCAACCACCGAACCTGGAACCAAGTTGAACAGCACTTGTCGCTCTCGAACCTCGTCCTCGCTTGCGTCTCCAGCGTTGGCCTTGTCATCCAGATACGACAGACGGAAAAGGTTTCGACCGTGGTCTGCCCAGTAGGCCTTTTCCTCTTCCGCCGAATCTGAACGATTGATCCGCATCAGGATGCTGAACGCGTAGATCAACAGCCCGGGCCGCGCTGCTCGAAGGAGGCGAAGCGGCTCCAATGAGCGGCGAACCTCATCCAGGGGCGTGTCGCTCTGGCGAGAAGGAATGAGACCGCCGTAGGCGAGGGTGTCGATCGCAATCACGACCGCGTCGGCAGCACCGCCTTCTTTAGTCAGCCACGTGGAAAGTCGTGCGCTGTCAGCGGTGCGAAATGGGTTGCCCAGCCAGTCGCGGACGGGTCTGATCACGTCAATCCCGGCAGCCCGGCCAAGCCACCACGGATGGTCATAGTTGACGGGCCTATCGTCCAGCGGAAGGAGCGCGAGCCGGCTCACCGTTCGCGCAGTGCGGCGACGAAACGGGCGGTGATCCATTCGGGTCGAGTGATGGCCTGGCCGATCACGACTGCAAACGCCCCCAGCGCGATCGCCTGGGCGCCCTCATCCGGGGTCGAGATCCGTCCCTCAGCGACCAGGGGCACATGCAGGGCTGGAGCCAGCCTCGCGACCAGATCGAGGTCAGGGCCGTCTTCCGTCGAGTGGCCATCGACGTAGCCAGCAAGGGTCGTGGCGACGAGATTTGCCCCAGCGGCCTCTGCGAT
>WNFX01001165.1_pt1 | contig 29880 bp, 18 predicted proteins | sample 5400111 | NCBI WGS metagenome assembly WNFX01 (sample SAMN13153363, study PRJNA577476) | soil metagenome | isolation source: 40 cm soil or saprolite under grassland replicate 1 | place: USA:California | collected 2016-06-15 | reverse complement strand
GACTGTCTTACGGGGTCGGGCCCGCCAAGGAAAGGACGACGTCAGCGGACGACCGCGGCCACAGCTTCCCAGACCACCCGCGCCCGCATATGAACATCGGCCGGCAACAGGCCGCCGCGCATGAGCGCGGCAGCGCCCGGCGCAGCCGGGCTCCCGGGCAACGGCGGGTCAGCTGCGCAAATTTTCACGCATCGCGGCGTCACCCCCGGGCACGATGACTGTCTTATCCCTGGCGGCCGGGTCGGGGTCGATGACCTCGATCACCCACACCGGCAGCCCGGACGCCTTGTCCTTGGCCTGCACGAACCGCTCACCGCTCGACGCGTCGAACTCCCGCATCGGCTCGAAACCCCCGGCCGCGAACACCCCGTGCGCGAACACGTGACCGAACTCGACCGGGATCGGACCTTGTAGCGCCATCTGGCTCTCCTCGTATATATCGTCAGTCGTCCTGACGATAACTCGTCTTGTCGAGTGTGAGCTTAGCATAGTTTGGCAGATCTCGACAAGACGAGTTAGCGAGTGCGTCAAGCAGAGAACGGGTACACGTCCTCAAGCTCGTGCAGGTCGCCGGGGAAGACCGCATCGACTACCTGCAGCGGCCGGTCCTCGGCGTCGTAGACGGTGAGGATCAGGTTGAGCACGGCTGCCTGCTTGCGGATCTTGAGCAGGCGCGACTCCTCGGCGCTCGCTGCCCTGGCGCGGATGCGTTCGGCGATGTGGTCGAACCGCAGCCGCTTCACGGTGTGCAGATGCTGGTACACGCCGCCAGGCAGCGCCGCAGGCGTGATCAGGTCGGTTCCCTCGGCCACGTCCAGGGGAAACCAGGACGAGACAAGCTCGGACGGAGCGCCGTCGTGCTCGATGAGCTGGCGGCGCAGCAGCGCACGGGTACCGGCAGGCGTCTGCAACAGCGTGGCCACCGCCGCTGGCGCTGGCTCCCTGCCGACGTGCAGCAAGACGGCCTGATCCGCGGTCGCGGCCTCGTCGAGGATCAGGCGGCCCGGCCGTGCCTGGCCGGCTGCCGGCCGGTTGCGGACATATGACCCGCGCCCGTGCTCGCGGTCGATCCAGCGCTGGCTTTGCAGCACCTGCAGCGCCCGGACCACGGTCGGCCGCGACACGCCGAACTCGCGGATGAGCTGTACTCGCCCGTCTGGATCCGGCGCTGGATGGTGCTCACGATCTGCGCGTATTTCGGCGGGGCGAACTCTAGCTCTGACATCACGACCGCCTGACAACTTATCGGCTCGACTTGTCGAGAAGCCTATATGTGATCTTGCCCGCTGTCACTAGAAGGCAGAAAGAAGCACTGTCCGTCACTGTGCGGCTGGCGTCGGCTGGCCGCTACCAGCGCCGCCAGGTATGCCCGGTACTGCGCCAGGCAAGCAAGCAGAACTGGTGCAGGCGTGTCCGGGTTCATGGAGTCAGCGGTGCCAGCCAGGAGCTGCTCAGCATCGGCAATCACAGATGCCGGGACGGGCCTGGCGGTCATCGAGGACTGATCACTAGCTGAGCGGCGCATCGCTGGCCTCCTGCTGGCCGGGGAAGCTCGGCGGCACATCGAGCACGGCGAAGACCGTCTTGCCACCGGATGGCGGGAAGAAGTGACCCCACTCCTTACTGAGCGCCCGGACGATCATCAGGCCCCGGCCGCTCTCGGCATCAGCGTCGGCATCGCCGGGAACGGGCGGCTCGGGGTTCCTGTCGAACACTTCGATGACGATCCTGCCCGGCAGCAGACGCAGCGTCAGGGACACGCGCTCGACGCCCGCCAGGTCCGAATACGTCTTCGGTTCCAGTTCGCACCCGGCCGCCTGGATCGAATTGGTAATTAACTCCGATACCAGTAGTTCAGCCGAATCGATCGTGTCAGGCCACAGGCACCATGCGCGCAAGGTCGCTTTCGTATGGCAGCGTGCCCAGAACGCCGCGCTGGACAGCGCCGCCAGTTCGAGATACGAGGCTTCCCAGCCCGGCTCGTGCCTCACCATCTATGCGTCACCGCCTCGCGAACCGCAAGGCACTGACAGGCAAGCGATCGCACAGAATCCGCCCTGACCATTGGTCTGTCTCCTCACGTTGGGTCCGCGAGCAAGGGCGCGCCAGGTCGGCCAGCATCGGGAGTGCGGCCAGTGCCGCCGCAGTCCAGGCAGTCGGCGCGGCGGCATACGCTGCGCGTGCCGTCCACCAGCTCGTGCTCGGTGCCGCGCCGGGACCGGACGAAGATCCAGCCACGGCCCCGGCAGGACTGGCACCGGCTCAGCTCAGTCACTCGGACTGCATCCATGCGCCAAAGATGGCGCCCGAATCGGCTGCTGCCCATTCCCGGCCGGTATCCCACTGGTATCCCGCGACGGGATAAACTCCAGTCACCCTGGCCGCGACGGTGACCTCCATTGCCGGATGAACCGGATGAAGGGGAACGGCTGCATTTGCCCGGAAGCGCCAACGACCTGATCAAGATCCCGGCCTGGCTATGGCAGCGGGCCGACATGCGCGAAGCCTTACGCTGCCGCGACGTCGGCAAGGTGTTCCAGCTCGTCCAGCAGTACTCGGGCGCCAGCCAGACTCAGATCGGGATGGCCTGCGTCCTGACCCAGCCGAAGGTCAGCGAGCTTATCCGCCACCTCACAGAGATCGAGGAACTCGCGGTCTTCGAGCGCATCGCCAACGGCCTGGCCATGCCCGGCAGCGCCCGCGCCGACCTCGGCCTCGCTGCGCGTTCCGGGCCCGATCGCATCGCCAGCGCCACTGCGATCACGCCAGCACCGGTCATCCCGGCCAGGGATACTCCTCCGCCAGCCCGGACGACGGCCCGTCCCGGCCCCGCTAGCGTGGATCAACCACGCGGGGAGGAGGATGCAGGCGACGTGCAGCGGCGAGCATTCGTGACCCTTACCGGCGCCTCCTTGTTCGGCGCCATCCTCGCGACCGCCGCGCCTGCCGCTCCATCGGATGGCATCGAGACCTTCGCGGCCCTGTTGACCGGGATCACCCCGGACACCGCGACGCCCACGCTGCCCGGTCTCGACCTGCGGGCGCTCGCCGCGGCCGTCGCCCGAGCCAAGCTCGACTACCAGGCGTGCCGGTACACCGACGTGATCGAGGACATGAGATGGCTCCTGCCGCGCATCCAGACAGCTTGCGCGGTCCTCACCGGTGATGCGAGGCTCCGCGCGTGCACCCTGTCGCCGACGCCTATCATGTCGCCGCGAGCGTCCTGCTCAAGCTGGGTGACCAGGGCCTGGCATGGGTGGCGGCCGATCGGAGCATGCAAGCCGCCCGCGCCAGCGAAGATCCGCTGACGGTCGGTTCCAGCGCCCGGATCATCACCCATGCCCTGATGAACAGCGGCCACCGGGGCGCGGCCACATCCACGGCCGGCACGCTAGCCGCCCGCCTGGACAGCGACCTCAAAGCGCACAGCCCGGACTCGCTCTCGGTCTACGGATCGCTGCTGCTGCGCGGCGCGATCGCCGCAGCCCAGCGCAACGACCGCCAGACCGCACATGGCCTGCTGGACGAAGCCGACGACGCGGGCCGCCGTCTTGGCAAGGACGCCAATCTGCGCTGGACGGCGTTCGGGCCGACGAACGTCAAGATGCACCGGGTGCACATCGCCGTCACGCTCGGGGACGCCGGAACTGCCATTGACACCGCGTGCACGATCGACCTCGATCGCGTCGAGGTCACCGAGCGCAAGGCCAGCCTGCTCGTGGATACCGCCAGGGCGTTCCTGCAGTGCGGCAAGCACGAGAGCGCCTACCTCGCGCTACGCGCCGGGCAAGACATCGCGCCGCAGGAAATCGGCGACCGGCCTGCGGTTCACCGGCTGCTCCGCGACCTGATCAACGCCGCCCCGCCGACCGTCCGCCGCCAGGCCGAGGAGTTCGCCCGCCAGCTCGGGGTCACGCTGTGAGTCAGCCGCCTGGTCGCGTCCTGTCGGTCATCGTCTGCGGCGCCGGGCCAGCGTCCGAGGTCGGCAGCCTGGTCAAGCTCGCCCAGCAGCGCGGCTGGACCGTCCAGCTCATCGCCACACCGGCCGCCCTGGACTTCCTCGACATCCCCGCCCTGGAAGCACTCACCGGATCACCCGTCCGGCACGGCTACCGCTCGCCAGGCGAACCCAGATCCCGCCACGCAGACGCGGTGATCGTCGCCCCAGCCACTTACAACACGATCTGCAAATGCGCCCTCGGCATCAGCGACACCTACGCCCTGGGCATCCTCGCGGAAGCCGTCAGCTTCCCGATTCCGGTCGTCATCCTGCCGTTCGTGAACTCCGCGCTCGCCAGCCGATACCCATTCCAGCACGCCGTCGATCAGCTCCGGACGGAAGGCGTGCGCGTGCTCCTCGGGCCATGCGAGTTCGAGCCACACGCACCAGGCACGGGCGGCCAGCAGCTCGACACCTACGCCTGGCAGCTCGCCCTCGATGAAACAGAGCGCTTGCTCGCTGGCACGTAGCAGCGCCAGGCCTGGAAGCCAAGCCAGAAGCCAGCGCGTTGCCGAATTACGCCGTACTTGGATCAAGAGCGGCGCCTGCGGCGCCGCTGGCGCGCTCCGTCGCCGGGCTCTGCGCTTAAAAGCGCCCGCCCGGCACGGGCGCGCCGCGCTGTTCGGGCTGGCTTCAGATCCGCCCAGCTCATTGCAACAGAGTCGGTGCATCGTGGGCGGGCGTCTTCCTCGCTACCCGATTGTCCAGCTCGCGGCCACCGCCTCAAGGGTGCTGCCTGCGGTCGCATCCCTCCGCTTCGCTCCGGGCAGACCCTTGACCCGGCGACCACTCACCAGGATTTGGCACCGGTCAGGAAGACGGGGGACGAGCAGGACAGGGCCGCAGAGAGGGATGAGAACCCCCATGCGCGCCCACCTGAGATGGTCCACCGCCAAGGAGACGATGGCGACAGGACAGCCGGTGTGCCAGCATTAATACGTGGCAGTGATCAGGCGAGCTTAAAGGACTGCGGGGTGCGGGCCGTCACAGCGTCGCGGCAAGATTGCGCCATGTTCGCCGCCCGGCGGACCCTTCCTCGGGTGCGCTGGTGGGCCATTGCCATGACCGGAATCGAAGCTTCGACCTCTCCCCCTCCCTTGCCGCGCTGGTTCGGACCTAGAGCCAGCCCAGATGACCCGGCCGTCTCGGCCCTGATCGACCGCGTCGCGCGAGGGGCCGGATGGGCAGACATCGGCGGTGAGTTCAACCTCAATGTGCGGATAGACGCTGAGCCGCCGGTTGTCCTCCGGGTTCATAGGCCCTGGGTGCGCCGCGGCCGGGTAGCGGGACTGCGGCGCCTGCGAGAGCGGCTCCAGCGGACGCAAGTCTGCGTCGCTCGGCCGATTCGGATTTCCGGCTGCGACCTCCCGAGGGTCGGTGATCGTTGGGCTGAGATTGAGGAGTTCATCGGTCACGTCCAGCCACGGGCGGACGAGGACTCCTACGTCCGCCTATTCGAGGAGCTCGGACGCCTTCACACTGCGCTCAAAGCAGTCTGGGAGCCCAGTCCGCCCGAACCCCTCGACGACCACAGAACACTCGGGCAACTGCGTTACTCGGTCGGCTTCACACGCCGCAGGCTCGGACCCCGCAGCGAGCCGGTCGTGCGTCGGATGCGCCAACTGACTGGCGAGCTCTCCCAGCTCCGGAAGGAGGTCGAACTGCCATGTACTCCGATTCATGGGGACTACAAATTGGGCAACGCGGTGGAACTGTCAGACGGCTCATGGGCCACCTTGGACCTGGATTTCGCGAGGGTCAGGGAGCGGCTGTACGACATCGCGGGCAGCCTGAACGACGTCGCACAGAGCGGCGCATTGCTCGAGCCGCGACGACTGCTCGACGCCTACGAAGGCACGGCTCCGGAACCGTTGACTCGCGACGAGCACCGATGGCTCCCCGGGGCTCTAGCCCTTGTACCCCTGCACTGGGCTGCCACCGCAGGGCTCGTGGGCGACGGCATCCACGAGGCCGAGAGCGCAATGACCGCCGCCGAGGCCTGGTGGTCGCGCCGGGCTGAACTGTCGTCGTAGTCCGGCGGCCCCGCTCGGGGACTGGAGTGTTCTCGGCAGAGCTCCGACTCACCTGAAGCGGCTGGCACGTCCCTGGGGGGAACACCGCTAAGCAGCAAGGGCAAAACGTGCCCTGGGAGCGGGACGACCGCACGGCGTGCCACACACGTGCCATACACGATGGCAGCCAGCGGTCAACCACGGTCACTCACGAGCACGACCGCCACAAGTGCGCAGTTCAGCGTTTCGCCTGATCACCCGCAAGTTGCATAACCGATCTTCCAAGCTGGTCATGAGAGTTCGATTCCCTTCGCCCGCTCCAGCCGAAACGCCCAGTCTCCATCAGACCCAGCCCGGCCCGGACCAGAACACTGTCAACGGCCGCTTGACACCAAAACGCCGACGGCCGGTCATCGAGAACTCCGACTACGTCGCGTTCGCTCAGCGCATCCTGGGCGCCTACAGCCGCCGCGTCGCAACCGGCGATGTCGAGTCGCTAGCCCACATGGTCAGCCTGTCCGACGACATCAACAACGCGATCCAGCAAGCTGTCAACGGGCTACGAGCCGCCGGCTACTCTTGGACCGAGATCGGTGCCCGCCTCGGCATCACCCGACACGCCGCACAACAACGCTGGGGCCACGCCCGGAATAGCTGGTAAGCAGAAGGTATGTGCAGCGAGCGCCACCCTTGACAGTGATCCTGCTGGTGAGACATCGGGGCTTGCTAGCGCGACGAAGGCAGAGCGGCAGGCACGCTCTCAAGAGCCGCTTGTACGTCACCAACGTCGATATAGGTAACTACATAGGCGACCCGATCCGACAGTCTTCCGAGGTAATGGAAGCTCTTTTCTAGAGGCATCCATTCTTCCATCTCTTTCTCACCGAAATCGTAGAACGCCGCCACCCGAGCGTTCGGCTGCGTACTGTACAGGCCCAGATGCCTGACGGACCCATCAATCTCTATGCGGGAAAGCAAGAAATGATTGCACTGATGCCATGTGCTGCCATTGGCATCTCTGTGGTCACCCTCGTGGAATTTCTGGCGCGAGCAGCTGTAGTGTAGATCCGGCTCCTCGTCGCAGCAGAGTCGGACCCCCGTTTCTTCATCAAGCCAGCCCCAGGAAAGGCCATGCTCTTTTAGTTTCGGACCGGTGTTGACTCCGTATATTTCGCAGACGTCGCTGCGGACATCGTTGCCGCTGTCGACATTTCTGCCATACGCTCGCCCAAAATCCTCAATCGGATGCATGTAATCTGAGATCGGATCGCTGGTGAGATTTGAAAATGGAGGATGCCGGAGGCGTTCAGCACGGCATAGCTTGCATTCAATCGTCTGGGACATTGGTTGACTCTCTGGCTTGGGTATTCTTGACGTTGGGCGACCTGGCAACTCGTTGATATCGCCGACGTACCAGCGCATGAAATCGGTAACGAGAGTGTTGAGATCGGTCGCCATCTCGGCGACCGCACGCTGAGCGCGGTCTTTCAGTTCCGTTGGCATCCGGGAAGTGATCGCGGAGTGCTTGTGCTTGCTGGGCATGCGAGGATGCTAACACAGGTGACAGCCACCATGCTGGCAGCCATAGCGGTGGCAGCCTTGGTGGTGGCAGCCACCACGATGGCCGAACGCAACCGAGAGTTGCAGGTGCGTGGTCGCCAAGGGGGTACGTCTCATCGGCTTCGGCCTGCAGGCTCGCACCGTCTTGGCCGTGCCGCAGCGTGCCCGATCGGACGGTGATCGACGGTGAATCACGGTCGTTCACGGACACGCCACCTGGACACTGACCTGCGGCGGGCCAGGTCAGGACAACGGCTTCGAAGACCTCCTAAGCAATGGGTCGCGCTACCCGCGTGCGACATCCCGCGCGGGTAGCCAGCTCCGCGCAGGTCAGGAATGCGATTTGTGCACGGATTTGTGCACGAGATGCGCCGGGACGGGCTGAAACGGGGGAGACGCAGGCGACCCGAACAGACCTCCCGTAGCAAATCTGCCGAAGTCAACATGGCGACCGGAGACCGCACGGGACGGCAGAGACGGCTGTCGTACGGCTCATAACCCAGAGGTCGCAGGTTCAAATCCTGCCCCCGCTACTACTGCGAAGTAGCAGGTCAGAGGCCTGATCGCCGGACATGGCGGTCGGGTCCGCTGTCTGGATGGCAGCGCCATGGCAGCAGGATCGGACCCTACGAGCCGGTCGGCAGCGGACGAGACCGGCAGAGAACGGCATCGTAGAAGAGGTACGCCGGGCTCTGCAGTTTGAACATGTCGCAGGTGTCCGATGCCGATTGAGGTGAGGCAGACCCGCTTGATCAGAGGCATCCGGTGCTTTGTCCCGCTTGACCTGATGCATGACGGGGACCACGCCGCAGGCACCACCTGCGGGTTTGTGTGAAAGCAGCAGCGTCGCCATAGGCGGCAGGTTGGTTCAGGATGCCTCATGATCAACGGGACAAACCGGCCACGCGGAATCCCACTCGATCTGAGACACACAGGTCAGGAGCTTGCGCGTGCCTCGCCTTCAGGCGGAAAGGACAGCAGGTGTCATGTCTCATGTCATCTGCCCGTGTCTCACTCTAGTTGCTCCGATCCGGCGACGGCCGAACCGATCGAGGTGAGAAAGCGGGTGCCGGACGCATGTCACCGCTGCTCAGTGCCCCTGGAGCTTCCTATCCCGACAGAGCAACTGAGGTGAGACATCGTGGCCAAAACGCCGTTGGCCAAGCAGATCAACTAAGACTGGAATGCGAAGCCGTCTCATGAGACCTGCCATCTGCGCTGGTCACGGCCTCGATCACCGAGCACCCGGCTTGAGACGGGACCGCAGGCTCCTTAACGTTGCGAGCGTGGTGCCGGACGACGGTTCGCTCGGCGTCTCCGTTCCCGATCGAACTGAGGTAGTTCCATATGGGCTGAGACAGCGGTGTTTTGTGGTGGCCGAAGCGCGGGCTGCGCTTGGCCGGCCGCTGGCTGCCAGCCGGTGAGCGGCGGAGGCTGAGCCAGGAGCTGGCTCGTCATCTTGCTTCAGCCGCAGCACGGCGAGTGCGACGCACGGCTGTTGGCGTCAATGCTCGTCGGCGACGTAGAAGCGAACAGGTTCGGCGAGTACCTGTGCTGCGGAGTCGAGGTCGGCAAGACGGGCAGCGAGGGTAGCGATCGCCAGACGTTCTGGGAGTGCTTCGTTGAACTTGAGTCCAGCTAGTGCCCGCTGATCCACGTCGGGCAGGCAGAGCCGCTCGGCTGCGTCAGTCGTTCCAGCATTCCACGTCTCGTGGCTGAGGTCGCTGCGCATCCGGATGCTCGCGTCATCGAAGCGCTGGATGCTGTCGCTCAGGTCGGAAAGGGTCGCGGCGAGGGTGGCGTTGGCGTGGTGCCCGGCCCACGTCCACCAGCGCACATCCTCACCTGTCCGCGTGATGACGGTGCCCCCCGGATGCACGGTGGGCATGTGCTCGTCACGGACCTCGGCCAGGATCCGCTTTGCCCGTTGAGTCAGCGCCACCGGCGGGTCTGCCCCGAGCAGCACGTCGCGCGCTGCGCGGGCGCGCGCGAAGCTTGCCCCGGACACGCCGGGAGTCAGCCATCGGGCCTTGCCGCCACCCGCGGCGGGCTCGACGTAACAGCGCCGGCGCTTCCAGTCGGTCCAGGTCACCTTCCAGCTGCGGCCGCCGAGCAGCAGCAGCCGAGGCCCCTCGGTCTTCTCGGTGAGCAGCATCGGATCGGTCCGCCCGATCTCCTGCCTGCCGGACAGCACGGTGAACTGCGGCGGGGCGGTGAACACGGCGGTCATGCCCATGAAGTGCCGGTGGCCGAACCGCTGCTCGGCGGCGGGCCCGATGAACAGCAACTCGCCGTCCTGGTCGATGAAGCCCTGCTCGACCAGGTACCGCAGGATGGGCTCCGCGCTGCGGTCGAACGGTGCCAGCCCGTTCCACGCCTGCGCCCACAACTGGCTGCCGATCCGGTGCTCCTGCAGGCACAGCGCCAGCAGCTGCTGGGCGACGATGTGCCTCGGCTGCGGTGGCGGCACCACCGGCTCGACGTACCCCTGACCCCACAGCTGCAGCAGGCCCGCGGACCACAGCAGTGAGCCGGTGTCCACGGCGAGGAACAGACAGTTGCGGATCGTCCCCTCCCGCCGCCCGGTCCGCCCGCTGCGCTGCAGGAACGCGGCCACGCTCGACGGGTGATTGACCTGGATGACCCGGTCAAGGTCGCCCACGTCGATCCCCAGCTCCAGCGTCGATGTCGCTACGATCACGCAGTCCCGTGCCTCGGTGAACGCCTGCTCGGCGCGGCGGCGGTCGTCAGCAGGTAGCGAGGCATGGGACAGGAACGTGGTCACCCCGCGATCGCGCAGCGCAGCGGCGATCTCCTCGACCAGCTGCCGGGAGTCGCAGAAGACCAGCCGCTTCTCGCCCCGGTGCAGCGCTGCGATCACCGTCGCCGCGTTACCTACCGATCCCACATAGTCCAGCTCGACATCCCCGCGCGGGGGAGCGGCCTGGCCGGGAACATCCCTCATGGCACTGTCCGCCACCAAGGCCGGTCCGGCAGCGAAGCTGATGTCAGGAGAAACCACGACGCCAGAACGGCCCGCCCGCGCCGATCCCTGCAGCCAGCCCAGTAGTTCAGCCGGGTTGCCGACCGTCGCCGACAGGCCGATGCGCTGGATGGGCCGGCCAGCTACCTGCGCGAGCCGCTCCAGCACGGCGAGCAGGTGCCAGCCGCGGTCATCCCCGGCGAACGCATGCACCTCGTCGATGACGATCGCCCGCAGGCCAGTGAACAGGCGGCCGTGCTCGACCTTGAGGCTGATCAGCATGGCCTCCAGCGACTCTGGCGTGGTCAGCAGCACATCCGGCGGCTCCCGCAGGATCCGCTGCCGCGCCGAGGCGGTCACGTCGCCGTGCCAGACCCCGACCCGGCGGCCCAGCCACCCCGCATAGATCTCCAGCCGGGGAAACAGGTTGTTCAGCAGCGCCTTCAGCGGGCAGACGTAGATGACTGACATCTCCGGCCAGCCCTGCGTCGCCATCGCCGTAAGCAGCGGGAACACCGCAGCCTCAGTCTTGCCACCGGCCGTGGGCGCGAGGAGCAGCGCGTCAGCGCCGTCCAGCACCGGGCCGGCGGCCTGGTCCTGCAGCTCTCGCAGCGACTGCCAGCCCAGGCTGTTGACGATGTGATGCACCACGACCGGGTGCAGCCGGTCCAGCCCGGAGCTCACCGCCGCGCACCGTCCTCCGCCCCCGGCCGCGTGCCGGTCACGGCAGGTCGAGGCCGATGTCATCGGCGCGCGCCACGGACGGCACCGCCAGGGCGGCGGCGTTGCGCTCGGTCTCGGTCAGCTCGCCCGCCGCCAGGGTCAGTGCATAGTGGCGGCGGGGATCGAAGTCAGCGAACAGGTCAACCCGGTCCAGCACATCGGTGACAAGTTTCTTCAGGAATACCCGGGGCGCGACCCCGACCTTCCCGCCCAGCGAGCCGGTCACCGCGTCCGCCAGCGCGCCGATGTACGCGTCGTCGACGGTCTTCACGACGCGGTCGGCCTCGCTGGCCCCGGCGGCGTACAGGTCACGGACCTTCGTGCCGAGCGCCAGCAGGGTGTCCCGGTCGAAGCCCGGCAGCCGCAACTGCACGGCCCGTGGGTTGTCGAACCGCGGGTCGGTGGAGAAATCGGTGGCCAGCCGCTGCGCCAGCGGCGGCAGCCGGGGCACGCCGCTGGGCCCGTCGTAGAATGCCGGCGTGCCGGTGACCACCAGGAACAACCCCGGATAGCGTCCGGCGTCGATCTCGTCGATTAGCTGCCGCAGCGCGTTCAGGGCCTTGTCCCGGACATCACCGCGGACCCGCTGCAGAGTCTCTACCTCGTCCAGCACCAGCAGCAACCCCGGATGCCCCGCGTCGCGCAGGACTTCGAGCAGGCCCTGCAGGAAACCCATCGCGCCGAAATGGTCAAGCTCGCCCCTGATCCCGGCGCTCCGCTTGGCCGCCGCCGCGACATGCGGCTGACCGCCCAGCCAGGCGGCCAGGGCGTCGGCCCGGGCGACGTCGCCGGCCGTCACGGCGCCGCGGTAGGCGCGCAGGGCCTGGGCGAAGCCGGGAGTGTGCACGGACACCGCGGCCAGCCGCTGCTCCAGCAGCCGCTCGACAGCCCCGTCCACGGCGGCCTGTCCACGCCCGGCCAGCTGCGGCTCGGCAGTGGTGGCGTCCGATTCCAGGGTGAACAGCCAGGAATCCAGGACCGGCCGCAGCGCGCTGGGCGGGAACGCCGCCGTCCTGAGAGCCTCGCCGATCCGCCGGTAGACGGTCTCCAGCTTGTGCAGTGGCGTGTCGGTCTCGGAGACCTGCACCTCCCCCACGGCGAACCCCCGGCGCAGGGCACGCTCGGCGACGTAGCGGGTCAGGAACGTCTTGCCTGCCCCGTACTCGCCCCGCACTGCCTTGAACGCCGCGCGGCCCCCGGCGGCGGTATCCAGGTCAGCGTCGAGCGCGGGGGTGAAGCGTTCGAGGCCCACGGCCAGCAGGTCCAGGCCGTTGGCCGGGACGGTGCCCCGGCGCAATGCGTCGATGACCTCGCGGCGCCGCCGTGGGGAGGCGAGATCGCTCACCCGCGGAGCCCGAACTGCTCGTGCAGCAGGCCCTCGTCCAGGATGACGGTGGCCCCGTCGGCGTCGATGCGCAGCACCGGGTAGCCATCGGCGTTCAGCAGTCGCTGGGCATGCAGGACCGCGCCGCGCAGGAGGACCGGTGAGACGGCGAGCGCCGTTGCCGCTGCTGCGGGGGCAAGCCGTCCGCCGGGGGAGGCCAGCAGCGCGTTGAGCAGCCCCCGGATCTGGTTGTCGGTCACCGACACCCGCCCGGCGATCTTCTTCTGAGCGGCGTAAGCAGCGGACTTCAGTACGGCTGCGGCGGCCGGGCTGGCGGGTGTGGCCGTGCCGGACGGGCCGAGCGTGGCCGCGCCCGGCCGGGACTGGGTGACGGTGCCTGGCGAAGCTGGCGGGGGCTCGGCGTCCGGCGCGTCGAACAGGGTCGGCGCCGCGTCCTGCGGGCGTCTGCGCAACTCGGTGCCGGTACGGGCAGTCCGGCCGGCGGAATCCGGTCGCACTGGGAGCGGGGGGACAGCACCGACGGGAGGCACGGGGTCGATCCACCAGCCGGGCTCCTGCGGCGGTGCCAGCTGCAGGCCGGTCTCGTCGGGAACCGCGCCGGGAACCAGGACGGTCACCGGCACGACGGCCTCGGCCGGGGCACCGCCGCCGTGATAGCCGGCCTTCAGCGGCCCGTACCGGAGGTGCTCGTCGACTGCGAGCACGGCCGTGCCGTCATGCAGCAGCACCCGGCGGCCGGTGACCAGTACCTCGCCGTCGGCGGCCGGCTCGATCGCCGCGCGGGATCGGCTGCTGGAGATCGCGATGTGAGAGCGCTGCGTGCCCTGGCGGCGTTCGATGATGTGCCCGTGGTCGGCGGTGAGGATGACGACCCGCCCGGCGTGCCTGGCCCGGTCTAGCAGCGGCGCGAGGTGCTTGACCGCGTCGGCGCCCCAGTCGGTGCCGCCGGGGTCAGAGCGGTCCAGGGCGTCGTCGATGGTGTTCAGCACGCACGTGATCAGGGGCTTGCCGCTGATGTCGGCAATGGCCGCTGCGACGTCGTCGGCCACTGCGTACCCGAGCCGGGAGGAGTCGAGCGGCTTCTTGTGGAACAGGGCCGCGCCCGGCAGGCCGTGTGCCTGGGTCAGGGCCTCGTATCCGCGGCGCTCGGTATCCTGCCCGCCCGTGCGCAGTTCACCGCACAGCAGCGCGGAACGGCTCACCTCGGTCAGGGTGGGCAGTACCGCCAGTGCAGCCGCCCTGCGGTTCTGCCCGGCCAGCAGCGCCTCAGCCCAGCCGTCAGCGGTCCGCGACAGCGCGCTGGCCATCACTTCCGTGCCCACCCCGGCGCTCATCCCGTCTAGGACCAGCAGCAGCACGGGCGTGGCGCGAGCCAGCGGCAGGATCAGCCCGGGAAGCAGTTCCTCCAGGTGCCAGATCCCGTCGTGGGCGCCGGACACGGCGGGCGGGTCAGTACTGGTGTGCGTGGCCAGGGCCGTGGCGAAGGCTACGTCGTGGGCGGCCCGACGGACCCGCACAGCGGCTAGCACGGCAGCGAGCCCGGCTCCGAGATCGGGATCGCTCGCGCCGGGGGCGGCGTCTTTGACGGCCGAGTCGACCCAGGCGTCGCTGCCGCCATGCCGGTCCAGCAGTGACCGCAGCGAGGCCCCTGCGGCAGCCGAACTAACCGCAAGCCAGCGCACCATGCGGACGGCGGCGTGGAAGGCAGGAATGCGCGGGTCGTCCTCGGCGAGCCGGTGACTGGCCACCTGGGTCCATGCCTGCTCGACTTCTGCCAGGGCTGCGGTGGCAACCTGGGAGACGTCAGGCTCCGGAGGCCGACCGGCCGCTCTCACTGCCGGGGCGGCGCGCAGGACGCTCGCCAGCGCGGCGAGCCGGCGGGTCAGCCCGGCGGGCATCAGGTCTGAGCCGCCGGCAAGACTCTCGGCCCGGCTGGCGGTCAGCAGCTCGTCGGCACGGGCCAGCAGTGCCTCGCCGCTGGCCCGGCTCGCGGTATCCCGGAGCATTCCGGTGAGGACGGTCGCGGACTCATCAGCCCAGGACCGCAGCACGGCGTCGGCCGGCGTGGCGCCGCCCAGCCGGGGTTCGAGCCGGATCAGGGCCTCGCGGGCGAGCTGCATCTCCTCCGGCATCGGCCGGTCCGGCGCGGGTGTCGACCGCCTGGTCTGGTCGCCCGAGCCGTTCCTGGCCTGAGCCAGCAGCCCGGTGACCAGCCCGAGCGGGACGGCATCGCGTGCTTCCCCAGCCCTCAGCAGGTGCAGCAGCGGCTGGCCTGCCGTCCCGGCTCGCCCGGCCGCCCAGTCCAGGACCGCGCCCGCGAGCCCGTCGCCGGCAAGCGCCCGCAGGTCCGCGATGCGGGTGACGACCGCCGCATCTGCGGTCCAGGCGAGGACGCTGGTGGCGTCGATGACCGGATCGGTCAGGCCGAGATGGACTGCGGCAACCGTGCCCAGGGCATGATCACGGGTTAGCACGCCGCCAGGGGCAGGCGGCCATCCTGACGGCGGGGCCGCCGTCAGCAGCCCGATCGCGATCTCGCGGTCGTTGGCCGTGCCGGTCAGGGCCGGGTCGATGCCGGTAGCGGCGAACCGCAGCCGGATCGCGTCCCACGGGTCGGGCGTGCGAAGTCGCTGCCATACCAGATGACTCAGGACGCCTGCGCCGAGATCGTCATCGGGCCGGTCGGTCAGCACAACCAGCCACTCGTCGCGTACCCGCTCCAGCAGTGCCTCGCGGACGGCCAGCGCGGAGACGCAGGGCACGACGCGCACCGGAACGTCGGCGTGGGTGAACGTGGGCGTGCCAGTCCACTCCGGCCGTGCCCGTACGCCGAGCACCCCGCTGCCGTAGTCCTTGCGGCGTGCCTGGTCCAGCAGTGCCCGCAGCACCGGCAGCGTCGCGCGGGTCGCCGTCACCGTCACTCCTGTACCCGCCACTCCACGACCACCTGCTGGTCGCGGTGCGCATCCAGGAACGCAGTCAGCTGGCTGATCACTTCGGCAGATGGCGCGCCCTTGGCCCTGGTCGCCCGGCCGCCGGTGGCCGGCAAGGGTCTCGGCTGCGGCTCCGGCACCAGAATGCCCACGTCGTCGGGCCGGAGCGACTGCTTGGCTGAGACAGGCTGTGCCGGCTGGCTGTCGGCCAGCCAATCGAAGATCGCGTTGTCGGTGGCCGCGAGGGCGGGCTCCAGCCTGGTCGCGAACTCGTCCGTCACCACCGCGTCACGCAGCGCCTTCAGCGTACTGGCGGCAGCCATGCCCTGCCCGTCAGCCCGGTCCTGCGCCGCCCGCAGCGGCGCGAGCCGCTCCCACCGGAACCCCTGTACCGCGGCGGCGACCTGGCCCGCCCGGCTCAGCGCATTCGCGACGGCAGTGTCGGTGGCCGGCAACTCGGCCCTGGCGAGGGTTTGCACTAGGTGAACTCGGCTGCTCGCTCGGCGCAGCGCGTCGATCAGCGACGATGCGGCGCGGGCGGTCGCCAGTCGACCAGAGCGTGCACCCGGTAGGCCCAGATGCCGGTAGGCAAGCTCCACCCGCGGCACCAGTACGGCGGCAGCGTCGGCCACGACGTCGACATGGGCGCGGACGCTCTCGGTGAACTCAGTGACACCTGCGGCAGTGAGGTACGGATTGACGCGGATGCCAAATAGCGTCTGGGCGCGCGATGTCCCCCGCTGCCAGTCGGCCGGGGCCGGCATCGGCTCGGGCCGCAGCTCCATGTCCGGCCTGGTCGCACCGGGCCTGGGAGCGGTGATGGATCCGCCGTGCTGATACCAGGCCCGCTGCCGCAGCGCGGCCCAGGCCAGCACGACCAGGTCGGCGACCTCGTCCCGCAGGCCGAGCTCCGGGCGCATCGCGTCGATCCAGCCTCGGATCTGCCCGACGGTGACCGTGTCCTGCGGCTGCAGGCCGCTACGGGCTGCAGCCCGCTCGAATTCCGCGCCCCACGGGACGAACCGGTCGTCACCGAACAGGAAGTGCGTCTCGCCGGCCATCCCGACGTGCAGGGCGTTGGCGACCCGGCGGACCGCGGTGATGTCGCCTTCCAGCCGCACCCGCCCGTCCTGGTCCGCCACCGCCCGCTCGACATGCGCGTACACCGCGGCCAGGTTGCGCACGGTGACCTCGGCGTCGGGCGGCTCGAACCTGGGATGGCCGGGGTAGGTGGCGGTGAATGCCTGGTCGATGAGGTTGCCGAACGCTGCGGCCAGGTCAGCACCGACCGGCATGGCCGGGGAGAAACTGGAATCAAGGCTGATCAGCACTCGCTCATGGGCGCCGTCATCGGCCAGCGTCCCAGGCGTCGGCGCGGCGGCCCCGTAGCACTCCTGCATCGCCCGGCGCAGCGCCTCGCTCAGGCCGGTGCGCTGGCTCTCCAGGATCGCCTTTGCCTGCGCCCGGTCCGCTTCGGACAGGTGGTCGGCGTGCGTGGTCCAGCGCTCGCCCGTGCCGCTGAGCAGCCAGTCCAGGATGACCAGCCGCCGCACGTCGCGCATCCGGTCCTCGGACAGGAACCGGGGCAGCCACACGATGGTGCGGCTCTTGAGCCCGCCCTCGGTCATCCGGTCGATCCGGGCCAGGTCTTCTGCCGTCGAGCACCCCGCCTCGTCAAACGGGTGGTCGATCACCACCCGCCAGGTCCGCGGGCGGGCACGGAAATGCTCCTCGGTCAGCCAGCTGGCATCCCGCACGTTGCCGAATACCACGTCCACCGCGCGGCGCGAGCCACGCCAGATCACCGGGTGCGCGTAGGCGCCGAAGATGTCCGCGTCCCGCGTGGTGACCCCGAGCGCGTCGCGCACCAGGTCCTTGATGAGCTCGCGGCGCCGGCCGTCGTTGTCCTCGCCCTTGGCGTTATCGACAACCGACTCGTAGTCGACGTCGGTCAGCTGCACCCGGATCACCGGATTGCGAGGGTCACCGCCGACGTGAATCTCCGGCACCCGCCGGGACCAGTCCCTGACCTTGGCCAGTACGATGCCCGACTCGCTTCCCGGCAGCGGGGACTTGATCGAGCCGTGATTGAGGGAAGCCAGCCGGGACGCGGTCAGCTCCTTCAGCGCCGGAACCTTGGGCGCGACTGCAGACAGCAGCAGGGTCTTGGCCAGCCGGTCATCGGCGCGGAACCCGGCTGGCAAGCCCTCCGGATCTCCGGTCGCGTCGCTTTCGGCGAGATTGTGTGCCGCCAGCAGAATCGGCCGCAGTTTCTCCCGGTAGAGCGCCGTGGCGGACCGGAATAGCGCGGCGGCCTGCGGGTCCAGGGCGTCCCTGCCCTGCACGATGTAGTCGAAGGAGTCACCGACCGGCACGATGTCATCGACGGTCAAGGTGTCCCGCCGGCTCACCAGCATCTGCTGCATGACCTTCAGCGCGGTCCGCTCCCGCTGCATGACGCTGGCCAGCGACCGCAGGGTCGACACCAGGGCCGGGGAGAACGGATAGGTCAGCCGGAAAGCCGCCTCGTCCGCGCCGCGGTGCTGATCGTTGGTGTTGACACCATCGAGCAGCACGTCCCAGATATCCGAGCGGCGGTCCAGCCGCGCGAACGCGTCGGCGAGCACCTGGTCAGCCTGCGGGTTGTCAGCCCGCCGTCGCAGCAGCCGCCGGTTCGCCACGTACGGGAGGTTGTCGTCGCCGAGCACCAAGGTGCCGAACCGGCTCTCCTGGTGCCGGAACGCTTGCTCCAGCGCGTCCTGCTCGGCGCCGCTCGCGCCCGCGTCGGCGAACCAGCGGCGAAGGTCCATCTGCCGGGCCACGAACGACACCAGCGGGATCGCGCGGGCACCCGACCCGGTCTCCACCAGCTTGGTCAACTTCTGGGATTCGCGGCGGAAGAACTCACGATCCTGGACCGAGAACGCCAGCCAGAGCACCAGTTCGTCCAGGAAGAGCACCACCGCGTCGTAACCAAGGCCCTTGGCGTGCGCGGCGATCGCGGCTAGCCCGGTATCGAGATCCACGTAGGACGCCTGCTGGGTATAGGCGCCGAAGAAGTTCTGGACCAGCGCGGTCACCAGCAGCTGGCGTGGTTCCGAGCCGGGCTCCGCTGACCGGGCGGCGGCGTAGGACTCGGCCGTCCAGGTGCCGCCGCCGATCAGCTTCGACCACGGGTCAGCGGGCTCGCCGCTGGCCGCTCCGCCGTTGAGCCCGGCGAAGAACCGCACGTCCCCGTCCCTGCCGCGTTGCCGCTCTGCGTCGGCCAGGATGCCGTCCGAATGGTGCACAGCGGGCAGCGGCGCGCTCGGATGCAGCTTGCCGATCTGCCGGATGTAGCCCAGGAACAGTGCCTGCTCCAGTGACTCCGCGCCGATCAGGTGGAAGGCCAGCGGCAGCACCTTCTTGTCCAGCAGTACGCCGTCGTGCCGGGCCACAACCGGCTGCAGCTCGGCCTTAGCCCTCGCCGCCGGATTGTGCCGCAGCAGGGCGTGCAGTACCGCCATGAAGTGGCTCTTGCCCGACCCGAACGATCCGGTCAGAAAGGCTCCCCGGCTCACCCCGGACGTCACCGATTCGGCGACCAGGCCCAGCGCGGCGTCGAACGCCTCGACCAGCGCGGGCGTCACAACGTACTCATCGACCGTCTCGGTGACCGCGGCAGGTTCAATGCTGTCGGTCAGCCGCAGCACATAGTCTTCGGCACCCCACTGCTCTGGGATGTCGAGAACCTCACGCAGCAGCGCGCTCACCGCAGACCTGTTCTCATGCCGTCCAACCTCGCACAACTCCCTTGGAGCGTCCCGCAGTCATGCCCGCGTCTCCCTAATGTCATCCGGGACTCCGTGCCCGTCGTCCTCGGGTCGGCGCGGCGGGACGCCATGCGGCCAGTTCTTCCAGCGTCTTGCCAACCTGGGCGGCGCGGGCTGTGAGTTGCTCGGCGCAGAACGCCGCCAGGCTCACTCCGTAGCGGGCATCAACCTCGCCGTGCCACTGCTTCACCCACGGCTGCACCTCGGCCAGCCCCGCGACCAGAGGGATGAGCCGCTCGTCGTCCCAGCTTTCCTTCTCCCGCTCCCCGATGATCAGCGACAGCGCCAGCGACTGCTGCGCATGATCCCACCCCGCCCAGCCGATTACTGGCGTGGGATCGGTCTCCCGGCCCGCCTCTGGATAGAGGATGAACCGCTCCTTGGGCACGTCCAGCTTGCCCCGCGCCTGCCAGTAGGAGTTCTTCCGAAAGTCCGCCGAGGTGTACTTCGGCGGCACCGCGATCGGGCCGACCTTCTCCCCGGCATCCTCACGGCGCTGGAGTCTCCACGTCTCCTTCCAGGCCTCGCGCTTGCGCAGCCCGGAATCCTTGTACCGGTACGCCGCCAGATACGGCACCGCCTCATCGGCAAGTAGTCGCACCAGCGATTGCGTCACCGGCACATCGGGTCGCCCTTCCCACAACGCCAGCACCGACACCATGTCCGCATCCCGGCTGACCTCATCAGCAAGCTGACCAACGCTGCGCGGCAACGGCCCCTGCCCGTCATACCAGAACCGCCGATCCTCCAGCCGATCCAGCAGCCACTCCCGCAGCGCCCGCTCCTGCCGCTTCTCCCACGGCTCAGTCGCCCAGCGCCGCTTGTACTCCGGCCGCTCCAGCAACCGGATCGACGGATTGCTAGCGATAAGGTCAAGCCGCCGCTGAACAAGATCCCGGTACGCTGCAGGCCAATGCCCGGGAAGCTCGGTGATCGAGGTGTATCCGTGGTGCGTGAACCAGGCGGTGGTCTCTTGTCCGGCTTGGACCTCACGTGCGAGCGAGATCTCAAATGCCCGCTGTCCTGGCGCTAGCCCGGGCAAGTCGTCCCCGGCGTATGTCGTGTCTTTCTCGATGAGGCCGTAGAGGCGGTATGCCTCCCAGTCCAACTCTTCCTGCATCGCGACCATGCGTTCCCGGATAGCTACGGACGCCTTTTGCGCGATCCTCAGAGCTGCAACTGAAGGCGTCCCGCCCGCGCATACTGTCGACGGCTCCTGCCTGCTGAGCTTCTGCGCGAGTTGGTCGAGCAAGCGCCCACGTTCCAATGGCAAGACCTGTGGCAACGGGTACTCCAGCAATGCGGTACTTGTGAACTCGTAGAACGAGTACCAGGGCTCGGGGCTCCAGCGGTTTCCGCCCCCGCTGGTATTATCAGCGCCAGTCTTTGCTTGACTTCTTTGCTTGATCCAGAAGCAAGCAGTCGAGGAGTTCAGAGCACCTAGCAGCTCAAGATACTCAGCCTCCGAGGCGCCTTCGGGCAGCTTGATCACCGGCGCAGACCTGTTGAAGACCTTTCCGCCCCGATCAAATACAAAATGATTGTGCGTGGCTACGAATGCGAAAGCAATCCCGAAAGGAAGTCTGTAGCGTTCGGGATGCCAACGGCTGAACTCGAACCATGTGAGGCCGATCTCTTCGTGAGTTCCTCCTGGTTCGCGACGTTCGCTGAGGATGGACTTAGCTCGCCAGAGAATCCTGCCCGCAGCGGCGTCGAGAGCCGCCTTCAAGGACTGATCGTATGGAAACAAAGACTCAAGACATGGCGTTAGATGCCAATCGCGAACGACGTCTCCGGCTACAAGTGGCACAATTCGCTGTTCCGTTATGCCCAAGCGAGCCCAGGTTCCGGCGTGGGCGAAGTAGGCTTCATCAGAGCCCGTATGGCATGTACGCCCTATCAACCTAACGCGAGGCCCAAGTCGATTCGGTGCCGCGTCGAGGCGATTCAGCAACTGAATGGCGCCGCCACCGCTGAGGCTCCACGGGTGAGTGGCGAGGAGCCTCCTTTCATGATCAGCAACGGTGACCCAGCCGTCATCCCAGCCGGGTTCGTCAACATGCTCGACGATCGAGGTCCAGACGACGCCCTTGGCTGGATCGTCCGGCTGGCCAGGTTCGCCTCGCGCGCCCAATACTGCGCGTACTTCCGATCCGACAGGTTGTTGGTGGCGGCCGACAATGATAACGGTGGGGGTGCCGTGGCCGGGGATGTAGGCGCCGGAAGTGTCGGCGACTAGGCGGAGGTCCTGGTGAGCTAGGAAATCCTCGATGAGCTTGGTGCCGAACTCTCGCTTCATGAACGAGTTGCTGGTGATCTGGCCGATCCAGCCAGCGCGTTCACCGCGCTTGGCCAGGGCGAAGAACTGTGCCATGAATGGCACGGTCATCGCGTAGGTGCCCTTGCAGACGTTGGCGTATTTGGAGCGGTAGATCTGGTTGAGGGCCTTGTCCTTGACGGTGATATAGGGCGGGTTGCCGACGACGACGTCGTAGCGCCCTTCCTCCAGCAGGGCCAGCAGGAGGGGGCCGTCCTCAGTGGCGTAGGTGAACGGCATGAAGGCGCTGCGGTCGCTCATGCTGGGGAACACGCCAGGGTCGGGGCCGTGGATGAGGGAGTCGCCAACGGCCAGGTGGAAGGTGAATGCCGGGGCGGTCTCCAGCGAGGTGAGGCCGGATGCCGTGAGGGCGGCGAGGGTGAGGCGGAAGCGGGCTACGGCGACCGCAAAGGGATTGAGGTCAACGCCGTGGATCGCGTCGAGGGCGGCCTGGACGCGGGCCTGGAGTTCCAGGCCGGGGGCGTGGCGGTGCCAGCGGTCGAGCAGGCGGTCGAAGGCGCCGAGCAGGAAGTGGCCTGACCCGCAGGTGGGGTCGATGAGCTTGAAGCCTTCGAGCGGGCGTTCCTTCAGTGCCGGTTCGAGCGTGCGGTCGAGGATGAACTCCTCGACGAAGACCGGGGTCTGCAGCAGCGCGTAAGTGTCTTTCGCGTGCTGGGAAAGGTCCTGGTACAGGTCGCCGAGGAAGCGAGTCGACAGCGAGCTATCCGCCAGGTCGTGCACGAGCGCGCCGTCCTCGCCGCGGCGGCGCCAGAAGTCCAGCAGCGCGGTGACCGCGTCACCGGACGGCGAGACCAGGTGCAAAGCAGAATGTGTGTCGACCAGTGCCTTCGTCGCGGGCAGGCCCGCGAGATGTGCGATAGCCGCTTCGAGCCATTCGCGGTCGGTGTCCTCGGGGTGGGACCGGAAGAACATGAGCTGGGCGTCGAGCGCCTCCTGCTGACGGTTCTCCGGCCCGGTGATCCACACCGGGGTGACGAGTGAGTTGTCCTCGCAGAACCGGATGAACACGCTGGTCAGTACCCAGGCGACCGCCGCCTGAGTGACCCGGTCGTCGCGCCACGCGGTCCAGGATGCAGCCGTCCTCGCTTTCTCCAGGGCTTGCTGGTGCTCCTGCTTCCAGCGTCCCTCCAGCTCTGTGTCGGCGGCGACTCTGGCGCGCAGGTCATCCTCCAGGATCAGCACCTGCCGCTGGAGATCCGAGGTCAGGCCGGGCGTCGCGGTCATGCGGTTCCTTCTGCGGTGGAAACGGTCGGCCGGGAATCGATCCACTCGGCGTCGAGGCGGAAGAACTGGCCGGGGGCCGCGAGCGGCAGCGGTCGTTTGTCGATGATGGCGCCCCGGTTGCCGGCGAGCTGCGGGACGAGCACCCAGATTGCCTGGCGCCGACGTACCCCGAGGTCCGCCCACCGGCTCAGCGCGGCGATGTGCCCGTACCTGGCCAGCGGCGCGATCTCTGTGAGCAGTACCGGGCGGGTTCCGTCCGGCGCATCGGCGCCTGCGGCCTCGATCGCGGCATCGACGGCGGGCACGCTGCGCTGGACGAGAGCCGCGAGGCCGGCCGCGTCGCGGCTGCCCGGCTGGGCCGCGTCCGCGGCCTGGACCAGCTCCCACGGTAGGCCGGCCACGGCGGCCTGCGCTCGCATGGCCTCGATCAGCACCTGGGTCACATCGACCACTGTGGCACCGAGCCTGCTGGTCAGTGCGTCGATGGCGCGGTCGGTCCGGTCAGCGTTGACACCGAGGGCGAGGAATGACCGGGCGGTCGCGCTTTCGGTCAGGCGGTGCCCAGATCGTCCGCCGGATACCAGCTCGGGGCCTGCAGGCGATGTCACGGTGGCCTGCCGGGAGGCCAGCCCGTTAGTGTCGGCGGCCCTGGTCGGTGAGCGGTAGCCATGGTGCGCGTCGTCGTAGATCAGGCCGAGCCCTGCGTCGCTGATGAGCTGGTCGAGCCGGGGGCGATCCGGCAGCTGCGGCAGCGCCGGGAACCTGGCCCTGACCCGGTCCCTGACGTCGCTCGCGGACACGGCCTGGGATCCGCCTACGCCGCTGAGCGCGAGCGCTAGTGCCTGGCTGGCGGGCAGGTCGCGGTGGTATAGCTCGTTCTGGCCGGACAGCACAGCTTCCCTGGCCAGTGCGGTCGCCAGTCGCAGCAGCCGGGCGTCGCCGAGGCTGACCGGTGACGGCATCTGACCCGCGCAGGCCCGGGTCCAGTCCTCCCGTAGCCGCTGACCGGCGCGTGCGGCGGGCACCAGCGGCTCGCCGGCTGTCCGGGCTCGGGTGAGGAGATCATCGGCGGTGCGGCCGAGCGCTTCCGCCGGGTCGAGCAGGGCGGCATCGTGGGCGAGCAGCACGATCCTGCCGTCCCGGCGGCGGGTGACAATCAGCTCGCCGCCCGCGTCGGCCCGGCTCAATGCGTGCGCCCGGTCCAGGGCCAGGCGCAGCAACCCGGCAGCGATCCTCCCAGGCGGCACCGAGTCCGGGGCGTCGGCCGGCGGGGGAAGCGCGGCGAGGACGGCGCCCGCCATCTCGCCGACCGTGGCGACGCCGCCGGCGTCGGCCAGCGACTGCCGGGCCGTTTCGGCAATGGCGTCGAGTAGGTCGCGGCAGGCCACATCGGCCGCCCATCCGTCCTGCAGGGCACCGACCTGCTGCGCAACCCGCGCTCTGGTCACGGCCAGCAGCCCGGCCATTTCGTTCTGGCTAGCAAAAGGATCAAGCCCTGGGTTCAGTCCCAGCAGCAGCCGGCCTGCAGCGCGCCGTGAGGCCGCGCGGGCCGTGCCGGCGTGTGCCAGCAGCAGCTCGGCCGCCGTGGCCGGATCGGGCAGGGTCGGGGTGCCCAGCCCCGGCACGGCCTGGCGCTGTTGCCCGCGGTCTGTGACGGTGGCGCCGAACGTGTCCCGCCACTGCCGGGCCAGCGCTTTAACCTCCCGGCGGGTCGCCTCGGCCACCCCGGACAGCCGGTTCAGCCGCACCGGGTCGACGGCAACCAGGTCGCCGACGGTGGCCACGGCGAAGGGTTCCAATGCGGACAGGGCACGGGCGGACAGGCCCGCGCCGGCCAGCGGAGTGGCTGGCTCGGCCGCGGCGGCGCGCTCGGCGGCATCGTCGGGGACGGTCCTGGGGACCGGAGCGAACACCGACCGCCATTCGGTCAGCATGTCCGCGGCGGTGTCCTGCCGCTCTTTGGCGCTGCGGGCCAGCGAAGTGCGGAAGAACGAGATGAGCGGGCCCGCGACCGTGGCGTCGAACATGCTGGCTTCGACGGCGGCCTCGTCGCGGACCGAGGCGGGGTCGGACATTCCGTCGCCGAACCGGGGTGTGGCTCCCGTGGCCATCTCGAACAGCACCACGGCGGCCGAGTAGCGCTCGGCCGCCGAGTCGTGCCGGCCGCGCTCGGGAGAGTCGAGGAACGGGTCGAGGTACGGCGGGGTGCCCGCGGTGACTGCGGTCGCTCCCGCGCGGGACAGCGAGAAGTCGAACAGCACCAGGTGCTTCGCCCGGTCGCCGCGCCCTTCCCGCACGCCGAGGTTGGCCGGCTTGATGTCCCGGTGATCGACGCCGGCCCGGTCCAGCGCGACCAAAGCTTCCAGCAGGTCGCAGCCCCACCGTTCCAGCAGGTCCAGGGACAGCCGCTCGCGGCCGCGCAGCACCTCCGCCAGCGTCTCGTCGCCGGCGCTCTCCAGCACCAGGGCCTGCCGGCCGCCGACGTCGATCGGCCCCTCGACCAGGTGGACCACCCGCGAGTCGGTCAGCCCTTCCAGCACCCTGGCCTCGGCGGCGATCCGGCCCGCGGCCGCGTCATCGATCGCGACCTTGAGCACGCGGGTGGCGTCCGGTCCTGAGTTGGCCACGGTCAGGTCGGTGACCAGCAGGCCGACGGCGGTGGACCCGGCGCCGAGCCGGCGTATCAGCCGGAACCGGCCGTCGATGACCGAGCCGGGAGCGGCGCCCAGCGGATCGACGACCTCCTCGCCCGGGCCGGCCAGGGATCGCTCGGCCTCCGCCAGCCGTTCCAGGAAGGACCGCACATCCGGCAGCCGCTCGCTGACCGTCGGCCGCGTGGCCTCCTGCACCAGCGCCCGGACGGCGGACGGCACCTGCGGCAGGTCGGCGGACAGGTCCAGGCCGCCGTCCCGGTGCAGCCGCTCGCGCAGGGCTGCCCGGTCGGCGGCCGCCGGACGGCCGGCCAGCGCGAAGTAGGCGAGGGCCCCGAGTGCGAACACGTCTAGCCGGACCCGGTCCGCGTCCCGGTTCCAGACGCCCTCGGGTGCCTGAAACGCCTCGGCCAGCCGCCGGTCCACGTCCACGGCGCCCGGCCGCATCAGCACGCTCGGCTGGTCCGGTGCCCGGCTCGCCCCGTCCGATGTGCCCATCAGGCCGGTGACACCGCCGCCAGACAACCCGGTCAGCGCCGGGCCGGCCACCGTGCCCGCACTCTGCCACTCGCCGACCAGGACCCGCATCTCGCCGTCGGGCAACGGACGGACAGACACGGCGTGCGGGGTCAGGCCGCGGTGCACCACGCGGTTCGCGTGCGCGTACGCCACCGCCTCGGCGACCTGGCGCAGCATCCTCAGCAGGTCGCCAGCCGGGACTGTGCCCGCGTGATCGGCCAGCCACAGGTCCAGCCGCTGGAACCGCTCGTCCAGCGGGTACACCAGGCCGACACCCAGGTCGCTGTCCACCAGATCCCGCGGCCGCAGCAGGGCGTCGTTCGCCAGCCGCGACATGACCCGGTACTCGTGCTCGGCGACCTGGTGCACCCTGGCCCGCGTGGTCGCCGTCGCGCCTGGCGGGGTCACCAGGAAGCGGATCCGGCCCCGGTCGGTGGTAGCTACCCGGTGAAACGCCGGCCAGTCCTGCCAGCCGTCGCCCTCGCCGAGCGGATCCTCGTCGATCACCCAGGAGCCGACCTCGCGCTGGCGGCGCTGCACGATCCCGATCCGCGCCATCAGCGCCGCGATGATCTCGTCCCGATTCGCGCCAACCGACTGCTGCGGGGTGGATGGCTCCAGCAGCCGCTCGGAGATGCCAGGCAGGCCAGTCCCGCTCTCGCTGCCATCCTGGCCGAACAGGTCGATCCGAGAGGCGGGTGGCAGCAGGCAGCGAACGCCGGGGTGGTGCAGGAAAACCGATTCCTGCACGAACGGCACGACGGTGCGGACATCGGGAATGCGGTGGCCGGTCTCCTGCGCCCAGCGGATCAGCTCATCTTGCAGCTTGCTGGCCAGCCGCTGCGCCTTGCGGCGGGCGAGCTTGAGCGGGGAATCCTCTGCCCGGTGACCGTCGCGGCGCCAGGTCAGGTCATCCCCGCGCAACGTGCCGGAATAGTACTTCAGCTCCACCAAATGCAGGCGGCGTCTGCCCAGCACCAGCAGATCCACCTCATGCCATTTGCCATGGCCATCGCGGAACTCGAAGTTCGACCAGGCACGGAAGGGCGCATTCGCGGGCAGCAGGGTACGGATGGGGCTCAGTCCCTCTGCCTCGTGCGTGAACTGAGAGGGCGTCACCTCGATCCAGCGTCGAACCTGCTGCGCCACGGTCTGTCTCCTCCACGTGCCTCACGGCTTACCCGCCAGGCTGATTCCGCCAAGCCTCCATCTTGCCAGCGGCCACCGCAAAAGGGGAATCAATGCTCATCAGCCTTTGCGTGGCGCAGATCCTCGAACATCACCGGCGTGCCTGATCCGCAACTCGGCCATTTGGCCGCTGATCTTCGCTTCCTGCGCACCACGGCGTGTAGTAGGAGGCGGAACCTGCCGATGCTGCCTGAGAGGCCGTACCGTCATCATCTGCGGACCTAATGTGAGCGCTGGATTCCAATAGGAGGCGGTGATGAGCCGGTGCGGCGTCGCGAAGTGCCGCGCCGTCGCTCACCAGCAGCATCTCGCCCGCTGCATCAGATGCAAGGCCCATCGCATCGAATGCGGCCTCAGTCAAACCTTGAGGCCGCAGTTGACCGGCCAGCTAATACTACCAGAGGATGCCAATGGGTGATTCCCTAGACCAAGGTCAGTACATTAATGACGGCCAGTGTCGAATTGTCTTTCCGATGCAATTCAGCGCGCGAGCGGGAGTCGAAGCAAGATATTCTTATCCATTGTTTATCTATGGACCGGGCGCGGCCCAGAGATAAACAATGGAGTCGCCGCGGCCGAAGGTGGTGCAGTTCTCGCTCACCGAGGAGGAGTTCGACGAGGTCAGCGCTGCTGCGGCCCGGTCAGGGCTGGCGCGTGGAGCATTCGCGGCTGAGGTGACGCTGGCGGCGGCGCGGGGAACTCCGGCCAGAACCGGATCGCCGCTGCGGGAGGCACTGGTGGAGGTGATGTCGGCGGCCGGGCTGGTGCGGCGGGCGGGGACGAATCTGAATCAGGCGGTGGCGCGGCTGAATGCGACGGGGCAGCGGGGCGGGGATCTGGTTCCGGCGGCGCAGTTTTGCGTGCGGGTGATCCGGCGGCTGGATGAGACCGCGGAGCAGTTGCGGCGGAGCATTCCGTGACATTGGCCGGGTGCTCCGGGTGATCGGGAAAGTGCTCCGGGGCACCAATGCCCGGCGGCTGCTGTATTACCTGTACGGGCCGGGGAAAGCGAACGAGCATACTGACCCGCACCTGGTCGCCGGGTTCGCTGATCCGGGTGAGCTGGAGCCGGAACGGCGGCCGGACGGATCAGCGGATCTGCGCCGCCTGGCCGGGTTGCTGGCCCAGCCGCTGGCCGCGCTGGCCGGGCCGGGTTATGACAAGTCGGTGTGGCACTGCGCCGTCCGCGCCGCACCCGATGACCGGGTGCTGTCGGACGCGGAGTGGGAGCAGGTCGCGGCTTCGATCATGGACCGCACCGGCCCCGCGCCTGCGGGTGATGATCTGGGGGTGCGGTGGGTCGCGGTCCGCCACGCCGCCGATCACATTCACATCGTGGCGACGCTGGCCCGGCAGGACGGGACCCGGCCGAAGATCTGGAATGACTTCTACCGGGTTCGGGAAGCGTGCCGGGACGCTGAGACACGGCTCGGATTGACGGCCACGGCCCCGGCGGATCGCACTGCGGCCCGGCGGCCGGCCCGTGCCGAGACGGAGCAGGCGGCCCGGCGCGGCTGGGACGAGCCGCCCCGGGTCAGGCTGCGCCGCGAGGTGTCCGCGGCTGCGGCGGGAGCGCGGACGGAGCAGGAGTTCTTCGCCCGCCTCGCCGGGGCCGGGGTGGTGGCCCGGCTGCGGTACAGCACCACGAACCCGGGCGAGGTGACCGGGTACGCCGTCGGCCTTCCGCAGCACACCGGGAAGGATGGCGGCATCATCTGGTACGGCGGCGGGAAGCTCGCCGCCGACCTGACCCTGCCCAAGCTGCGTGCCCGCTGGACCGCGCCCGGCACGGACGATTCTCCCCTGCCCGGGCAGGGGCCTTCCCCGGCTGCGGCGCGGGCCGTGCTGCGGAACATGGTCACCGGAGCGGCAGACGCGGCGCGGGATGAGGCCGGGTTCTTCGCTCGCCTTCGCGCCGACGGGGTGCTGGTGCGGCTGCGGTTCAGCGAGATCAACCCGGGCCAGGTCACCGGGTACTCCGTCGGCCTGCCCGGCCATGCCGGCGAGGACGGGGAGCCGTTGTGGTACGGCGGGGGTCGGCTGTCCGAGGGGCTGACGCTGCCCCGGCTGCGCCGCCGCTGGAACCCGGGCCGGGGCGGGACGGCGGATCACCGCGGGGCGTTCCGGTTCACCGTCCCGGAACGGGACGCGATCTACGCTCATGCGGCCCGCCAGGCCGAGATCGCGGCGGAGCACATCCGCCGCTGCGCCGCCGGTGATCCGCGGCAGGCCGCCGACGCGGCGTGGGCGGCCGCTGACACGCTCCACGCCGCGGCGCGGGCCCTGGGTAACCCGGCGCTGCGCCGAGCGGCGGACGGCTACGACCGGGCCGCGCGCGCCGGCTACGGCCGGATCCCCGGTGCCACGCGCGAGGGCAGGCAACTGCGCGCCGCGGCCCGGCTGATGGCGCTGAGCGGCAGCAGTCTCGGTGGCGGCACGACGCTGGTTACGATCGCGCTGATCGCGAACCTGGTGGCCCTTGCCGTCGCGGTCGCCGAACTGCGTGAGGCACAGCAGCACGCGGCGCAGGCAGCCGCGGCCCGGGCCGCGGCCACGCACCTGCATGCCGCCGTCGCCCAGGCTCGGTCCCAT
>WNFX01000904.1_pt1 | contig 29906 bp, 33 predicted proteins | sample 5400111 | NCBI WGS metagenome assembly WNFX01 (sample SAMN13153363, study PRJNA577476) | soil metagenome | isolation source: 40 cm soil or saprolite under grassland replicate 1 | place: USA:California | collected 2016-06-15 | reverse complement strand
TCACGCGCCCGCTCTAGCCTGAGCCGCTACCCGTGTCGTAGAGCGCGAGCCGGTCGCGGTGGACGACCTCGACGCCGCGCGGCCTGCCGCGAATCTCGTCGGCGCCCACGCTCGTCAGTCCTTTTGCGAACACGTTCCCGTCGGGCGCCTCGAGCTCGACGGCGTCGCCGGCCGCGAACGAGCCTTCGCAACGCACGACGCCGACGGCGAGGAGGCTCCGCCCATGGACGAGCAGCGCGGTCTGCGCTCCTTCGTCGACGACGAGACGCCCGACCGCGGGCTTCGCATAACGAAGCCAGAGCTTGAACGCGTTGTTGCCGTCCACGTCCGCCGCGGCGAAGCGCGTGCCGCGACTTTCGCCCGCAACGATCGGACCGAGCACCTCGCGGCCGCTTCCGGAAGCGATCACCGATGGAATGCCCGCAGCCGCCGCGAGCCGGGCGGCCCCGATCTTGCTCGCCATTCCGCCGCGCCCGACCGTGCTTCCTTTACCGAGCACCGCGTCGGCCGCGGCGGCGCCGTCGGCCACCAGTTGCGCGCCCGGAACGGCCGGGTGCGTCGCGTAGACGCCCTCCACTTCGGTCAGAAGGACCAGCAGCCTCGCGCGTGTCAGGACCGCGACCTGCGCGGCGAGCGCGTCGTTGTCGCCGAACGTGATCTCGTCCGTCGCCGTCGCGTCGTTCTCGTTAACGACGGGAACGACACCCAGCTTCAGCAGCGTGTCGAACGCGTTGCGGACGTTCACGTAGCTCGCACGCTCGGCGAGATCGGGCGCCGAGAGCAGGATCTGCGCGGCCTCGACTCCTTCTGCGCGCAGCGCGGAGTCCCACGCGGCCTGAAGTCGCGACTGACCCACCGCCGAAGCAGCCTGGAGCCTCGACGTGTCCGACGGCCGGCGCGTCAGCCCGAGGCGCGGCAGGCCGAGCGCGATCGCGCCGGACGAGACGATGCAGACGGGCTCGCCGCTCCGCACGAGCTCGCCGACCTCGGTGGCACGCGCGACGATCAGCGAGCGGCGGACGCGACCGTTCGCGTCGACGACAAGTGTCGAGCCGAGCTTGACGACGACGGTCATCGATGCTGGCTCCCGTCACCGACGATGCGGTACTGGCGGAGGCAAAGATCGAGGTACGTGACCGGCCCGCGCGGCCCCGGCGCGAAGTCGACGTTGACGCCCGTCTCCGGGACGCCGAGCAGTGCGAAGCCGTCGGTGAATCGGGTGGTGGCGTTCCAGAGGGCCGCGGTGCCGCGGTAGCCGTCCAGAAACCGCCGCGCCGCGGCCTCGTCTTCGGTCACGATCGTCGCGGCGAGCCCTGAGGTCCCGTCGTTGGCGATCCTCACCGCGTCTTCGAGACTTTCGACGATGTGCAGTGTGACCGTCGCGACCCGTTCGGGATCGCCGGCCCATTCGTGCCCGATCGGATCGCTCAGCGGCAGCACGCCGTCCACAGAAGCCGCGGCTGCGGTAGCGCGTACGTCGAGACCGTGCTCCGCGAAGACGGCGAGCAGCGTCGGCAGGAGCACGACCGCACCACGGTCGACGAGGGCGAGGTTGAGACGGTTGCAGACCCCGAGGCGGTCGAGACTCGCCCGTGTCACCGCGGCTAGACGCTCGTGGGATGCGCCGCTGTGCACATAGAGAACGCCGCCGCCCTCCGCGTGAGCGAGGGTCCGCACACCGTTCAGCGCCGCCCGCTGCGCGAGCGCTGCCGTCGAAGGCCCGCTGCCGCGCAGGATCACGAGCGGCACGAGCTCGGGAAGCGAGACGAGCGCCTCGGCTCCCGCGCGCTCAGGCGTGCGGACGAGCCCGACGACCTCGCGCGGCAAACCGGTCTCTTCCAATGCGGGCCGGAGCACCTCGTCGACGAGCGCCGTGACCGTCGCCAACGCTGCGCCGCCGGTGCGAAGGACGACCGCGTTCCCGCTCTTCAGGATCTGAGAGGCGATGTCCACCGCAACGTTCGGCCTGGCTTCGAAGTTTGCGCCGATCACCCCGATCGGTACTCGCCGCTCGGTGACCTCGAGCCCGTTCGGAAGCCGCCACGCACGAACCTCCCGCTCGAGCGGAGGGAGCGCGGCCGTCGCCTCGAGGCCCGCCGCTGCCGCTTCGATTCGTTCTTCGTCGATCCGCAGCCGGTCGAGGGCCCCGGTATCCAGGCGCGACGAGCCCGCGGCGACGTCCGCGCGATTCGCGTCGAGGACGACGTCGCGGTGCTCGCGCAAGCGCTGGGCGGCCCGTCGCAGCGCCTCGTCGACGAGACCGTGATCGAGACCCGCCAGAGCCGCGCGCGCAGCGCCCGCCTCTGTCTCGACAAGGCGAAGAGCCGTCTCATTCCTAACTACATCGACCGTCGCTTTACTTTATACTGCGGGAACAGAGGGCGGGCTTGCCCGCTCCGCATCAAGAGAGGCTGAGGGAACCGGCCCGATGAAGCCTCGGCAACCTGCGGCGTCCGCAAGGTGCCAAGCCGGCCGAGCAGAGCGACAAGCGCTCGGACGATGTAGAGCGAAGCTAACCAAGGAGACCGCCGTGCCCGCCACACACCTGTCCTGCACCCGCTGCGGCAACGAGCTGCAACTCGAAGCCGTCGGTGCCTGCCCACGTTGCTTCGGACCTCTCGAGCCCGTCTACGACATCGACGAGGTCCGCCGAACGCTGACGCACGAAAGCATCGAGGCCGGTCCGCCCTCCCTCTGGCGCTACGCACCGCTCTTGCCGGTGGAAGTGCCGCGCGACCCGCGGCTTGCGCCAGGGCTGACGCCACTCGTGCCGGCGACGCGCCTCGCCGCGCAGCTCGGCCTCGCCGAGCTCTATCTGAAGCTCGACACGGCCAACCCGACGCATTCGTTCAAGGACCGTGTCGTCGCCGTCGCGTGTGCGAAGGCACAGGAGCTCGGGCTCGAAACGCTTGCCTGCTCTTCGACCGGAAATCTCGCGAACGCAGTGGCCGCGCGGGCGGCCGTCGAAGGCCTCGACGCCGTCGTCTTCTGTCCCTACGACCTCGAACGCGAGAAGCTCGTCGCGACTGCGGCGTACGGAGCCCGGATCTACGCCGTCCGGGGAAGCTATGACGACTGCAGCCGCCTCACGGTCGAGCTCTCGTTCGAGCTGCCCTGGGGCTTCGTCAACGTCGGCCTGCGCTCGTACTACGCCGAAGGCTCGAAGACGGTCGCCTACGAGGTTGCGGAGCAACTCGGTTGGGAGCAGCCGGACGTGGTCGTCTGCCCGGTCGCGTCGGGCTCGCTGCTGTCGAAGGTCGGCCGTGGCTTCCGCGACTTCCGCGAGCTCGGGCTCGTGAGCGGCTCCGTCCCCAGGCTGATCGGCGCCCAGGCGCACGGCTGTTCGCCGATTGCTGCGGCCTTCGCCGAGGACCGCCCCGTGAAGCCGGTCCGGCCGGACACGATCGCCCGCTCGCTCGCGATCGGCAGCCCCGCCGACGGCGACGCGGCGATCGCGGCAACGCGGGAGTCCGGCGGCTCGATTCACGCCGTGCCCGAGCAGGAGATCGGAGAGAACATGGCCCTCCTCGCGGAGACCGCGGGTGTCTTCGGCGAGACCGCAGCCGGCGTGACGCTTGGGGCGCTCAGGGAAGCGATCCGACGCGGCGAGGTGGGCCCCTCCGACAAGGTCGTTCTGCTCGTGACCGGCGACGGACTGAAGACGCCGGGCCCGGTCGCCGATCGCTTCGCGCCGATCGACATCCCCGCCGACGCCGATGCGCTGCTCGCGGAGCTCGGAGTAGCGGTCTAACCTCAGACGAGCACATGTCAGCAGAGCCGACTATCGACGCAGCGCTGGCCCGTCTGCGCGGGCTCCTCGCGGTCAACGACATCGCCGTGCTCGAGCTCATCAACCGTCGGCTCGAGCTCGTCGACCAGATCAAGCAGCGCAAAGCGGAGCTCGGTGTCGCGTTCGTCGATCCCGAGCGCGAAGCCTGGCTGCTCGACCATCTGCGCAGCGCGAACAACGGGCGGCTGAGCGACGAGGGCCTGCGCGAGCTCCTGACGACACTGCTCGACCTCACCAAGCGCGAGCTCGCGGGTTAGTGCCCCTTCGAGTCGTCTCCCTTCCCGGCGACGGGATCGGCCCCGAGGTGTGCGACGCCGCGGTCCGTGTGCTCGCTGCGCTGCCGATCGACGTCACGGTCGAAGAGCATTCGTTCGGAGGCCATGCCATTCACGAGCACGGCGACCCGTTGCCGGCAGAAACGCTCGCGGCCTGCCGGGCAGCAGACGCCGTTCTGCTCGGTGCGGTCGGCCTCCCCGAGTTCGACGGCGCGGCCGTGCGGCCCGAACAGGGCCTGATCCGCCTACGCGGCGAGCTCGACGTCTACGCGAATCTTCGCCCTGCCCGGAATGACGGCATCGACCTGCTGATCGTTCGCGAACTCGTCGGCGGGCTCTATTTCGGAGCGAGCGGCCGGCGTCCCGACGGTTCTGCGTTCGACACGTGTGAATACACGCCGGCAGAGATCGACCGGATCGCGCGACGGGCGTTCGAGCTCGCGCGCGGCCGCCGCGCATTCGTGACCTCGGTCGACAAGGCGAACGTGCTCGAGACGTCACGGCTCTGGCGCGAGGTCGTCTCCCGGCTCGCCGGCGACTACCCCGACGTGCGACTCGAGCACATGCTCGTCGACAACGCCAGCCTCCAGCTCGTGCTCGATCCGACTCAGTTCGACGTGATCCTGACCGAGAACACGTTCGGCGATATCCTCTCCGACGTCGCGGCAGGAAGCTGCGGCGGTCTCGGCGTCGCTGCCTCGGCGAGCCTCGGCGAACGAGCCCCCGGCATTTTCGAGCCCGTGCATGGCACGGCGCCCGACATCGCGGGGCAGGGCATCGCGAATCCGACGGGCGCGCTCCGTTCGGTTGCTCTGCTGTTGCGGCACGCCGCGGGAGAGCACGAACTGGCAGACGAGCTCGAGCAGGCGGTCGACGCGGCAGTGCAATCGAACCCGACTCGCGATCTTGGCGGCAACGCGACGACGATCGAGTTCACCGACACTGTGCTCGGCCGGCTCGCGGCAAAAGCGGAGCGGTGACGACGGTCGCCTATCCCGGCGGAGCGGCAGCCCATAGCGCGGCCGCAGCCGAGCGCCTCTTTCCCGGTGATCGCGAGCTCGTCTCGCTTGAGACATTCAGCGACGTCGTCCAGGCGACAGCTTCGGGCAGCGTTGCGTACGGAGTCCTGCCGATCGAGAACTCGCTGGCGGGACCGGTGGCCGAGACGCACGATCTGCTGTACGACGCGCCGCTCTCGATCGTCGCCGAGACGTCTCTGGCGATCCGCCACCATCTCGTCGCTCGCGGACCGCTGGCGGAGAGCGACATCCGCATCATTCGCTCCCACCCGGTCGCGCTAGAGCAGTGCCGCAAGCTTCTGGGGAGGTTAAACGGAATCCGCGCGATCGCAGCCTCCACGACTGCTGATGCCGCCGCGCAAGTCGCCGAATCGGACACGCCCGGGGAAGCTGCAATCGCCAGCGATCGGGCCGCTGCCATTTACGGTTTGGAGGTGATCGAACATGACGTTGGAGACCATCCCGAAGCGTTCACACGGTTCGTCTCGATAGCGACCCATACGCGCATCGACCGTGAGCGCGACGACTGGCGGACGGCCTTCTCGTTCGTGACCGACCACCGGGCCGGCGCGCTTCACGGTGCAATCGAGCCGTTCGCGCGTCACGGGCTCGACCTTCTGCAACTCGTGTCGCGGCCGATCCCGCATTCGCCGTTCAAGTACCGCTTCGACGCGGTGCTCGCCGGCCATCCACTCGAGCCCACGACACGCGCCGCGTTCGCAGAGGTGCGCACGCATGTGCGTGACCTGCGCGTGTTGGGCTCCTACCCCGCGGGGGCCTAGGCGGGGAGCGCCGACGTGTCGACTGGCGCAGCGTGCGAAAGCTCGTACGCGGTGATCGTCTCCTCGCGCTTGAGCGTGAGCGCGATGTCGTCGAGCCCCTGCAACAGCGACTCACGCGCAAACGGCTCGAACTCGAACGGCACGACGAGATCCCCCGGCCCCGACACCTGCTGGGCTTCGAGGTCGACCGTCAGCGACTCGCCTCCTGCAACGGCGCGCATGAGTGTTTCGACCGCGTCAGCCGGCAACACGACCGGGACGATTCCGATCTTCAGACAGTTCGTGTGGAAGATGTCGCCGAACGACGGCGCGATGATGACCTCGAAGCCGTAGTCCTGCAACGCCCAGGCCGCGTGCTCCCGCGAGGAGCCGGAGCCGAAGTTCCGTCCAGTGACCAAGATTCCGGCGTCCGCGTATTCCGGACGGCGCAGTTCGAAGTCCGGCTGCTTCATCCAGTCGAAGAAAAGAAACTCGCCGTAGCCGCTTCGCTCGATGCGCTTCAGAAACTGCTTCGGGATGATCTGGTCCGTGTCGACGTCGGCCCGGTCGAGCACGGCCGCGCGAGCGGTGACGCGGCGGAACGGCTTCATCCTGCGTTGCTGACGGCCTGCGGATCGACGAAGTGCCCCGCGAGGGCAGCGGCGGCAGCCAGAGCAGGGCTCACGAGATGTGTCCGCCCGCCTGCACCTTGGCGCCCTTCGAAGTTGCGGTTCGACGTCGAGGCGCAGCGTTCGCCGGGTTGGAGGATGTCCGGGTTCATCCCGAGGCACATCGAGCAACCCGCTCGCCGCCACTCGAAGCCGGCGGTCGTGAAGACCTTGTCGAGCCCTTCCTCTTCCGCCTGCCGCTTGACGCCGGCCGAGCCGGGGACGACGAGCGCGCGCACATTCGGATGGACACGCTTTCCGGAGACGACCGCGGCCGCGGTGCGCAGGTCCTCGATCCGCGCGTTGGTGCAGGAGCCGATGAAGACGCGGTCGATGCTGATGTCCTCGATCTTCATGCGTGGCGCGAGACCCATGTACGTGAGAGCTCGCTCGACTGCGTCGCGCTCCGCGGGATCGTCGTAGTCCGCCGGGTCCGGCACTTCGCCGTGCACGGGGACGACCATCTCCGGATTTGTCCCCCACGTCACCTGCGGGGCGAGGCTGGAGACGTCGACGGTGAGGTCGCGCTCGAAGGTCGCGTTCGGATCGGTGGCGAGCGAGCGCCAATGGTCGAGAGCGCGCTCCCAGTCCGCCCCTGCGGGCGCGCCGGGCCGTCCTTCCATGTACGTGAAGGTCGTGTCGTCGGGAGCGATCATCCCGGCGCGGGCGCCCCACTCGATCGACATGTTGCAGACCGTCATGCGGCTTTCCATCGAGAGGCTCCGGATTGCCGGGCCGTCGTACTCGACGACGTAGCCGACGCCGCCCGAGATGCCCGCCTGGCCGATCGCGGCGAGGATCATGTCTTTGGCGGCGACGCCCGCCGGCAGCTCGCCGTGGAAGTTGACGCGCATCGTCTTCGGTCTTCGCTGCGGGAGGGTCTGCGTCGCGAGCACGTGCTCCACCTCGGACGTGCCGATGCCGAACGCAAGGGCGCCGAACGCGCCGTGTGTCGACGTGTGGCTGTCGCCACAGACGATCGTCATCCCGGGCTGTGAGATCCCGAGCTCCGGGCCGATCACGTGGACGATGCCCTCGCGGCCGCTCCCCGTTGCGTACAGCGGTACCCCGAACTCCTCGCAGTTCTCGCGCAGCGCGTCGAGCTGTCTGCGGGCGAGCGGATCGGTGATCGGCCCGTCCTCGGTCGGGACGTTGTGGTCCATGGTGGCCACCGAGAGATCGGGGCGGCGGACCCGACGCCCGGCGAGCCGCAGACCCTCGAATGCCTGCGGCGAGGTCACCTCGTGGATGAGATGCAGGTCGACGTAGAGCAGCACGGGCTCGTCGTCGGGCTCGACGACGACGTGGCTGGTCCAGATGCGGTCGAACAGCGTTTGCGGTGCCATCCGGTTCTTCTTAGCCGACGGGCTGTGAGAAGTAAAGCCGGGACTCGTCCGCGCTATCGCGGAGCCGCTGCCGTAGGCCGACGACCTCGCCGACGACGACCAGAGCAGGCCCGGGGAGGCTGACCGCTGCGTCTGCGATGCCACTCACATCTGCGACGACGACCTCCTGGTCGGGACAGGTCCCGCGCGAGATCACGGCGGCAGGCGTGGACGGGTCGAGCCCGAGGACCAGCAGGCGCTTGCACAACGAGTCGAGCTCGTTCAGCGCCATGAAGAGCACCAGCGTCTCTGGGCCGGCCGCCGGCTCGAGCTCGACCTCCCCGTCCGCCGAACGTCCGCTGACGACGCGCACCTGCGCCGAAAGCCCCCGGTGTGTCAGCGGAATGCCTGCGGCCGCGGGTACCGCGGCCAGAGCCGAGACACCCGGGATCACCTCGAACGGAACCTCGGCCTCCGCGAGCGCGAGCGCCTCCTCGCCACCACGCCCGAACACGAACGGATCGCCTCCCTTCAGTCGAACGACCTCCAGGCCTTGCGACGCGAGATCGACGAGGAGGTGGTTGATCTGCTCCTGGTCGAGGCCGTCCCGGGAGATCGCCAGTGCGTCTGCCGGTGCCTCGGCAACGAGCTCGGGTGCGACGAGCCGGTCGTAGACGAGCGCGTCGCAACGGCGCACGAGCTCGAGCCCGCGCGCGGTGATCAGACCCGGGTCGCCGGGGCCGGCGCCGACGAGCCAGACGGTCACGAGAGCGCCTCCGCGACGAGCTGCTCGAAGTAGGACTTGCGCTCCTGGTATGTGGCGAGGTGCTCGCGCGCCCAGGGCCGCAGCTCGCGGAGCTCGCGCGCCAGGCGCGCGTGTTCCGGGCCCACGACGGCGGCGATCTCGCTGCGCAACCGCTGAGCGAGCGCCGGCGAGGCGCCGCCGGTGGAAACGGCGACGGCGATCGGATCGATGCGATGCACGGCCGGCAGGATCAGGCTGCAGAGCTCTGGATCGTCGACGACGTTGCAGAAGATCCCGAGCCGCTCGGCGTCCTCTTTCACTCGGCTGTTCACCTCGCGGTCCGGCGTGGCTGCGATTGCGAGCCACTTGCCGCCGAGATCCCAGCTCGCGTAACGCCCCTGGATCCACTCGACCGGCAGGTCGAGCAGCTCGGGAACGATCTCCGGCGCTGTGACCGTGACGCGTGCGCCGCACTCGAGCAATCCGCGCGCCTTCTCAAGCCCGACGTTCCCACCGCCGACGACGATGCAGTCGCGCCCCGTCAGGTCGAGGCAGGCCATGTAATAGCGCGTGTCAGCCATTGTGCTCCGCGAGCGCCGCCGCAACGGCCGGCGCTCCGCCCGCGACGAAGCTTGCGTTCACGCGTACGAACGGCGCCCACCTCTCCGGCAGCGCGTCCTCCGGAAAGATCGCCTCGACCGGGCACTCCGGCTCGCATGCGCCGCAGTCGATGCACTCCCCGGGGTCGATCACGAGCATGAGGTCGGTCTCGTGAATACAGTCGACCGGGCAGACGTCGATGCAGCTCTTGTCCTTCTCGTCGATGCACGGTTCCGCGATCACGTAGGTCATCAGACGCCGACCGAGTGGAGTCGGGCACCGGAGCGATCGAGCCGGATCGTCAGCTCGAGCCCTTCGACGCCGATGCTGAGGAGGTACGCGCCGGGCCCGGCCGCCTGCACCTTGACCTGCTCGAGTGTCTTGCCCTCGAGCGCCGTAAGCGCCCCTGTGACGTCTCGCGTGCTCTCGGAGAGCTCCTTGCCCCCCGGCAGCTTGCGATAGGTCTTGAGCGCGGCCTGCTCGCCCTCGGGACCGTAGACGCCACGGATGCGCCCGGTCGACAGGCCGAGCTCGATGATCTCCTCGAGCGCCTGCGCGTCGTCCTCGCCGAGCTCGCCGTCCTGCACCGCTGCGACGAGATCGGCGAGCCGGCCCACGCCGCTCCGCGTCCTGCACGAGTGCCAGCACGGCCTGGGCCTCGCCGAGCGCGACCTCGGCCGCCGCCGCGTCGAGCTTCACCGCGGGGCTAGTCATCGGCGTCCTCTCCGAGGATGGCGTGCAACTCGTGCTCGAAGCCGCCGGTCTCGATCGAGCAGTGGATGCCGCATTCCTTGGGTGCGTTCGTCTCCCACCACCAGCGCCCGGCGCGGTCGGCCTCGCCGGAGCGAATCGCCCGCGTGCACGGCGCGCAGCCGATCGACGTATAGCCCTGGTCGTACAGCGGGTGGTACGGCACCTCGTTCTCGCGCACGTAGTCCCAGACCTCGTCCTTCGTCCATTCGGCGAGCGGGTTGAGCTTCACGATCGCGCCGTGGTCGTGATCGATCTCTACCTTGCGGATGTTCGTCCGCGTCGCCCATTGATCGCGGCGAAGCCCTGTGATCCAGGCGTCGAGCGTGGCGAGGTGCCGCGTCAGCGGTCGGACCTTGCGGACGTTGCAGCAGAGGAGGCGGTTCTCCACCGACTCGCGAAACAGGTCGAGCCCCTTCCTCTCGACCATGCGGCGGACGTGCTCCTCCTCCGGTGCGAGGACCTCGAGATCCAGGCCGGGGTAGCGGTCGCGCAGCTGCGCGATCAGCTCGTGCGTCTCTGCGGGCAGCCGGCCCGTGTCGACGGAGAAGATGCGGATCTCGGGATCGATCCGGTACGCCATGTCGATGATCGCCACACCGTCGATCTGGAACGCGGTCGAGACGCCGATCCGCGGGCTGAAGCGCTCGATCGCCCACTCGAGGACGGTCTCGGGCTCCTCGCCCTCGAACGCGACCGAGAGCTCGCCTGCCTCCAACTCGTCGAGAAGCTCGAACGTGCTCACGCGGCAACCTCTTCGCGCCGATTACGCGCCGGCTCGAGCTGCGCCAATAGGCCGAGCTCTTCGTCGGAGAGGCGCCGTTGGAAGTCGGTGAAGGATTCTGCATCGCGGCGATCCTCGAGCCAGCCGCGGATCAACCCCTCGACTGCGGCCTCCAAGCCGTCACTGGGGACGCGGCGAAAGACGGGCCGGGCGATCGCAGGGTCAGGGCCCAGCGAGCCCCGCACGAAAATGTCGTAGGCGGCAAGCCGACGACCGTCGGCGTCCTTCCCGGTCGTGCCCTGGAAGCCGAGGTCTCCCACCCAGTGCTGCGCGCAGGCGTGCGGGCAGCCGTCGAGGTGCAGCCGCAGCTCGGCGATCTGCTCGCCGAAGACGCCCTCGAGGTGCTCGACGAGGCGTGTGAGCCTCTGCTTCGTCTCGCCGACGGAGAAGTTGCAGTGCGGCTCGCCCGTGCAGCCGATCGAGTTCGCCCAGACGTTGTTCGTCGTGAGCGGGAAGCCGATCTCCTCGAGCCTCGCGACGACATCGCCGATGCGCTCGTTCGGTACGCCGCTGACGACGAAGTTCTGCTGGCGGGTGATGCGCACGTCGCCGCCGAACGACTCGACGAGGTCGGCGACGGCGATCAACTGATCGCCCGACGCGAGCCCGACGCGGACGGGAACGCCGATATACGAAAGACCTTCCTGCTTCTGCGCGTGCACCCCGACGTGGTTGGAAGGCTGCACGTCGATCGGCGGCAGCTCGAAGTCCTCGAGCGTCCGGCCGAGCCTCGCCTCGACACGCTCGCGCATTCCCTCCGCGCCGACGTCGTCGACCATGAACTTCAGGCGCGCCTTCACGCGCGAGACGCGGTAGCGCAGGTCCTCGCTCCACACGTTCGTGATCGCGGAGAGGATCTCGATTGCCTGGTCGGCCGGCACGAACACGCCGAGGTCGCGCGCGATCCGCGGCACCGACGACAGGCCGCCCCCGACCTTGACCGCGAAGCCCTCGCGTCCGTCCTTGACGACGCCGATCAGGGAGACACAGTTGATCTCCGGCGCGTTGCAGCGGTCGGCGCAGCTTGCGATCGTGTACTTGTGCTTGCGCGGCAGATTGGTGAAGCCGGGATTGCCGTAGAAGAAATCGGCCACCTGCTCCACGAGCCCGGTGGAGTCGAAGAGCTCGTGCGCGTCGAGTCCTGCAACCGGGCAGCCGGTGATATTGCGGACCGTGTCACCGCAGCCGCCGGCCGTCGTGATCCCCGCTGCGTCGAGATCGGCGAAGACGTTCGGCAGCTCCTCGAGGCGAAGCCAGTGGAGCTGAATGCACTGACGCGTCGACAGTTCGGCGTCGCCGCGGCCATAGCGATTCGAGACCTCGCCGATCGCCCGCAGCCTCGCCGGGGGAAGGATCCCGCTCGGGATCTTCAGCCGGAGCATGAACGTCCCCACCTTCGGCTTGTCGTGGTAGAGGCCCCACCATTGGAGGCGGACGACGTCCTCCTCCGGAACGCTTTCGTAGCCCATAGCGATCAGCGCCGGCAACTCGTCGCGGATGCCCAGCGGCGCCTTTGCCTGTTTCAGCCGTTCGACGGGGTTGCGCTTGAGCACGAGCTCCCACGTCGCGGGCTCCTTCTGGCGGGTGGGGGCGGCAGTCATTTCCCGTTTCTATCAAAAATGAAGTCGCTTTACATCTGCAACGATTGACAGCGTGATCGAGCTTCGACGGATCTCGAGCCTGCCCCCGTACGCCTTTGCCGAGATCGAGCGGCTGAAGCTCGAGCTCCGCCGGGCCGGCGACGACGTCATCGACCTCGGCTTCGGCAATCCGGACATCCCCTCGCCTGCGATTGCCGTTGAGAAGCTCGCCGAGGCGGCGGCGAAGCCCCGGAACCACCGCTACTCGGCCAGCCGCGGCATCCCCAAGCTGCGCGAGGCCGTCTGCGGCCTCTACGCGCGCCGCTTCGGGATCGAGCTCGATGCGGATCGAGAGGCAATCGCCACGATCGGAGCGAAGGAAGGGCTGGCTCACCTGCTCTGGCTCCTGGTCGAGCCGGGAGACGTGGCGCTCGTCCCAGCGCCGAGCTACCCGATCCATCTGTTCGCTCCTGTTCTTGCCGGCGCGTCCGTGGCTCAGGTGGCGATGGGAGCCGGGGAAGACGTGTTCGCCAACCTCGAAGAGGCCTACGACCGCTCGCGGCCCCGGCCGCGGGCGTTGATCGTTTCGTTCCCCCACAACCCGACGACCGCTACCGTCGATGCGGCGTTCATGCAGCGCGTCGTCGACTTCGCCCGCGAGCGCGGCATCGTCGTGGTGCACGACTTCGCCTACGCGGACATCGCCTTCGACGGCCACCGGCCCCCGTCGATCCTCGCGGCCGAAGCGGCGCGCGAGGTCGCCGTCGAGCTGTACACCCTCACGAAGGGGTACTCGATGGCGGGCTGGCGCGTCGGTTTCGCGGTCGGGAACGCGGAGATCGTCGCCGCGCTCGGGCGGCTCAAGTCATACCTGGACTACGGCACGTTCCAGCCCATCCAGATCGCCGCCACCGTCGCAATGGTGCAGGCGGCCGAGTATCCGGCGGAGGTCTGCGAGCTGTATCGCAGCCGTCGCGACACGCTTTGCGACGGGCTCACGCGCATCGGCTGGGAGATGACGAAGCCGCTCGGAACGATGTTCGTCTGGGCACCGATCCCGGCGGCCTACCGCGCCCTTGGCTCGCACGAGTTCGCGCTCAAGCTGCTCCGCGAGGCGAAGGTCTCCGTCAGCCCGGGAGCCGGCTTCGGGCCCGGTGGGGACGGTCACGTCCGTTTCGCACTCGTCGAGAACGGGCAGCGGATCGCGCAGGCCGTCCGCGGGATCCGCTCGGCGCTGCAGCTCTAGGTGGGGCCGGGAGCGGCGTCGCGGCCGCCCCCGGTCGCTGACGCGAGATCAGCTCGTCGACCCGAGCGCCGGCTCTGCCGCCGTCCGGGTACTGGGTCCCACGTTGTTGCCGACATGGGCGTGCGCTTCGGTTCCATAGCCGCCGGGAGATCGCATGGAGAAAGCAGGCCCGAACCGCCGTGGACAGTGTCAGTCCTCCCCTTCTCCGAGCTAGAGGCTTGATGTGAAACTCCAGGAATTGACGCCTACTTCGCAAGGTAGGACACTTCCTGGTCAAAGCGGCGATGAGGGGAGGAAATAATGAGGCAACCTAAGGTTTTGCTGCTGTTCACGGCAGCGCTGATGTTGGGAGCTGCGGTGTTCTTGGGAACGGCAGCGAGCGCACGAGCCGAGTACGGGCCGGGCGCGGTGTACCAGGTCGAGATCTCGGCCAACTCGGTGCCGGGGCCATCGTTTTGGTTCTGGGCAGAGCTCGATCCCGGCGGGACGAGCGGTGATTACCAGATGACCGACTGCATCCATGTCGGTCGTGGCGGACCAAATGCTGCTGCGCATGCCTCAGGCGAAGTCGAGAGCTGGTACGTGAGCGGCGGCATGCTCACGATGACGGGCGTCAAGATCATCGGCGGCGCGGAGACGGCGACGATCTCGGTGGCACTACCGTCGTCGGGCATGTACGGGCACTCGAACGAGGTGACCGTGACCGTGACGTCCGCGATCGTTCCGATCTTTCCGATCGGAACAGTATTCAGCTTCAGTGGAAGCGCGGCGCAGGTGCAGCTTGCGCCATAGGTTCCGGGACTGAGAGCAGGCAGACGAAACGAGGGCGGCTGTTGTACGGACAGCCGCCCTCGACAACAGGGTCTTTTCACATCAATCCTCTAGCTTTAGGCGGGCTCCGCCGTAGGCTCTGGGCGGGACCAGCCCCTTCCTGTGCTCCTCTACCCACGCCGGCTGCACGCCGTGCCCCCCCGTCGCCCAGAGGGCCAACGCCTAGTGCAGAAGTTCCGTACCCCCTGGAACCGGGATGTAGAACTCGGGCTAGCCCCACATGCCGTGCCCGGAGACGTCGAGGCCACTCGTCTCGGCTTCTTCCTGACGCGAATGCCCCACAGCTTCTTCAGCGTCCAGAGGATCCCGAAGGAGGCGCTGAACGTCCACACGCCGCCGGCGGCCAAGGCCGAGCGCCTGAACGCCGGCCCACGGCCTCGTCGAACAGCACCCGATAGCGACAAGTACCAGCTGGGCCCGCAGCTCCTCCAGCTCTCGAACCGCTGCCTCGATCTCAGCGAGCTGCGCTCCCGCTCGCCTATTCCGAGGCGCTCGCAGGACGCGCCGACGAAGCTGACCGGCCAGACGCTCGTGACCCCCGCGGCGCTCAGCCGCGACCTACGCAGTTCGGGAGCGAGGGTACGCCGTCGAGAAGGAGGAGGCGGTGCTCGGCGAGGGCGGGGTTGCCGCGCCGATCTTCGATCGCCGCCCCCGAGGCGGTCGGCGCAATCGGCGTCGTCGGCCCACGCGAGCGCGTCATCGGCCGCGGCCGCGACAAGAAGCTCGGCACCGCCGTGATCGAGGCCCGCGCGAGGCATCTCCCGCGACCTCGGCGCAACGCGCTGGCCCGCGATCTGAAGATCTGATCCGATGAGTTCTGCGGCGCGACACGGTCTTCCGTGAAGACACCGATGAAGGAGCTGATCACGATGGCAAAAGTCAGGTGCGACATCTCGATGTCACTCGACGGTTTCGTCGCCGGACCGAACCCGAGCCTCGAGGAGCCGCTGGGGGCCGGAGGCGAGCTCTTGCATGAATGGGCCTTTGCGGCCGCCAGCTGGCGGGAGAGTCATGGCCTCTCGGGCGGCGAGACGAACGCCGACTCCGAAGTCCTGCAGGAATCGATCGACTCGACCGGAGCCGTCGTGATGGGCAGGCGGATGTTCAGCGGCGGTGAAGGTGCGTGGGAACCCGATCCCCGCGCGGAAGGTTGGTGGGGAGACGAGCCTCCGTTCCACGTGCCGGTGTTCGTGCTCACGCATCACGCTCGCGAGACCTTGGTCATGAAGGGAGGCACGTCTTTCAACTTCGTCACCGACGGCATCGGGACCGCACTCGAGCAGGCCCGGGCGGCCGCAGGAGACAAGGACGTTCTGCTCGCGGGCGGCGCCAACATCGTCCAGCAGTACCTCGAGGCCGGACTGCTGGACGAACTACAGATTCACGTCGCCCCCGTGCTCCTGGGCGATGGGACGTCCCTCTTCGACCGGCTCCGAATCGAGCCACTCGGGCTCGAAGCGACGAGGATGATCGCGTCTCCTTCCGTCACTCATCTGCGCTTCAGGGTGCCGGCACGAACGACCTAGATCAGCTCGGCTGCCCCACGATCCGGATATAGGGCCTGGGCGATTCCCAGCCGTCCGGATACGTCTCTTTCGCCTCGTCATCCGAGACGGAGCCCGCGATGATCACGTTCTCGCCCTGCTGCCAGTTCACCGGCGTTGCGACCTTGTGCTTCGCGGTCAGCTGCAGCGAGTCGATCACCCGCAGCACCTCGTCGAAGTTCCGGCCAGTCGTCATCGGATAGACGAGGATCAGCTTGATCTTCTTGTCGGGGCCGACGACGAAGACGTTGCGCACCGTCTGGTTGTCGGCCGGCGTGCGCGCAGTCGGATCGCCCTCGACCGAGGCCGGCAGCATCTCGTAGAGCTTCGAGACGTTGAAGTCGGCGTCGCCGATCATCGGATAGTTGGGCGCGAAGCCCTGCGTCTCCTCGATGTCCGCGGACCACTTCGCGTGGTTGTCCACCGGATCCACCGACAGCCCTATGACCTTGACGTTCCGCCGGTCGAACTCGGGCTTGATCTTCGCCATGTAGCCGAGCTCGGTCGTGCAGACAGGGGTGAAGTCCCGCGGGTGCGAGAAGAGCACGGCCCACGAGTCGCCGATCCAGTCGTGGAAGCTGATCGGGCCTTCAGTCGTCTCCGCCGTGAAATCCGGTGCAGTGTCGCCAATCTGTAGGGCCATCTTCTCCTCCTCTCGAATAAGTGGTGTCTACCAAACGTAGCCACGCTGATCCACCCTCCGCAGTGACGCCACCGGTCAGCGCTTCTTGACAGCGTAGTCGCCGAGACCACGCTCGAGTCGTGCAAACGCCCGCTTGCCCTGGGAGCGCACGCTGGCGACCAGCTCCGGACCGCGCAACCCGCCCAGGACGCTCGCCCGAACATGCTCGACCAGCGCCCGCTGCGCGCCCATCAATGCGGTCGCGACGACTCGGGGCTCGACGTCGGCGGGGCGGGCGCCGGCCTCCGCGGCGACGAGCTCGGCGAGGGCGTGCGTGTAGTCCTCGACGATCTCGCGCTCGCGTGACCGGAGCGCCGGACTGGCGTCGATGATGCGCGCCGCGGTGACGATGATGTCCGCGCGGTCGGCGAGGCCGCGGCTGCGCTCCAGCACGAACCGCGTGAAGGCGACGAGCACGGACTCGCCGGCGCGACGCTCACGGACGGCGTCGACCAGGGCAGCCTCGAAGTTCTCCATCTGGCTGTAGAAGAGATCTTCCTTCGCCGGGAAATAGTTGAAGACGGTCCCTTCGGAGACTTCTGCCGCCCGCGCGACCTCCGCCACGGTCACCCCGTCGAAACCTCGCTCGGCGAAGAGCCCCAGAGCAGCCTGGGCGATCGCCTGTCGCGTCTGCTCCTTCTTTCGTTCCCGGAGCCCTTGCTCGCTGCTCATGGGCACCAGGTTAACACTTTCTTGCTGTGGCTGTAAAAATAATGCTACTCTAAGTTTATGGCCACCACAGAAAGGATGGAGATGCGCGACACACGCACAACAGGCGCAGCGAGCGGTCTCGATCGCGAGATCCTCGTGCTCGGAGCAGTCGTCGTGGCCGGCACGATCATGGCGATTCTCGACGCGACGATCGTGAACGTCGCGATCCCCACGCTCGGCAGCGATTTTCACACCTCGATCGCGACGATCCAGTGGGTCATGACCGGCTACCTGCTCGCGTTCGCGAGCGTGATCCCTCTCACAGGCTGGGCGGCGGAGCGGTTCGGCGCGAAGCGAGTCTGGATCGGTTCGCTGCTTCTCTTCATGACCGGTTCCGCGCTCGCGGGCTCGGCCTGGTCGATCGAGACGCTGATCCTCTTCCGGGTGGCCCAGGGCGTTGGGGGCGGCCTGCTCTTGCCCGTCGGCCAGACGATCCTCGCCCAGGCGGCCGGGCCGCAGCGCTTCGGGCGGGTGATGAGCGTGGTCGGTGTGCCGATGCTCCTCGGACCGGTCTTCGGACCGGTGATCGGAGGCGCCATCGTCGACCAGATCAGCTGGCGCTGGATCTTCTTCGTCAACCTCCCGATCGGTGCGCTTGCGGTCCTGCTGGCGTGGCGCCTCCTGCCCGAGGGGGGCCGGCGAGCCGGCCGGCGCCTCGACCTCGGCGGTCTGGTACTCCTCTCTCCCGGACTCGCCCTCCTCGTCTACGGCATGTCGGAGGCCGGCTCGGCGGGCGGCTTCGGCTCAGAGCGTGCGGTTTCGGGGATCGCGACCGGTGCGGCGTTGGTTGTGCTGTTCGCCTGGCGTGCGTGGCGCCGCGGCCCGGCCGCGCTGATCGACGTCTCCCTCTTCGCCCGCCGCGGGTTCGCGGCTGCCGCCGGCACGAATCTGCTGATCGGGATCGCGCTCTTCGGCGCGTTGATCCTGCTACCGCTCTACTTCCAGATCGTCCGTGGGGAGAGCCCGCTCGCGACAGGTCTGCTCCTCATGCCCCAGGGGCTAGGGGCAGCTCTGGCGATGCCGATCGCCGGCCGGCTGACCGACGAGATCGGTGCGCGCGTCGTCATCCCGGCCGGAATCGTCCTCGCGTTGTTCGGAACCGCCGCGTACACGCAGGTCGGAGCACACACCTCGTACCTGTTTCTCGCGGGCGCACTGTTCGTGATCGGCCTGGGGCTCGGAGCCACGATCGTGCCGGCGATGGCGGCCGCCTACCAGACGGTGCCCCGCGAGGCGGTGGCACAGGCGACGAGTGCGATCAACGTGATTCAGCGGATCGCGGGGTCGGTTGGGACGGCACTGCTCGCCGTCATCCTGCAGCGATCGATCGCGTCCAACCTGCCGGGACTCGACGGCGGCATAGGCGCTCTTGCGCAGGAATCGGGTCGGGCGCATGCCGCACCGGTTCTCGCGGATGCCTTCGGGAAGGCGTTCTGGGTCGCATTCGCTCTCGTCGCCGCGGCGCTCGTGCCGGCGCTCCTGCTTCCCCGAAGCCGCTCGAGCCACGATCGACAACCGGCCCAAACCCTGGAGGTGGCAAAGCCGTGAGGTCGATACGTGACGCGCGCCTGCTCCTGCTCTTCGAAGCGGCGACCTTCATCATGGCCAGCGCGATTCATGTTGGCGCTCTCCTCGGCGGCTACGAACACACGAAGGCCGGAACTGCCGAGGCGGTGATCGCAGCCGCACTTCTCTCGGGACTGGCCCTCACCTGGCGCCCCTCGATTGGTCTGCGGGCGTTCGTCGGCGCTCAGGTCTTCGCCACTTTCGGGGTACTCGTCGGTCTCTTCACGATCGCCGTCGGCGTCGGTCCGCGTACCGTGCTCGACGTCGCGTACCACGTCTTCATCCTCGCTGTCCTGGTTGGAGGCCTGGCGTTCGCGTTACGCGAACGTCCGGGTCTACGCTAACGGGGTGCAGTACGTAGCTCTGTTGCGCGGGATAAACCTCGGGGCGCACAACAAAGTATCGATGGCCTACCTACGGGACCTCTTCGCCTCACTGGGAGGAGAGGACGTCAGCACGTATGTCCAGAGCGGGAACGTCGTCTTCAAGAGCTCGGCGGCTCCCTCGAAGGTGGCCGAGGCCGTCGAAGAGCGGCTCAAGCTCGATCTCGGCCTCGAGGTGCCCGTGATCATGCGATCGCGTGTGCAGCTCGCGAAGCTGCTCACGGCGAATCCGTTCGCCGCCGCCGAGAGCGAGCCGACGAAGCTTCACGTCACGTTCCTCGCCGGAAGGCCTCACCGGGCGGGCGCCCGGGCGCTGAACGCCCTCGACCATGGCGCCGACCGCTTTCACATCGTCGGACGGGAGATCTTCGCTCATCTCCCGAACGGCTATGCGGGAACGAAGCTCACCAACGCTCTCTTCGAGAAACACCTGCGCGTGGCGGCCACCAGCCGAAACTGGAGAACGGTCACGAAGCTTGCAGAGCTTGCGAGCGCTTCCGGAATCTGAGTCCAAGCGAAAGTGCGCCGAGCAGTGCGGGAACTCCGAGAGCGAGTGGCAGGATTCCTCCGGAGTTGAGCGTCTTGCGCTCGGCGACCGAAACACGGACGGTCGTCCCCGTGGTCGGCGGCCGCGGTGAACCACTCTTCGGAAGCCCGCGACGACAAAAGTTCCGCGAGTCGGTGCGAGGATCGTGGTGAGCACGCGGGTCGCCGTCGTCTTCGCGGCGCCGTTCGGGCCGAGGACACCGAGGATCTGGCCTCGCTCGACGGCGAAGGTGAGGTCTTCGACGGCCACGAGGTCGCCGTACTCCTTGCGCACGCCGCGTGCTTCGACTGAGGCGCTCATCCGCCCATCACCAACGCGGCAGATTAGGAGCCGAAAATGAGCCCTCGATGAGAGCCTCACGCAGATTGACCCGCAAGGCCAGGAGAAGGGAGGATCGGGCCTGTAGTTCTCCCTTAGGAGGCACAGATGGCGCCCATCAGCGAGAGCATCGAGATCGACCGAACGCCCGAAGACGTCTTCGCGTACCTCGACGACGTCGAACGCCATGGCGAATGGCAGGAACAGATCGTCACCGTGGAGCCCCAGGACGACGGCCCGCTCCGGGTCGGCTCCCGTGTGAAGGAAACACGGCGCGTGCCCGGAGGCGACCGCACGATGACCTACGAGGTCACGGAACACAAACCGCCGCGGCAATCGTCCTTCCGGGTCCTCGACGGCCCGATCCGGGCAGACGGAACGATCTCGATCGAGCCGATCGGCGACGGCTCGCGGTCGAGGCTCACGATCACGATCGACTTCACAGGCCACGGGCTCGCCGGCAAGATTCTGCTCCCGGTGGCGCGGGCTCAGGCGCGCAAGCAGATTCCGAAGGACCAGGCCCGCATGAAGGAGTTGCTCGAGTCGCACGACTGAGTCGCACGACTGAGTCGCACAACTAGGCTGGACAGATGCGGGGCATCCAGCTTCGGGCTCGCGCGGGCCTCCGCTCGGGACGGGGTCGTTGGCTCGTCCCACCATGGATCGCGCCGGCGTTCGCCCTCTGCGCCCTCGTCCTGCTCCCCTGGGCCGCGTTCCTGATCTTCACGCTCCCACGGAACTACACGGCCAATCACTGGCGGGTGGCCTGGGGCGGTTTCGACCTCGGCCTCGGGACGGCGATGGTCGCGACTGCGATCGCCGTGGCCCGTCGCTCGCCGTTCGCCGAGGTTGCTGCAGCCGTCACCGGAACGCTCCTCGTGTGTGACGCCTGGTTCGACGTCCTCACCGCAAGCACGACCGGTGAGATGGTGCAGGCAGGGCTGGAAGCGCTGCTGATCGAGCTGCCGCTCGCGGCGCTCTGCTTCTGGATGGCGTCCAACCTCGCGCGCGCAGTCGAAGTCGCACGACCATTCCTCCAAGCCGCCGGCTTCAGAGTCGAGGGCAACCGCCTCCTCCCACCTGAGAGACGACTAGACCAGCCGGCGCTCCAGGAAGATCGCGAGCCGCGTCAGCGGGAACGAGATACAGAAGAACGCCGCGAGGAGCGCGGCATAGATCGCGAACGCGTGTGAATCCCCTGGCGGCGTGAGTTGCAGCCGCTCGATCGAGCGTTGCCCCGTGGCGAGGAGCTCGGTGACGCCGATGAGTGACGCGATCGTCGTGTTCTGGATGATGTTGGCGAGGAGGCTGACCAGCGGTGGCAGGAGGCGCCGCAAAGCCTGCGGCAGGATCACGCTGCGATGGCGGCCGATCCATCCGAAGCCGAGTGCCGACGCGGCTTCGTGCTGCTCGCTCGGAATCGACTGGACGGCGCCACGGGTTGCCTCCGCGACCTGAGCGCTTCCCCAGAGGATCAGTCCGATTGCAGCGCCGGTAATCGCCCCGAATCTGTGGTGGATCACCGGAGTAGTCGGCAGGGCGAAGTAAACGAGGAAGATCGTGACGAGAATCGGCAGCCCACGCCAGACCTCGACGTAGAGACGGATCAAAGCCTGGAGCGGCCAGAAGCGAATCGTCAGCAGCGTTCCGAGCAGGACCCCGACGACGGTGCTCCCGACCACCGCGTACGCCGCTATCCGGAGGGTCGCAGTGAGACCCTCGTGGAGCATGTAATGAGCGACCGGGCCGGCCCAGTCGGGCATCAGCGCGCCTCCGGAATCGCGAGGCGTCGCTCAACGAGACGGACGAGCGCCGACAGCGTCCAGACGACGAGCAGATAGGTGGCGCCCAGGGCGAAATAGACCTCGCTCGGCTTGAAGCTCTGGCTCTCCAGGCTGTAAGCGGTGTCGGTCAGCTCGGCGAAACCGATCGCCGTGAGCAGCGACGTGTTCTTGAGCACGGACACGTACGTGTTGATCGAGGACGGCAGCGCAATGCGGGCGCCGATCGGAAGCGTCACGTTGAGGAACGTCGCGATCCGGCTGAAGCCCAGCGCGAGACCTGCTTCCCGATAGCGCCACGGCACGGCCTCGAACCCGGCGCGAAAGTTCTCGGTGTTGTACGCGCCGCCCCAGATCATCACGCTGAGCCACGCAATCGTGAACGGCACGAGCCGGATCGGATGGCCGGGAATCTGCGTCAGGCCTCCGGCGATGAAGAAGATCTGGACGAGGATCGGCGTATTGCGGATGACCTCCACGTAGATTGCGGCCACCCAGCTGAGCACAGGGATTCGATGCGCCCGCGCCGCACCGAGGACGATGCCGATCGCCAGCGATCCGCCGATCCCGATCGCCGCCACTTTCAACGTGGCCTTCAATCCCGTCCAGAAGTCCGGGATGTGCTCCCAGATGAAGTGCCAGTCGAAGCTCGCGACCAGGGTCATGGGCTGAGGACGCCAGAAGCGGCCGCCCGAGGCGACCGCTCCCGACGCGTTACCTCACGGACAGATGCTCGCGACGTCCTTGCCGACCGGGTAATCGAAGGTGTTTTTCGGTCGCGGGACGTTGTCCAGGAAGTCGGGCACCAACCGAGCCGGCGCGTTCGCCTTCAGGATCTTCACGAACTCGTCCTTCTTCTTCATGTAGCGCAGGGCGGCATTGACCCAGCGGCTCATCGCCGTATCGCCCTTGCGGATGCCGATCCCCCACGGCACGTTCAGGAACTTGTCGCCCGTGAGTCGAAGGTCGCGGTCCTGCGTCGCCACGCCGAGCAGGAACGCGTCGTCGAACATGAAGGTGTCGGCGCGGCCGTCCTTTACCGCTGACACAGCTAGCGCCGGCGAGTCGACCTGGAGGAGCGTCGAGTTCTTGAAGCAGTTCGACGTCCAGGTGGCGTAGATCGCGCCGCGCGTCGTGACGATCGTCTTTCCGCCCAGGTTCCCCAGGTTCAGGGATGAGCTGTTCGGGACGAGTAGGCGTCCCGTGGCCGAGTAGTACGGGATCGAGAAGTCGATCTGCTCCGATCGAGCCTGCGTCCACGTGAGCGTCGAGACGATGATGTCGACGCGTCCCGACATGAGCGTCGGTATGCGGCTCGGCGTCGTCACGCAGGTGAAATCGACCTTCTTCTTGCTACCGAATGCGAGCGTCGCGAAGCGTCTCGCGACCTGCACGTCGTAGCCCTCGTTGTTCCCTCGCACGTCGATGAAGCCGAACGGCGAGAAGTCGCACTTGACACCGATCAGCCACTTCTTGCGCTTCTTCACGTCGCTGGGAAGTGCAGGCAGCTTCGGCTTCGCCGGCTTGGGCTTGGCGGTGGGGCCGGCCAGGGCCGCCACCTTCCCTCCGGGTGCGGCCGTACCCCAGGCCGCGAACGCCGCCGCCGCCAGCACGAGCGCGGCGACGACGATGGTGATGCGCTTCATTCAACCCCTCCTTCTTCGATGGTGAGCTCTTCCAAAGAGTCCGCGAGGTTGAGCGTGCGGCGCAGGAAACGCCGCGTTCGCTCTGCCTTCGGGCGGTCGAGGACGTCGGCGGGGTTGCCCTGCTCGACGATCTTGCCCTCGTCCATGAAGATCAGCTGGTCGCCGACATCACGCGCGAATTGCATCTCGTGCGTGACGACGAGCATCGTCATCCCGTCGCGGGCGAGGTCTCGCATCACGACCAACACCTCGCCGACGAGCTCCGGGTCGAGCGCCGACGTCACCTCGTCGAAGAGCATGACGTGCGGACGCATCATGAGCGCGCGCGCGATCGCAGTGCGCTGCTGTTGCCCTCCGGAGAGCTGGTGCGGATAGCTGCGCGCCTTCTCGGACAGCCCGACTCGCTCCAGCAGCTCATGGGCGCGCTGCTCGGCTTCTTTGCGCGGAATCTTCCCGACTCGCCGCGCGGCCAGCGTGAGGTTGTCGATCGCCCGCAGGTGCGGGAAGAGATTGAACTGCTGGAAGACGATGCCGATCCGCTGCCGGACAGCGGGCACTTTCGTGCCCTTGCCGGTGATCTCCTCGCCCTCGAAGAAGATCCTGCCGCTGTCCACGGGCTCGAGCAGGTTGACGCAGCGCAGCAAGGTGCTCTTACCGCTCCCGCTCGGTCCGATGATCACGAGGGCCTGGCCCGCATGCACGGTCAGGTCGATCCCGTCGAGCACGACGTTGTCCCCGAAGCTCTTGTGGACGTCCTCCAACTGCACGACCGGCGCCTTCGCCGCGCGTGCACGCTCCGCCACCGCCGCCCCTGAACTGTGCCCCGCCACCCGTGGGGAATCTATGCGATAGCCGCGTTTCCGCCTAGGGACGCCGAGGTCGAGTGGTGCTTTCGGACTAGGGTGCGCGGCTTGACGGAGATCTCGGATCTGATTCGGTCACGCCGGACGCACAAGTCCTTCGGGCCGGAGCCTGTGCCGCCCGAGGTGGTCGACGAGTTGCTCGAGCTCGCGCGCTGGGCCCCCAACCATCACCGGACGAATCCCTGGCGCTTTCGCGTTCTCGGGCCCGAGACTCTGGAGCGGCTGAAAGAAGCGGCCGGCCCCGCCGAAGCACCGAAGCTCCAGCGTGCTCCGACGCTCGTCGTCGCCTCTGCGACTCTGAGCGGCGACCTCGAGCAGGACGAGGAGGACATCTGCGCGACCGCGAGCGCGATCTACGCCGTCCTGCTCGCAGCGCACGCGCGTGGGCTCGCGGGCTACTGGCGGACGCCGCATGTGCTCCGCACGAAAGCGGGGCGCGATGCGGTCGGCCTGCCGGAGGGCGAGCGGTTCCTCGGCCTGATCCACCTCGGGGCACCGCGCGGTGATCCTCCGCCACCGGAGCGCGCGCCGCTCGAGAACTACCGCCTCTTCCTGCCCTAGGACCGGTAGCGTGGCAACGTGACCGAGGTCCCCGCCCAGGAACCGGCGCACGAGATCGTGTGTCCTCACTGCAAGAAGACGTTCACGGCCGAGCTGCTGGCCGGCCAAACCGAGCGTCACCGGGGCTTCAAGTGCCCACACTGCCGCCTGTTCGTACCGGCAGACAGAGCCAACTAGCCCTCCTCGCCCGGCTTCCGGGCCCATGGTGTGGTCGAACGCGCGTTGACCACAACCGCCGAGGCCGTAGGGTAAGACCAGGCGGAGCCGGGCTTAACCGCAGGCGAACTGATGCGGGCGCGGACGCGCAAGCGCCCGTGCCCGCACGGAAGGGAACAACCGCCGAGCTCCAACACCGTTGGAGTGCGCGGGCTTGGCCCGCGCACGTTCCGCGCGAAGCGCCGTTCCTAAATCCGAGCGAAAGCGCAGCTTTCGCTCGGGCGCGGAGCGGAGGCATCCCTCGTTCAAGGGATAGGAGCGGCTTGCCGATACGGGTTTCGTGGCAACTGACGTCGCTGCTTCTCGCCCCGTGCCCGAGGTCTCGGCGCCACGGGCCTTCGCGCGCGTGGCCGCTGTGCCGGCCTGGGTCTGGGTGGCCGGAATCGTCTTGGCCAGCTTCGGCGGGCGCCTCTTTGCGGCCGTCGCGCGGCTGACTCCGTACTACCTGCCGGACGAGTACATCTATCCCTCGCTCGCGCGCAGCCTCGCCGAGCATGGGCGCCCGCTCATCCGAGGCGCCGGCGTGCACTTCCCTGCACTGCTCGACCCGATCGTGACCGCGCCGGCCTGGCTCGTGACGGACGATCCGGTGACCGCATTCCGTCTGACCCAGGGCATTCACGCCGTGCTCTTCTCGCTCGCCGCGATCCCGGCCTACCTGCTCTGCCGCCGGCTCGGGCTCGCCCGTTGGCTCGGCGTCGCCGTTGCCGCGCTGACCGTTGCCGTACCAGACGGCGTCTACTCCTCCACCATGCTCGCGGATCCACTTGCCTATCCGCTCGTCCTCTCGGCGGTCTACGCAGGCGTTTGCGTCGTCTCGCAACCGACTCTGCGCGCACAGCTCGCCTTCACCGTGTTCAGCACGCTTGGGATCCTCGCGCGGATCCAGTACGTGATCGTTCCGCTCGCAGTGCTCGCGGCGGAGCTCTTCGCCGACCGTTTCCACGTCGTGCAGGCCGTGCGCCGCCTTTGGCTTGCGCTCGTGCTGTTGGTCGTCCCGCCCGCGCTGCTGCTGGCGACGCTTGGCTCAGGGCGGGTGTTCGGCGTGTATGCGCGCGGCAACCACGCGCTGCACCCTTTCTCGATCCTGCACTGGGTCGGGCTGGAGGCGATGCTGCTCATGTACTCCGCCGGCTGGGCGATCGTCCCCGGCGCGCTGGCGGGGCTCGCCGTCTTGCTCTGTCGGCCCCGCGGGCGCGCAGAGATCGCGTTTGCAGTGACGAGCCTGCTGCTCGTCGGCGGCCTGCTGCTGGAAGCGGCCCAGATTGCAGACACCGATTCGCAGCGTTTCCAGGAGCGCTATCTCTTCACTCTCGTCCCGCTGCTCGCAGTCGCGTTCGGTCTCTACGTCAAGCGCGGGCTGCCCGGTCGAGTCCCCGTGGGCCTGCTTTCCGCCGGTTTGCTCCTGCTCGCGGCGCGCGTCCCACTCTCCGGTTACGCCGCTGCTCACAACAAGGACGACTCACCCACGCTGTGGGCCGTGTTGCGGTTCGAGGGTCTAACGTCGGTGGGCAACGGCTCGTTGGTGTTCGCCCTCGTTGCTGCCGTGCTTTCAGTGCTCGTGGCGCTCGTCGCCTTCCGCAAGCTGCCCGCGGCTGTCGCGGTCGTGGCCGCGATCGTCGCGTGCTGCGCGATGTCTGCGGGCGCATCTGCGTTCGATGCCCGGACGAGCCGAAGCCTACGTAGCACGCTCCCTCACGACATCCGCTGGGTCGACCATGCGCGGCTCGGGAGCGTCGACCTGCTGGCGCCGCCCGGCGCACGCAAGGAGCAGTCGTGGCAGCAGCTCTTCTGGAACACGTCCGTCAAGCGCCTCCTTCTGCTGGGCAGCGCGCCGATCGATCAGTTCGACGCCAAGCATCTGAAGATCGCGGGCGACGGGACGCTGCTCGTGGACGGTCGACCCGATCGCCGGCCCCTGCTCGTCCAGACGTATGCGTCCACCGTCCAGCTCAGCGGTGTCGAGCGTGTCCGGCACGAGCTGATCTTCGACCTCTACCGTCCGGTGGGAACGCCGCGCCTACGCCTGCTCGCCGCCGGACGCTTCGCGGACAACTGGCTCGCGCCGCGGGGTGCGATCACCGTGTGGACGAAGACCGGCGGGACGCTCGAGCTCGTGCTCGCCTTGCCGGCGCACACGCAGGTCACACCCATCGTCCTCACGGGCCGGGGAATCAAGCGCACCGTCCCCGTGCATCCCGGGCAACGCATCCCACTCAGCTTCCACGTCCCCGCCGGGGGTGTCTGGAGCCTGCACTTCAGCTCGGCGCGGCCGGGCTACCTCGGCGACCGCGCCGTCAGCGTGCGCGCGGACCGCGTCCGCTTCCGCTTAGGGCGCTAAACGCAGTCCTTCAGCCCTTGCGCCTCAGGAAGCGACTCGAGCTTCTTGAGCGTGTTGTTCTCGATCTGCCGGATGCGCTCTCGCGTCACGCCGAATGCCCGTCCGACTTCCTCGAGCGTGCAGGGCTGCGCGCCGGACAGGCCGAAGCGGAGCTCGATCACCTGGCGTTCACGCTCGGGTAGCGCGGACAGCGCGTGCTCGACGTCCTCGCGGCGTAGCGACAGCGTGGCGGTGTCGAACGGCGATTCGGCCGACTCGTCCTGAACGAAGTCGCCGAGCTCCGAATCCTCCTCCTCGCCGATCGGCTTCTCGAGCGAAATGGGCAGCTGCGACATGCGCAGGATCTCACGCACCTCGTCGGTGGTCATCTCGAGCTCCTCTGCGATCTCGTCGGGACGCGGCTCGCGCCCGAGGCGCTGCACGAGTTGGCGCTCGATGTGAACGACCTTGTTCAACTTCTCGACCATGTGCACCGGGATGCGGATCGTGCGCGCCTTGTCCGCAATCGCTCGCGTAACCGCTTGCCGGATCCACCACGTCGCGTACGTCGAGAACTTGTAGCCCTTGCGATAGTCGAACTTCTCGACTGCGCGGATCAAGCCGAGCGAGCCTTCCTGGATCAGATCCAGGAAGCTGAGACCGCGACCGAGATACGACTTCGCGATCGAGACGACGAGCCTCAGGTTCGCCTCGATCATCTGCGTCTTCGCCGACATTTCGCCCCGCTCGATGCGCTTTGCGAGGTAGACCTCCTGGTCGGCTGTGAGCAGCGAGACTTTGCCGATCTCGCGCAGGTAGAGGCGCAACGAGTCGAGCGACGGCTCGACGCTCAGGTCGAGCTTCGGGCCTTTCTCTTCTTCAGGTGCGGCGAGCTCGTGCGGCGGATGCTTGTGCGTCTCGCCCTCCAGCAGATCGACACCGTGGTCGACCAGGTACGTGTAGAAGTCTTCGATCTGCTCCTTCGTGAGCTCGACGTCTTCGAGCCCTGCTGCGATCTCGTCGTAGTTGAGATGGCCCTTCTCGAGACCTTCCTGGACGAGCTTTTGCAGCTCCTCGACCTCAGGAAGGGAGATTTCGACGGTGAGCAACGGCTGCCTACCTCCCGGCTGTTTTCGCGTCGGTGGACGGGGATTCGATCTACGAACGCAAAAGAGCCGGATACCCGCATCCCCCCGGCTCACCCTCTCGCCGGGCGGATATTACAGGGTTTCGGAAAAAGCAAAGAGCGCATTTTTTTCTAGATAGTGATCTCTCCAACTAGCTCCCCACGACTGCTCTCGAGCGGGACAACGGCGAGGTCGCCGAGATCGAGGTCGAGTTGCCGGAAAAACGCAGCCGCCGCGGGCCCGAGACCGCGCCCGTTTCCGTCCTCAGCCTTGAGCGCAACGCCGATGCCGCTGCCCGCGGCGCACAAGAGCCCTTCGGCGCCGCCTTTCGCGATCCAGCCCGGCAGCGCCTTCATCAGACGCGTGTCGCTCGCGATCGGTCCTCGAATCAGATCGGGATACGCACGCATTCCCGCCGCGACCTTGTCGCCGCCTTCCAGTCGAGCCAGGCGCGCGAACGCATTGGCCATTCGTTCCAGCGGCAATCCGAAGGTGAGGACGCCGCACCCGTCTATCGCGGTGGGGATCTCGTCCTCGAGAACCTTCGCCGCCTCGGCGTGAACGGCGAGCATCTCCCGCTGCACGCGGTGTCCCTCGAGCCGGTAACCGTCGCTCCGCCAACCTTTGGCGCGGCAGAGCGCGAGCATGCCGGCGTGCTTGCCGGAACAGTTGTGCTTGAGCCGCGAGGGCGGCCGCCCCTCTGGCCCGCACTCGAGCTCGTCTTCGGTCGCCGGAGCCTTCGCGAGCAGGGCGCGCACCGCCGTGAGCTGTGCGTCGTCGGCGAGATGGGACGCTGACGCAATCGCAAGGTCGCGCTCGTCGAGGTCGGCACGGGCACGCGCGAGAGGGATCGCCTGCAGCGGCTTGGAAGAGGAGCGCATGAACGCGAGCAGCCCGGTGTCGCCTGCCTCTGCGATCACGACTCCGTCCTGAACGGCGACCGCATGGACGCGGTGAACCGCCTCGGTCACTCCCCCTCGACGCACGGATACCCTGATTGGCTCGATGCGCTGGAGCCTAAAGGCCAACTCGGGTGCCTGAACTGCCGGAGATGGAGGCGTGGCGCCGCGCGCTCACGGACCCGGTTTCCGCGTTCCCGATCGCGAAGGCGGGGCCCGCGCACATCGCCACGCTGAAGACGTTCGATCCGCCGCTCTCGGCGCTCGAAGGGCGGCGGCTTGCGGGGGCGGATCGGCGGGCGAAGCGGTTGCTCTTCCCGACGACCGACGGCGAGCTGGTGGTGCTCGTGCACCTGATGACGGCGGGA
>WNFX01000903.1_pt1 | contig 29908 bp, 29 predicted proteins | sample 5400111 | NCBI WGS metagenome assembly WNFX01 (sample SAMN13153363, study PRJNA577476) | soil metagenome | isolation source: 40 cm soil or saprolite under grassland replicate 1 | place: USA:California | collected 2016-06-15 | reverse complement strand
TCGAAATGCTCTTCTACTTCTCTTCACATTCGCTCTGAGCCTACCCGTCTGATCTTCTTTCTCCTACACCAGACTCATCTAAGCAAACTTCTTCTCTCTATTTTCTCTCACCGGTCAAGACTTCTGCGAACCGCTGTAGACCAGCAGGATCGACTTCGGCAAGTTTCATAATGTCTCGACGGCGTGCGACCATTTCGGGGTTGAACTCTAACTCCATCGTTTGTGGCTTGAGCAGGTCTGCAATGGCACTATCGAGGTACTCGCGGGGTCGTAAGAGGCTCCCCAGGATATCGGCCTGTTCTAGTCCCGTGAAGATGCTTTTTAGGAGAGGTTTGAATATTTCATCTTGTGGAGCGCGTTGTAGATGCCTCTCTAACGCACCCTCGGTGAGTCCCGTTGGCGTTGTTGCCAGATTCATCGCGGGGGGAATATAGGAGCTATCTCCGAATGTGCGCGTTTTGCGTTGTTCTTCGCGCACCAATTCCCAGGCGCGTAAATAGAGGGTGAGAGCGGCGAGTTGCGCGGCTCGTGGGTCAAGGTCAATACCATAAAGGTGCTGACTCAGAATGATATCAGCAATCTCTTTTGCACGTAACGTGGGTTGCTGCTCACGATACATGGCAACGAACATGTCGAAGGCGGCACGCAGAAAGTGTCCACTGCCCATACAGGGGTCGAGCAAGGTTAGAGATGCAAGACGGAGTGGTGCAGGAGTGTCGAGCGTCTCCGGCGTGACATAGTAATCCCAGCTGGCGGGCAGCGCACTTTGTGGGTAGGCTTCGTGATAGCTGCGTCCCAGGCTATTTTGTAACAGCCATTGCACCATATATGGCTCGGTAAAGAGTTGCGTTTTGGCGGCAAGCTCCGCACGACTGGCAGCTTTGCCGCCACGCTTACACTTTGCATCAATGGCGGCCTTTGCCTCTTCTTGATAAAACTGATAGGCCCAACCAATCGCATCGGGGTCGGCGAAAACAGCATCCAGGTCGTCGAGCGTTGTTCCCTTCACTTGAAGCGATTGACTCCCATTCACTAATTCGATACATTGGAGCAAGGCTTTAGGCACGGGACGCAAGGCAGCGTTGGGATCGTCAAGGGAGAAGAGACCAGGAAGTGCTTTGGCTTGCGCAGTACAGGCATCCTCAATGACTGCCCACCAGCCACCATCAGCACCAGAGGTACGCTGCGGCTCATCTTGTCGCAGGAAATACAATTTTTCTGAGATGCCACCATAGGCTTCTTCCCCACGCAACGTACTCTCGATCAGGTCGCGCACCTCCATTGCACGCAATGCCAGTAAGCGGTTAATCCAGGTGTATGCGGCACGCTCGATAATCTCATGACGCGCCGCGATACGCTGCTCTCTGGGTAGCGGTGTAAGCAGTGCTGAGGCGGCACGATAGGCATGCAGTTCGCCGTTAAAGATATTGTTTGCCAGTGCGTCAACAGGTGTAATCGTGCCATCGGGAGCAATACCGATACGCTCTAATTCGCGGTCAAGGTTCCCCTGTGTAAACCCGTCATCCGTCTGTGTGCCAACGAGTATATGTCGTAGCTTGCCGACAAGTACACGCATAATGTCTTTGTGGCGCTTCTCCATGATCGAACCCTTCTACTTACGATTGGAATAAAACCCTCTGTACGAGTCTGATTATGAAAGTTAACAAATTCATCCGGCTATGGGTCCATCGTGGTAGCGGCGGCATTGATGACGCCAGTCCGCCTGCGAAGTGGACTGGCGTCATCAATGCCGCCGCTACCACGATCGTAAGTATTTTGTTAACTTTCATCATCACACTCTGCTCGTGTCTTATTCTATAATGATGCTCTTTTGTTGTGCTAATGCTACACTGATCTGGTGTTTCAAGCGCGTTACCACACGTTCTATATCGTCCTGTGAGGTAATGCGTATCGACCCACCCATAACATCTTGCCACTTGAGATGTAGCTCTTGTGGTACTTGCGGAGCATCTGTGACTTTTGGTTGATAGCTCATCCGTACTTCGCGTACCTTGTTTGGCAAGTTGACACGCATACTCGCCAGTGTTCCTCGTATACTCCGCATCTCGCTATAGCTTATATCTGTCTTGACAAGACGTTGCCGCAATGCCAGTACGCCTGCTGAGAGTTTTGTCACCTCTGTCTCAAGCTGTTCATCTGGCACACCGGCTTGTTGTAACGTTGGCTTGAGCGATGCTTCGACCTCTGTCAGACCCTGTTCGACCTCTTGTCGCCAGAGGGCAATCTGGTTGTTGATGGCTTGTTGTGCGTTCCGATGTGTGCGCACGATACCATCCCAGGTGTGGCTATCGGTGACGGTACGATCTTTCATGACCGTGTACCAATCGTCTTTGAAGGTGCGTACCTCTTCGGGTAACGTTTCGGGATCGGCATTGAGCATCGTGTTGTAGAAATCACGGATATGCAAAAATGTTGGGCCTTGCTCACTTTTGAAGGTGAGCAACATCTCTACGAGTTGCACGTGCTGGTTGAGCATCTCCCATTTACTGAGAAAGAGCGGGAGCCGTGATGAGAACGCAGCGTTTTCTAACAGTTCTGCCACGAGACTTCGACCAGACTCAAACACCGTCGGCAAGGGACAAGAGGTAGTGGCAGCCCAATCGTGCAGCGTGCGTTCTCTCGTGGTAAGGGCCTCCAACTGCTTGCCCAATTCACTATTGAGGGTCGCCGCCACCGCAGCAACCTTAACATTAAAAATAGTCTGTATATAGCCGCGAATAGTAAGTAGCTCGGACGATTTGAGGTCGGAACGCACTCCTTGTACGCGCAGCTTTTTGAAGGACAAGTCTTTAATCAGATATTGTTCCACCTCTGGACTGCGCGGATCCGTCAGTGGTCTGCCATCGACCAGCAGGCGACATTGGGCAGCACGTAACAGCAGGGCTAAGCCAACTTTCACGGCGTTGCCATCCCAGCCAAAGGGAGGCTTTTCTAAGTCGCTGCGAAGGGTGTCCGCGCTGATGATGCCTTGATCGTTTTCGGCTTGTGGCAATTTGCCTCGTAAGGTACTCAGCAACGTACAACTTCCGTTAAGCTGACCATCATTGGTGAAGACGCCCAATTTTTGTAGGTCTTCGTTCGCCGTATTCTCACGTAAGGCCGCCTTGACCGCCGCCTCTTCGTTAACCACACGATGCGGAAGATAGGCAAACTGCGAATAGATTTCTGGCAACAGGTGGCTGAGCGTATTGCGAACCGCGTTATTAGGACTGGTGCCATCCATCAAGGAATAGATTGAGCCACGAAAAAAGAGCACACTGCCGCGCATGGCGTTGCTCAACGCATCGCGCACATCGTTTTTGTATTGCTCTGCATCGTCACTGGCCTGTTCCGCCACTTTCTTTTCGGGGTCGTTGCCAGCTTTGCGCATAGTATCATCGATGATCTCGCGTGTCGCAATGGCACGCGCCAGGATACGCCGAAAGTCTTTGCTCTCACCCATACGCAGCAGAAAGCTATTCGGGTTTTCGTTTGAACGCTGCTTCAATACCTCGTCACTCTGAATCTCGGTGTCGAGCAAGCGTTGGAGTGGACTATAGACGCGCACCGTCACATTCGCGGCGGGATTGTTTGGATTGCGTATGACACGGGTATCAAGCTCTACTTTAAGAAGCTTTTCGCGTGCGCCTGCTACACCTTTGACTGGCACAGACTCGAAGCGGAAGACATCATCACTGTCATACTCTTTGAGCTTTTGGCTTAGCTCGTACACTTCATCATAGAGAGCCGCCTCGCGCTCACGTATCTTCTTCTGAAAGGTGCGCTGTTGCGTGCTAAGGAATGAATACGTCTCGCCAACTTTTTTTGCATATCCTGCGTCAATCAGCCGTTGCAGCTCCGTTTCTACCTCAGTCCGCAGTGTACTCATATTCACATGAAATGAGTAGACCAGCGCACGTGTGATATTGTCGAGCGTGCAAGGGATATTTTGATCGCGTCCTAACAGATACAGCACACGAGCAACATTCGCTGTGAGTTCTTTCGCGTGCTGAACGTTGACGGTGATACGACTGAGGTCTGTGCGCGTTTCGCTTGGGGCATCGCCAGACAGTTGCTCGTATAAGTCCACCAGACTCAGGATACGCCCAATAGGTGCATCGAGCAGGCCCTTTGTATCAATAATGCCCGCTTGCACTATACTAATCATCGTGCGGTTTGAGCCAGTCAGGGCCTCGTCACGCCCCGTCGATTGTGCAATTCCTTTCACAATATTAGGAATAGCGGTCACTGTCCAGGGAAAATAGGGATAGTATTGTGCAAAGTTTTGTTCGTCAGGTGGGGCATAGACGCGGCGCGTATTTTTGAGTGAGCCCAGGTCGATCAGTTCGCCACTATGCTGCTGAAACTGCTCACGAAGGACACTAGCAGCAGTAGCTTTTTTCCGCAACAAGCGTTCTTGCACAACGGCATTGATGTCCTCGTTTGTCAGCTTGCATTGGATAGCGAAACGCTGATTGATGGTAGCGTAGAGTGACTGTTGCACATTTGATTGTAGCTCTTGCACATCGCCGTGTGCGGTGACTGCAATCCAAATACGGCCCTGACCCAGGCGCGAGGCTGTTTCTACAAGTGCCTGCACCTCCATCAGTTTGTCAGTCGTATTGCTGCCACCTCTAATCCATTGTCCTAGCTCGTCCAATTGCACCAACATTTTATGACGCACACCACCTTGATCGCGTGTGATGCACCAGCGATGTAAACGCTCGATGAGTCCTTTTGCATCAATGCCAAGGAGAAATGCCGTATTTACCGCCTCTGCAACCGCTGCAGGTCCGCTAAAAAGCTCCGGCAGGATTTGTGCCGCAGCCGTGTTGAGTATTTCACCATAGACATCCGAATCTTGAGCAATTTCCTCCCACTCTACACCACTCGTTTCGTTTGCCAGTGTGCGGAATGCTTGAGTACGTCCCTTGAGATCAATGTGATACTCGATAGCCCAGGCGAAAGCCCAGTTGTTGGTATACCCACGCGATTCCGCGAAGAGCTTAAAGGTAATCACCGAGAGTGGATCTGTCACTTTGGCCTGTCGCGCATGCAGGTTACCGCCGACAAGCGAGGTCGCAATTTTGCGCTGGCAGATAGCAAGGAAACGCGTGATATCAGCCCGCTCGGTACTTGCCTGAGAAAGCCGGTTCAAAAAGAGGTCGTGTAAGACTTCCCCTTGTATTTCGCCACCCTCCAACAACAAGCCGAGCACCTTCATCAGCAGCGACTTGCCAGAGCCGAAAAAACCGCTAATCCAGATACCAATGTCGCGTTCGTCTTCACGGTCAAAGGCATCGGAATACGCCTCCAAAATGCTCCGTAGATGACGCTCCCACTGAGGTGTGACCACTAGATTTTTAAGTTCACTCAGGAGGATGAAGGGATCACGGTCAGCGACTTTCACAACAGCTTCGATACGTTCGTGTATTTTGGTGTCAAATATATCCCGAATGTACATTAAATCTCTTCTCCCCGATAAAAGCCTAACTGGAGACGTTCTTGATCTAAGAAGTTATAGATGCGGCTCGTCTGTGGTGGGCGCGTGCCAGGAACAAGCAACACAACCGGCACAATGCCCCTTGTACGCGGGTTGCGTGGCTCCTGCTCTGCCAGGAACTCCATTAATGAGGTAGGATTGCCCAGGGGATGGAGCGCAGCGAGATTATAGAGGGCGATCACGGGATGCTCATCCTCTGTCGTTGATGCAAGCTTCGCTGTAATCTCTTTACTGATCTTACGCGTCCAGAGGCGCAGAATTGCATCGGTGGCACTCTCTGTGCGTAAGGGATCATTGAGCAGACGCTGACGCAGTTCTTCCTGTCCCTGTAAGGCCGTAATGGTAAGTGGCAAAATATTAATAGGATGAACAGTGATATGAGCGTCGTCTCGTAGTTGTTCACCAACGACTCGTTGTACATAGCGTTCTAACGAGGGGTGGTAGACAAAATAAATAAAGGGGCGTCCACTGCTCTGCCCGATAGCTTCATAGTTGGTATGCAAACGATTTACGAGGTATTCAAGTCTCTGTTCAATATCATCAGTATACTTCGTCACGCCGTCCTCCAAGCCACACGGTCCTGCGTTGTCACCATCGCTATCGCCTTCCGTACCTGCTCCTCATCCCATAACCATAGCTGCCAGTCAGGATGCTGTGCCATGTTCTCTTCCGCAACACCTTCTGCAATCAAGAGATGGATCAGATGATGCGCTACCTGCATGGGGACGTAAGGAGCACCAATATGTTTATTTGCCTCTCCCTTGAGCAGTCTACAGTCTCGCAATACTGTCAAAACACTATTCGATAGTCGTTGACGTGTCGTATAGCTCCAACCCAGGACTTCAGAATGCTCCTCTTGTGCTTTGTCGAGAAATCCTTGCACATCGGAACGAATAACCTTGTACATACCGGAATACCAGCGTGGCACAATTACCTGTTGCACAAAATCGTAGAGTAACCTATCCTGCCGAGCAGTGTGAAGAAGGAGGGCCAGCCGCAATGTATCAGGGTTAGCGTCGCAAGCGAACGTGACGAGATCGTCTAGTACCCACGATGGCGGTTTCCAGCGCACAAGACGCGTCCGTAGGATGCCAACAATTGTGGCGCGAGTCTCACGGGAACGCTGCGGTAGAATAGTATCAATGAGGACTTTACTCGCCTCAGCAATATCACCTGATTGAGCATAGGTGGTGAGAAATAACCTTGCCTCTTCCACAAGACTTGATTTTGACGCTAATTTTGGGCTATATGTCCCTGTTGCTCTCCAAATTGTCTCTTTCGTCACTGCTATATGTGTCACGCCCTACGCCTTTCGGTGTCAGATTGAAGTTGATAGAGGAGGATTCGCGATAGGTAAGACCAGCTGCTTAGAAAGAGACACTGCGATACAGAATTTCTGTCTTTGCCATGAACCCGCTCTCAACAAAAATAAAGTTTGTATGTGCCGTAATTACAAACTCGATGGTGCCCCCACTATAGCGTATTATGGAACTTTTCGCAATATGGATCTGATAAAATTGAGTGGGTAGTGGCGTAAGTGAGGTGGTACAAACTGTGACAGAGATCAAAGCCATGGTCGTAAGTGAGATCATGCCACCGCCACCTGTATCACAAGGCCGCTGTGTGACCTGCGAGTTTCGGCGCTTCTGCAACGACGTAGTATGATAATCTTCCACGGATATAGAACTAGCCTGTTGAAAAATTCTTCTAGTTGAGGAGCTTAATCCACTGTAGATTCTTCAGAAAGGCATCTTGTGGTGTATCTTCTCGCTGCTATCAATCGTGTCAGAGACAAGAGATGTTCCAGAGTGAAGTGCGAGCATCTCGTCTGTGACAGTGTTTACACATGGACAACATCTACTAACGTCCATGTGAATAGTCTTCTTGAAGAAGGAGAAACAACCTATGACTTTTGCAACAGTGGTTCTTGCCGCAACATTTAGTGTTACCGGTCTCATCATCTGGCTCCTTATCGGTTTGATCGCCGGTTTCGTAGCGAGTCGGCTCATGGGTGCCGGTGGCTATGGCCTTGTCGGTGATATCATTGTGGGGCTTATCGGTGCTTTCATTGGGGGGTTACTTGCCAACCTCCTCATTCCCGACGCCAACTTTGGTCTGATTGGAAGCATCATCGTGGCCATCATTGGAGCCTGTATCCTGATTGCGCTCTTGCGTCTTGTTTCCCGAAGAGCGTAGTGGCTCAAAAACAAGGGAAGAGGTCACGGCATCCAGAACACCCACGAGCAAACCCTCGTGGGTGTTCGTCATGGGTGCGTCTCCCATCCCGAACGGGAAGGTGCAGAGAGTGAGGCGGTCTGAGGGCAAGGGATTTTCACCAATACTTTTTGAGATCTTTTGGCTTGGAGAGCTAAGCGAGTCACTTTTGGAGAGTCTCAAAAGTAACATGTGATATACTACTCATCAATCATCTCTAAAACGGCACACAGGAGAAACTACTATGGAGCTTGGCCTCAAAGATAAAGTTGCCCTGGTCACTGGCGGTAGTTCGGGAATTGGGCGAGCGACTGCCTTAGCTTTCGCCGCCGAAGGGGCGAAGGTCGCTGTAGTGGGACGCGATGCTGAGCGATTGCAGCAGGTGGTTGCTGCACTTCAGGAAGTTGGAAGTGAAGGTTTCGCTATCAGAGCCGATCTGAGCCTATTGGACGAAGCTAAACGTGTCGCGACTGAAACAGCGAATCACTTTGGACGGATTGACATACTGGTCAATAGTGCTGGCAGTGCCATGGGCGGTTCCTTTTTAGAGATTGCCGATCAGCAGTGGGTGGATGCTATGCAGCTCAAATTCTTTGGTGCGGTACGTCTTTCACGTGAGGTGGTTCCATATATGATCCAGGCAGGTGGTGGACGCATCATCAATATCATCGGTGGTGCCGCTAAAGAACCCTCTCCCACCTTCCTGCCCGGCGCTGCCACCAACGCAGCTCTGCGTAATTTCAACAAAGGTCTGGCTCTGGCTCTCAAACCCCACAATATCCTGGTCAATGCCATCAGTCCTGGCTCGACTCGCACTCCACGTGTAGTACGCCTGATGGAGCAAGAAGCCCAGTTACGAGGAATATCACTTGAAGAGGTTGAGAAAGAGCGCGAAGCAGAAGGGGTAGGTGGTCATATGACCACGCCCGAAGAGATCGCGGCAGTCGCTGTCTTCCTGGCCTCCCAACAGGTGGTGACCCTGACCGGAGCCGAAATCGATGTCAATGGCGGAACCTCGCGCGGCCTCTAATAAACGAGGGTCGCGGCCTTTATGTGACACATTTCCACCTTTTCCATCCTGTGTTAGAATAGCTACTTCAGTAGACCTAGCTGTGAAAAGTACATCTTCAACCACCTATTTTGGAAAGGAGAAATAACACCTATGTCTTCTCATTTAGGTCTAGCTACACTCCTGGTACGTGACATGCCGCGCACCAAAGCCTTCTATACCAAAAAGGAGCAGGTTTTCAATGGAACATTCAAAGCAAAAGATCAAGACATTTTTGATGTTTGATGGCAAGGCTGAGGAGGCCATAAATTACTATCTTTCTGTCTTTGACCAGGCAGAAATCCTGAGTATTCATCGGTACGGAGCCAACGAAGCTGGTGCTAAAGGGACCGTATCGCATGCGACCTTTTCATTGTGTGGGCAAGTGTTTATGTGCATGGACAGTAATGTAAAGCATGATTTTACATTTACCGAACGCCGCGCCTGAAAGCCCCTGCGCTTTAGACATGGGGATGAAAGGCGCGTTCCTTCTGGGGCGTGATGGGGGCGGGGGTATACGTTGGGTCATCCCATGCCAGGTAGGCATCCAGCGCACGCCGGATGATTTCAGCCATGGGTAAATCTTCTTCTCGACTGCGCTTTTCCAACTGTCTTTTTTGCCGTTCCGTGATGTAGATGTTGGTTCGTGCTTTGGGCATATATACACCTCCATTGCTTGACATACAACTATATTATGTAGTATACTATAACAGAGAACACAAAGAAAGGCCAGAGGCTATGCTGATAGACGAGTACAAGGTAGACGGAAACAAGCAACAATACGCGGCTATCGACAATGCGATCCGTGTTGTCCAGTTCATCCGCAATAAGTGCCTACGTCTGTGGATGGATGAACGGGGTATCAACAAGAATGATTTGCAGTGCTATTGTGCCGTCTTAGCGAAAGAGTCCTCGTTTGCGAAACACCTCAATTCCCAAGCCCGTCAAGCCAGTGCGGATCGGGCCTGGTTTGCGATCTCCCGTTTCTATGAGAACTGCCGTAACCACAAGCCAGGGAAGAAGGGCTATCCCCAGTTTCAGCACAATAACCGCTCGGTTGAATACAAAGCCACGGGATGGAAGCTTGAGCCTGACGGACGTCACATCACCATGACGGATGGATGTGGAATCGGTCGCCTCCGGCTTGTGGGCAACCCCAAGCAACAGATTGCCACATTCCCTGTGAAGCAAATCAAACGCGTGCGGATTGTGCATCGGGCTGACGGCTATTATGTCCAATTCGGTGTACAGGCCTCGCGTGAGATCGAGCATGTCGAGACCGGCAGCATGGTTGGGATCGACATGGGTTTGAAGGTCTTCTACACTGACTCCAACGGAAAGCAGGTTTCGAACCCACGCCACTACGCATCAGCCGAGAAGAAACTCAAACGTTTGCACGCCCGCGTGTCACGTAAACAGAAGAAGAGCAAGAACCGCAAAAAGGCCAGACAGCACCTGGCTCAAGCGTATCTGAAAGTGCAAAGGCAGCGTGAAGATTTTGCCCGCAAGACGGCAAACACGCTCGTCACATCTCACGATCTGATTGCCTACGAGCACCTTCAGATCCGTAACATGGTGAAAAACCACACATTAGCCAAGAGTATCCATGATGCCGCTTGGGGGCAATTCCTCAGTTGGGTCAAGTCCTACGGCGTGATGCATGGAATAGAAGTGGTTGCCGTTCCTCCACAGTACACCAGTCAGGACTGCTCAGGGTGTGGAGAGCGTGTGCAGAAAACCCTCTCAGTTAGAACGCATGTGTGTCCCTCGTGTGGGCTGGTTCTGGATCGCGATGAGAATGCCGCGCTCAACATCTTGGCGAAAGCCTTAAACGGTACCCTGGGGCACAGGGAAACCCATGAGCTGGTCTCATGAAACGCTTGGGGAGAGATGACCTCTACTGTTTTGTCAGAGATGGCAAAGTGGCAAGTTGCCTCGATGAACCAAGAACCCCCTGGCTTTAGCCATGGGGAGTGTCAGTCCATCAATATCATTGTATGTCGCCTGTGCTACTGAAGAGGAGATTCATCGGCTCTTTGAGAAGTTATCTCAAGACGGCAACGTGTTTATGCCGTTAACGACCTATCCATTTAGTGAAAAGTTTGGTTGGGTTGCAGATAAGTACGGAGTTTCATGGCAATTGAACCTGGAAAGAAACTAACTCTACGTTGAAGTATATGCAGACCTCACTATCTAATCGCTTCATGGGGCAAAACAGCGTGGACGCCAAGCACGCCATTGGCAATCTGCGTTACATGCAAATCCATGACGAGGCTAGCCAGGGCAAGTGCTTGTGGTCGTGGCAAGTGGTACTGTTCGCCCATCAGGTCAAGCATCGCTTCTAAGGCAAGCAGTGATGCCTCATGCAGATTTTCGTGGAAGCCGAGTGTGATCCACCCGCTGGGGGTATGGGCACGAGGGGTTGTCAAATGCATATCGTTGCGGAGATGAAAGGTCAAGTCGACCCGCTCCATAGGGCACTCGATCGCCACTCCAGAGACTTCACCGTCCCCCTGTACAGCATGTCCATCACCCACGGAGAAGAGTGCTTCAGGTACAGTGATTGGCAGATAGAGTCTACTGCCGGCCACCAGTTCTTTGCAGTCGATATTGCCACCACAAAAGCGCGGTGGAAACGTGGGGTGAATGCCTGGCTCATCGGGAGGCATCCCCATGACGCCCATGAAAGGACGTAACGCGATCGTATGCCCGTACTGATCTTTGCCGATCTGCGAGTGAGCGTCGAGTTCCCAAATGAGTTCAACCCCTTGCTCGACAAGGCCAAGGCGTTTATTGATATCATTCTCCCAACCACCACCACCTGTCCAGCCCCATCGCTCCGGTCGCACCTCATTAATACGTATCTCAAGAGTCATGCCTGGCTGCGCTCCACGAATGGCTATGGGCCCGCAGAGGGCATGACCATCATCACGCCCTTTGATGCGTGGCTCAAATTGCTTCACCTGTGCATCTTTAAATGAGGGAGGTTCAAGCACCCAGCCAGCATTGAGCGTGCGGAAAAGGACAGTATCACCAGAATCAATGGTCAGGATTGGCGGATATTCGCGGGAAAAGGTACCATGCAGTGTATCTTGCGTGGGTTCGATACGGTAAGTAGCCATATTATCCTTCCTTCCGCAAAAGGCTGCTTCTTGCCTGTTGAGCAAGGATAGCAGCCTTTTGCTGACCTATAATTCCCTGGCAAGAGATCTACATCGCGGCAGAACTTCCCACCAAGGCTTTCTCCATTGAGTGTGCATCGTGCCCACGCAAATGCTCGCGAATAGCCAGCGCGGCAGCGGCACCCTCACCGGCAGCACTCACCAGCTGCTTGGTACTACCAGCACGCACATCACCGGCGGCAAAGATGCCTTCAGTGCTGGTCTGGAAATCAATGCCGGTCATAATGAAGCCTTGAGCATCGACTTTGGCGATGTCTTTGAAGGGACCACTATTGGGGGAGAGGCCGATGAAGACGAAGACGCCGGGGATGTGCAGTTCTTGCGTCTCACCTGTCTGAGTGTTTTTAGTCACGACCGTAGTTAGGTGGTTGTTTTCACCCTTGAGTTCGGCAACCTGGGTATTGAAGCGAACCTCCATTTGCGGTGAGTTCAGAGCTTTATCGGCGGCAACCTTGCTGGCCGTCAGTTCGGAGCCACGTACCAACAAGGTAACTTTGGGACAGAAGCGAGTGAGGAAGGCAGCTTCTTCAACGGCACTATTGCCGCCACCGATCACGGCAACCTCTTTGCCTTTATAGAAGGGGCCATCACAGGTGGCACAGAAGTGGACACCTGCGCCAATGTAGTCGTCTTCACCTGTAACCCTGAGCCGTTTGTAGGTCGAGCCGGTGGCGAGCAGGACAGCGTTAGCACGGTAGGTATGACCGGAGTCGGTGGTGACAAAATGGGCATCCAAGTCATTACCGACTTTGACAACGTTCTGGGCCGAGAGCAGTTCAACACCAAAGCGTTTGGCCTGCTCAATAATGCGCTCGGCAAATTCCGCGCCAGTGACACCTTCGGGGAAGCCGGGGTAATTGTCCAGGCGTTCGGTGATACCCGCCTGCCCTCCCAGGCCGCTGCGTTCGATGACCAGCACATCAAAGCCATCGCGTGCAGCATAAATGGCGGTAGTGAGAGCGGTAGGGCCACCGCCTACAATAATCAGATCATAAAACTCGCATTTGGCTTTGGTCTCCAGACCGAGTTTGGTAGCCAGTTCGGCGTTCGATGGCTCGATAAGGAGAGAACTGTCCTCAAAAACAATAGTAGGAATAGTTAGCCCCCCGTTTTGTACTTTCTGTACAAACGCCTGGCCATCCATGTCCTCTTCGATGTTGATATATTCATAGTGGACACGCTGTTCACCGAGGAATTTCTTGCTGCGCTTACAATCGCTGCACCAGTTGGTACCGTAGAGTTTGATGTTGGTATGAGACATGCCATCTTCCTTTCACTAGAATGAAATAGTTCTACTGATATAGAACACTACAGTATAGTCATATCATCCTGTAAGATGTTACAATAGGCATGATCAGCCACACCGCGGATGCGCCACACCGCCACGGATGCGCCACACCGCCACGGATGCGCCACACCGCCACGGATGACCGCAAGGGTCATCCCTACTATACACGGATGGGACGTCGCTTCGCTCGTCCCGATCACACCGTCTCTGCGAGCGAATGCGAGTATGATCGTGTATAGTAGGGATGACCCTTGCGGGCAATACATTTCAAATAGCCCATGCTCCTGGAGGCACCCTGAACCATGAAATGAGCAATTCCAGGAGAAACCCCATGCGACGGTGGCGCACCACCAACCATGAAAATGAGCTATTTTCAGAGGAATAAGAAGATGCATGCCAGAGGGAACAGGGTAGAGGCTAGCTCGACCCCTACAGAAGTATCATATGAAGCGTTTGAAGCCTGGGAAATCTCAGGAGCATAGCACCAACACCATCCAGACTTGAGAGTGGTCGCCCTAAAGCGACCACCCAGCTCTACCTACGGCTCTAATTCACCACGCTGTACCTTGGCAAGCAGCCTTGTCCAGGCAAGGGCCTCACGCATAGAGGAGGGAAGTGCAAAGGTGTAAGGAGTATCATAGTCTCCACCTCTCCTCTGCTCTGACTCTTCCTGCATAAGCTCCAGGGGATTTACTTGCTGACTCTGCAATGGTGATCCTGAAATGGCATGATTTGGCGATTTCACAGTGGGAGCAGCGTGAAATGGAGGGTGTGCGTCTCCTAGCTGTCCGGTGATGGCAGATTTTGCTATCAACTCCCTGTCCGCTTGTAGGCCCAGTTCTGACTCTAACTGTCTTATACTCAGGACAGGTATCCTCTTCCTATTCTCCAAGAATTCTTCGACAGTAACGGAATTGGATACTAATCCGCTGTTTTCTCGTTCAAGCATCTCGTTCAAGAAATTAATGGATGAGGCGAAAAAAACACGCATCCGATTTTTTGCAGCACCTTTATAGATTTTGAGGAAGCCGAATAATGTGTCAGGAGTGTTTAATACTGTTGACTTCCACTTCCACAGAGACGATTGATCTGTTTGCATGGCGACTCGAAAGTAGATCATATGATACCTCACGACTCTTTATTTTCAATGTTTTTTGTGCTTAAACAATAGAGTTTTTCTGTATAGTATTGATAGGTCTATGCAATGTTACACATGCTTCCCCATGCTTTTGGCATAGGTAACTCATGCATTCTCATAGAAGTATACGCTAAGATCACGGAAAATTGCTGTGTAATATTACCCATTTTCTGCCTTTGTGAAATAGAACACATGTAGTTCTGTTGCAGCATCTCTTTGCCTGCTTCCTTGAGAGGCAATATAGACGAACTTGCACTTCACATTGCCGAGAAGAAGCTTACAGGGAATCACTTGTGAGGGATTTTGTAATGTGGCGTATTAACCTCAATTGTTGAGGATAAGAAAAATTCTCTTTTTCCATATACAAATTTTTCAGAGGCAAGCGTCTTTATAGAGGAATGCTATCAAATCCGGTTGATGAGCATCCAGGAAAGGAACTCCAAGAAGTCACCGCTTTCTGGTCGAGGCCGGGGGGCTCTTCATAATTTGCTCCTCAGCAGGATTTGATAGAATATTTTCTTTACACATGCGAGAGGAGAGGAATGGGCCTAAAAAAGCTCTATTGGCCCTTTTTGTGGCCCTCTTCTTTGTGATGTTTCATGACTGTACGTGCGGCCACTTCTTCGGCTCGATTACCGTAGCGGCCACTCTTTTTCGCTGAGTCCTTGATGTGCTCGTACATTCTTTCTTCTTTATCGCTTACTCCGCTTAAAGGTTTGTCTTTCTTTTTACCTGGCATAAATGAACCTCTTTCTTCACGCTTTTATGCGTGTACAAGACTACTTCCTAATATGATTTACACGATCAAGTGAAGGAAAAGGTTCCTGAGCGTTTTTGTTGATGTGGACGATGAGAAGTTCTGAATAGTTACTATTTCTTTATGATTGGCATGTATTTAGTGAGTTTGAGTAAGTAGATGTTTGAGAATAATAAACAACAGAAGAGGCTGAGGGTAAGATTTCGAATTTAAGTTTTGGATTTTGAACTGCACCTTCCTTTCTAGCATTTCTTATGTTCTAGAAGCAACTTGATACTTATCACACAAGGTCAAGCCGATTATACGTTCTTCTGCTAGTAGGAGGAGTGCTACGTAAGCTGTCACGAGCCGCAAAGTAGCAGACCATCTTCTCGTCGCACGACTTTCTGCTCAGCCTCATCTCATCTTATCGGCTGGACGCAGCAACACAGCATACAGGTGCACTCACTCACTCCCCGCTCTCAGAGGGATCCGCATACTGAGGCAGGTCCCTTGTCCAGGTGCGCTCTCGATGGTGAGCGTTCCGCCCATCTTCGTGGCACGCTCCCGCATGGAGTGCAGACCGAGGTGTCCTGGAAAGGGACCTGTCGGATCAAAACCTCTCCCGTTATCGCGCACCTCTAGGATGATCTCCCTTTCCTGTCGTGTGAGCCGGAGGAGAACGGTGCTGGCACGTGCGTGCTTGATGATGTTGTGGAGGGCCTCCTGCGCGATGCGGTAGAGGGCTTGTTTCTGCTCAAGGGAGAGAGCAGGCTCATCAGCCAAGTCCACCTCGACGGTCAGCTTGTAGCGCGCTCGCAAGACGGCCACTTGCCTGGTGAGGGCTGCCACCAGCCCCTCGGTTTCCAAGGACTCCGGACGAAGCTCGAAGATGAGTGCACGCATCTCGGCGAGTCCTGCTTCGGCGAGGACAAGCACGTAGTCAATCGAGGCCAAGGCCTGTTCAAGGTCACTACTCTCCAACGCTTCGCGGGCCGTATAGGCCCCTAGACTCATACCGTAGAGGGCCTGGGAGACTGAGTCATGTAGCTCACGGGCGAGGCGCTGCCGCTCCTGCAGTGCCGCCAGTTCTTGTGCCTGTTCGTAGAGCAGACGCAGTTCCCGCTCGCGGCTTCGTGCTTGCTCGGCACGTCGACGCAGTGCCGAGGCCAGCTGGCTCGTCATGACTGCCGTCGCCAGGAAGACACACAACGTGAGCAGATCTTCCACCTTGACGACAACAAACGTGTAGGGCGGAGGAAAGAAGAAGAAGTCAAAGGAGAGTACAGCCAGTAGCGACGCCAGGATCGCGGCATACGGCCCACGCACGCTTGCCAATGCTAGGACCACGAGCAGATAGACGAACGAGATGGTCGGAATGCGCGGGTAGAGCTGAGCAATAGCGATTATGCTGGTGACCAGAGCGACTCCCCCCAAGGCCAGCAGACTATCGCTCAGCGAGCGTCTCCAACGTGGCTCAGCTCTCGCTTCCGTCGAAGAGATGTGTTCAACGTGCTTCATCCTCTGCTCCTCTCGCTCAGGCAGGATACCGGTGAAGATGACCAGGGCAAAGCGTCTGCTTCGTTGACACCTAGAGCGTCATATGAACGTGCGAAAAAGAGCTGATTTGATGCGGATTGACATCAACTAAACGGCGTTGACTCATCGCGCTCCCCATCAGCATTCGTGAGGTCGTTCATCAGACACGCTAGGGGCTAGTGCTGGGGATTGCGCTTCTTTCCTGGTTCGTCGGAAACTAGACCAAGACGCATCGCACACAGGACGGCCTGAGTGCGGCTCTGCACCCCCAACTTCGCCAGAATATGCTTGACATGGGTCTTGACGGTGTCCTCGCCAATCTGCAGATGGCGTGCGATGTCTTTATTCGATTGCCCCAGGGCGAGCAGACGCAGCACCTCTGTTTCACGCTCGGTCAAGCGCTCCGGCGGTACAACTGCTCGTACTTCACGCAGCAGGTAGGCCGACGCCTGGGGAGAAAGCTGGACCTGCCCGGCGGCGGCCGCCTTAATCGCTCGTCGCAGTTCGGGGGCTTGCGTGTCCTTGAGCAGGTAGCCAATCGCCCCTGCCCTCGCCGCACCGACCACAGCAGCACTTTCTAGCACGCTGGTCAGGGCGATGACCTCGGTCTCGGGCAGAGCGCTGCGGATGGCCGCGGTCGCCGCAATCCCATCCATCACTGGCATGAGCAGGTCCATCAGCACCACATCCGGGCGAAGCTCTCGTGCGAGTTTAACCGCCTCCGCTCCATCAGCCGCCTCGCCTACCACGGCCAGGTCCGGATCGCGCCCCAGGAACATGCGCAGTCCCTCGCGCACGACGCTATGATCGTCAGCAATCAAAACGCGAATGGTCACCAACCCTCCTCCTTTCGAGTGAGACCGTCCTACCCCTAAAGGGGTAGACCGCACTCACCCGCTTGGGTGATGCGGTGCGGAATGCTCGGACCTATACTTGTCTTAGCAGGAAGTACGCAGGGCATCACGTTCGTGTGCGAACTGTACCGAGCTGTTCATCGCTCCTAGTGTACCACAGGGAGCGCGAGCCGTGCCAGAGAGGACATCTGAGCAACACGTATGAGGAGACCATGATCACCCTGCTGCTCGTTGATGATGAACCCTTGCTCCGCCAGGGGTTACGTAGCTGGCTCGAACGAGCCGCAGATATCACTGTCGTTGGGGAAGCCAGTGCCGATGCCGAGGCCATGGCGCTCGCACACGCACTTCATCCCGATGTAGTGCTCATGGATCTCTCCATGCCCACAATCGATGGAATCGCAGCCATGGCCACACTCCGTGCAGCGGCCCCTCACAGTGCGCTCGTGCTCCTCAGTCTCTACGATGATGCGAGCATGCGTGCACGAGCGCACGCAGCCGGAGCCGTGACCGTAGTCGGCAAACAGGAAGGAGTCAAGGCACTCCTGGCAGCGATACGCGAGGCCGGAAGGCAGGGCCGGTAGCTGCTTGGAGGCGGAAAAGACCTGAGTAGGAGCCAGGCACTGGCAGGAGTAAGACAACGAGGTCTACTCTCCTGAACCCTGAGCCGTTCATCGTTGAGCGTACGGAGGCGTGGCAACGCGAGGGAGAACAGCACCATCGGCTGGCAGCCCTGCACAGGTCGCGTCCGCGCCGCCTGCACCCCCTGGCTGGTAGCCTCTGGGCATCTTTTTCGTGGTACGCGGGACCAGTATGAGACGGCTCGCGCAGCGCGGTGGGCGCGAAAGGAGGACAACCAACTGGATGGGAAAAACCATTCCTCCTGCTGTCCCTTTCGGGTCAGACACGAGGGGAAACAGGGATCTGGAAGTGATGATGCGCATGACAGAGCTAGCCAAGAACTCCTGGACGTCTACGCGTTGTATTTGTTGCACGACCATCTGGTCTGATGAAGGCATCAACGAGCTTCCCAAGCCGATACCATCACGTACAGAGCCTGATCATCGTGCAACAATGCTCCTGTGGAGGTGTCACGTCACCCGTGGTGGAGGATCATTATGACACGTTTGCTGCTTCCGTTCACCCATGGGATCGAGGTGTCTGCCATTACCTCAGCACTGGCGCTGGCGCAACGTTTTGGTGCCACACTGGTGGTCCTGTCACTGATCCATCTGCCACAGGCACCAGACACGCGAGGCCCACGCTGGGAAGACATCCAACAGTCGAACGACTTCTTAGAGTTCGTGCATCACAAAGCCGCACGGTGGAGTGTCCCTGTTGAACGGGTGGAACTCTACACACACCATCCGGTCGGCAGTATCCGTGCGCTGGCACAGGAAATGGAGTGTGCGGGCATCGTCCTGGTGGTGCGTCGTGGCGCAGGGGTCTTACTTGCGACGAATGAAGTGAAACAGCTGCTTGAGGATCAACGCATGCCCCTGTATATTGTCCAGTTGCGAGCGTCGGACAACCCGTTCTCCCTCCCACGCTGGCTCGCTCGTTGGTTCAGGAGCAGCTAACCCCTCCCAGAGTGCTACGGCAGGAGTACTGCTTTTGGAGAGCCCTCTATGACCAGTCCGCAGACACAAGCGAACGACATACTGGGAAAACAGCTTCCCAAAGCAAGAGAGTTGAGCACAGGTATGGAACAGAAAGCATCACACCCGTCGAAAAAAAATGGGCAGCATCAAAGCGCAGGCCAACTGGGCCCTCTACTCTGTTGGGCCGTCGTCTTTGCCGATATTGGCTCGTCCATCTACTACGTTCCAGGCATCCTCTATGGAAATGTCGGCAACCTCGCCGGTTTTTTTGTGCTGTTGACGATGTCGGTGTTTGTCCTGCTCACGCTCAAGTATGCCGAGGTGAGTGCCCGCTTCCCAGAAGGTGGGGGGGTCGTGACGGTGGCAGCACAGGCGATGAACTCCTGGGTTGGAGCGCTCGGTGGCATGTTCATCCTGGTGAGTTACTTTCTCACCGCGTCCATCAGTTGCCTGTCAGCGATCCAGTACCTGAGTGTGGTTGTTCCCGCGATTGGGCCCTTTCTCTTAGAAATCACGATCAGTGTGCTGGTACTCCTGGGCCTCCTCAACTGGGTCGGCATTAGCGAGAGTGCCAAAGTGAGCCTGGTTGCCGCACTCGTGGCCTTTGTGAGCGATCTAGCCATCATCTGGACCGTCTTTACCCACATCCCGATCTCCGAACTCCCTTTCCTCTTCGCGAAGATGTTTGCGCGAGAAAGCCTCACCCCGACCTCGATTCTGGTCGGGTTTGCTGGCGCGTTTCTGGCCTTCTCTGGTCTGGAGAGCATCTCGCAACTCTCCCCAGTGATGAAGGCACCGCGCAAGAAGATTATCGGCTTGGCGCTCTTATTGGTAGTCATCACGATTGGGGTGACCAGTCCCCTGCTCACGATGCTTTCGACCCTCTTGCAACAAGACAAGGCGGCAGATCCCGTCCTTTCCACGCAACTGCTCTCGTTGCTCGGTGGACACTGGGGCAACGTCCTCTTGCAGACCGAGGTGGCGATCAGTGCTAGCCTGATCCTGGTGTTCGCCAGTAATACCGCCGTGATTGGAGCCTACCATGTCTTTCTGGCGCTCGCACGAATGGACTTCTTCCCCGAATTTATCCTCAAGCGTAATACGTTCCGTGGGACCCCGCACTGGTCGATTGCGATCGCTACGGGCATTCCCATTGGTGTGCTCGTGTTGGTCAACGGCAAGATTAACATCCTCGGGGACATGTATGCTTTTGGGCTGCTGGGAGCCTTCACGGTGACGTGCCTCGGACTGGACATTATCCGCTACCGTGAACGGCGGATAGCACGAGCCACCCCCTCTCACTGGGCCGAGACGCATGATGACAATGGGCAGAAGCCAGCGGCTGCTCCCAGCGGGCTCTCTGGTTCCCTCATCTTCACCCAAGCACCTTCCCCCTTCAATGGACGGTTTGCTCCAGGGACACGGCGGGGAGGAGTGGTGACGGCTGCCGCTTCGTCTCTTCGGAGAAGGCTGCTCGGCCTCTGGCACCGGCTCGATTTCTGGTTGGGTGTCCTGACCACGCTCCTAGTCATGCTGGCGTGGTCGATCAGTGTCGTCTCCAAGCCGCTGGCAACCGCCTTTGGCTGTGCAGTTGCACTCGCTGGAATGGCCGTCGCCTACGTCAACTATCTGCGGGGGCGTTCACCAGTGGTGACCCCCTATGTCGAAGGACGCTTACCCGGTTCTGTGCTCGCGGTGCTGACAGTCGGGAACGAACAGAATGACAGGATTATCGATGCGGCGATCACCAGTGCGCATGGCAAGCCAGTGGTGTTTTTGTATCTCGCTGAGCCGAAAGCGGAGCGAGTGCCGCGCCTGTTTGAGGTCATGGATCCCTACCTGGAAGATCAACCTGCCAAAGACACCCTGAAACAGGCGGCACAGCGGGCACGCAAGGCCAGACTAGTCCCTCGGTTTGTGTATCAACAGCACGACCCAGAGGCGGCGGCACGTATCTGGAAGATGGTCCATCCACATGAGGTGGTGCTCACCGCTGAGCATGCCTCACAGTTTGAGGAAATCAATCCCGATCGCATCCGGTACGAGCTCACCCCAGACGGGAAAATCGCGCACCTGCTCAAACGCTGGTGAGGGGCTCAACTCTAGGAGGATTGACTCTCTTTGAGGATGACCATGTGGGCCAAGGGACGAACGATGACGCTTGAGCAAGTTCTAGAGATTTAGGTCTGATGTTCCCTCACATGCTCTTGCGTAAATTGCAAGATCGCATCCACTGCACGCTGATAGCCGCCGGTAGCACGTACGGACTGCTGCATACGCTGAGCACGTTGGCGATATGCTTCATCGTGGGCGACACGCTCGACCGCCTCGCGCAACGTGCTGGCGGTCACGCTCCCTTTGTCCAGCATGACGCCCAGGCCTAGATCGACGACGCGCTGCGCATGCATGTGTTGTTCGGGTTGCTGCGGGATCAGGACCATCGGCACCCCAAAGTACATGCTCTCCATTACACTGTTCGTTCCGGCATGGGTGACAAAGAGGCGCGTGCACGGCAGGATGTCGAGTTGAGGCACGTATGCTGAGAGCAGGAAGTTCTCTGGAACAGGACCAAGTGTGGTGGGATCAATATGTTTTCCTATCGAAAGAACGACCTGCCAGGGCTGGTCAGCAAAGGCGGCAAAACACTGCTTGTAAAATTCGGGCTGATTGGTAAAGATGCTTCCCAGCGAGATGTATCAGCACGAATACGATCTCTTACCTGTGGTGGAACATAGCGCATATCCTCAAGCAGGAACATTGGTCTTACGATGCCAGTTGGGGTCCCTCCCACGCTGCTAAAAGAAGGCGGCATCGTTGGCATGCCCTTCAGCTTCGATTCATAGGGTTGAAAGACGGCTCCTGTGGCCTGCACCACATTGCGAAACTCCTCGGTGAGGTAGTAGCTTACCTCCTGCCCACGTCTCACAAGTTCTTGCACGACGGCAAGCGTCGGGTTCACATGCCCACGTGCGGGCATATTTAAAAAACATATTTTGCCATGATGTTCACTTTCTTTCATTGCTGTTGAGCACTATTCACCCTATATCTCTTTGGGCTGCTCTGGTCAGTCCATATGTTTCGGTGCTACAATAAGCAAGTACATTGGAGAGCGGTATGATCGCTCTTCAATACTTATTGATAGACTATAAACAATACAAGGATCGCTATTATGCGCCTGGGATTACAAGTTCCTAGTTTCACCTGGCCCAATGGGCAGAGCCAGCTTGGAGAGACCTTTGCCCAGATCGCCGAAAATGCCGATAGGGCTGGACTCTATAGCATGTGGGTCATGGATCACTTCTTTCAAATACCTAATGTCGGCCCGGTGGAGAACGAGATGCTGGAAGGCTGGAGTGCCTTATCTTTCGCCGCAGGGCTTACCAGCCGCATCAGACTCGGCACCATGGTTACTGGTGTGACCTATCGCTATCCCGGTATTTTGGTCAAGACGGCGACCACACTGGACGTTCTGTCAGGTGGACGGACCTACTTTGGTATCGGGGCGGCCTGGAATGAGCAAGAACATGTGGGCCTGGGTGTCCCTTTTCCACCTCTGGCCGAACGTTTCGAGCGGCTGGAAGAAACGCTGCAAATTGCTCTACAGATGTGGGCTGGTGAGGAGAAAGCATATGACGGCAAGCACTATCATCTTGCACGGACGCTCAACTCACCTCAAGCTGTGCAACGACCTCATCCACCGATTCTGATCGGCGGCAGTGGCGAACGTAAAACCCTCCGCCTTGTAGCGAAGTATGGAGATGCCTGCAACCTGTTTGCGCGTCTGGGCAAAGATGTTCTGCAACAGAAACTCGATGTTTTGCGCGAACATTGCGAGGCGGTAGGACGCCCTTACGAGGAGATTGAGAAGACTACGCTGGATCACCTCTCTCTAAGCCGCGATGGACGCAATAACTCTATGACTCCAACTGCTGCCGTCGAACACTTCGGGGGATTAGCCGCGCAGGGCATCGACCAGGCTCTCTTTAGCCTGCGCAATGTCTATGATCCTGACGTCTTTGAGCTACTGGCAACTGAAGTGGTCCCCCAGGTAGAGAAAATATCTGTAGCAGGTCGTTAGACATCAGAGGGAGAAAATGAGAATGTTCAGGGCAACGCGGGCGGCCACAAGGGCCCCAACCCCACATCCACGCCACCCCCGCCCCTACGCGATATCCCAACTGTTTCATCAGGTTAATGCCTCATAGGCACCCCTCATAGGCAGAAGGTATCACCATGCCTGATCGCACAACTCTCACCGAAACCGAAATAGCCTTTGTGCAACGTCAACGGGTGGCACGGTTAGCCACGGCGGATGCAGACGGTAATCCTCATGTGATACCCGTCTGCTATGCCTTTGATGATATACGTTTCTATACACCTCTGGATGAGAAGCCCAAGAATGTTGCCGTGAGCAAACTACGCCGTGTACGCAATATCACAGTACGCTCCCAGGTCGCGCTGGTCATCGATCAGTATGATGATGACTGGTCGCGTCTGGGCTATGTCCTGGTACATGGGGAGGCTAACTTGCTACCGCCAGAAGATGAGCTGCATGCCCATGCCCTCGTGTTGCTCCGTGAACGCTATGTGCAGTACAAAACCATGGCCCTGGAAGAGTCCCCCGTAATTGTGATTACGCCTGTACGTATCATATCGTGGGGGCCAGCTCTTGCTGGTTAATAAGAAATTCGGTCGGATAATCGTACACATGCAACCAGTGAAGAAAGAGAGGGATCAGCGTTGAAATTCTGCCCACACTAGAGTATAGTAAATGAGGTGGCACTTATCAGAGAGTAGCAACGTTCCCCTTGAGAGTAACCTTCCTTTTGTGTATCAGAGTGTTAGTGAACTTGTCAGTCCGCTCCTGAGAGGAGGTGCGACTATGGCCGACCATATGGGACAGCAGCTTGGCAACTATCGACTCATCCGCCTTCTAGGACAAGGGAACTTCTCTGAAGTCTACCTGGGGGAGCATATTCATTTGAACACTCGGGCTGCCATTAAAGTACTGCATGGCCAATTGACAAGCGATTATCGAGAAGGCTTTCTCAGCGAGGCACGTACCATTGCCCATTTGCGCCATCCCCATATCATCCAGGTTCTGGACTTCGGTCTTGAGGGCATGACTCCCTTTCTGGTGATGGACTATGCTCCCAATGGCACTCTGCGTCAATGCCACCCCACCGGGACGTTGCTCCCACTCGGCACCGTTGTTACCTACGTCACGCAAGTGGCTCAGGCCTTGCAGTATGCTCATCAGGAAAAGGTGATTCACCGCGACATCAAGCCGGAGAATATGCTGCTTGGGCGTAGCAACGAGGTCTTGCTGAGCGACTTTGGTATTGCCATCATTTCGCAAAGTTCACGCCAGCAGCAGGCTCAGGATACGGCTGGGACCATCGCCTACATGGCACCCGAGCAACTTCAGGGCAAGCCGCGCCCGGCCAGTGACCAGTATGCGTTAGGGGTCGTCGTCTATGAGTGGCTCTGTGGAGATCGCCCCTTCCATGGAACCCCTACCGAACTCTATAGCCAGCATCTGTTTACTCCTCCTCCGCCTTTGCATGAGAAGGTGCCGACCATCCCCCCTGTGGTTGAGCACGTGGTGCTCAAGGCACTGGCCAAAGCCCCCAAGGAACGCTTTGCCAGTGTGCAGGCCTTTGCCCTTGCCTTGGAAGAAACCGTCAAGGCAGAATCATCTGGCCGGACTCTCTCTCTGCTTGCCCCTGATTCCTTCGGAGAACAGCCAGCCGAAGCTGAACTCATGCTGGAGCAAGTCAACGTTCGATCCCATAACCTGCCTGCACAGCCCACCCCACTGATTGGACGTGAGCAGGAGGTAGCAGCAGTCTGTACACTTCTGCATCGTCCAGAAGTACGCCTCGTGACCCTCACGGGGACCGGTGGCGTTGGCAAAACGCGCCTGGGTCTGCAGGTAGCGGCTGACCTGCTCGACGATTTTGCTGATGGCGTCTACTTTGTTCCGCTGGCTCCCATTAGCAATTCCGACCTGGTCGTTCCGAGCATTGCCCAGACGCTGGGGATCAAAGAAGCCGGAGAGCGATCACTATTAGACCTTCTGCAAGCCTATGTACAAGACAAGCACTTGCTGCTGTTGCTCGACAACTTCGAGCAGGTGGTGACAGCAGCACCATGGCTTGCGGACCTGCTGGCCGTCTGCCCTCACCTCAAAATCCTGGTGACCAGTCGTGCCGTACTGCACATCCGTGCTGAACACGAGTTTCCCGTCCCGCCACTGGCGCTCCCCGACCTCACCCACCTTCCAGAGACCGAAGCCCTCTCACAGTATGCGGCAGTGGCCCTCTTCCTGCAATGTGCGAAGACTGCCAGACCCAACTTCCAGGTGACTCCCGCCAACACCCGTACCATTGCCGAGATCTGTATTCGCCTGGATGGGTTGCCTCTCGCTATCGAACTGGCAGGGGCACGCATCAAACTACTCCCCCCACAGGCACTCCTGACACGCTTGGAACATCGCTTGCAAGTGCTGACGAGCGGAGCACGCGATGCCCCCGTCCGGCAGCAAACCCTGCGCAACACGCTTGCGTGGAGCTATGATCTGCTCAATGCCGAGGAGCAGCGGCTCTTCAGGCGCCTCTCTGTCTTTGCTCGCGGCTGCCCATTGGAAGCGGTGGAGGGTCTCTATACCGCACTCGGTGAGATGCCGACATACGTACTGGACGGAGTGGCCTCACTCATTGACAAGAGCTTGCTGCGCCAGATCGAGCAAGAAGGCGAGGAGCCACGCCTGCTAATGCTAGCGACCATCCGCGAGTATGGGCTGGAGGCCCTGGCCTCTGGTGGGGAAATGGAAAGTACCCGGCGGGCGCATGCTGCTTACTACCTGGCACTGGTGGAGGAAGCAGAGCTAGAACTCGGGGGACCACAGCAGGCTGTGTGGCTGGAGCAGTTAGAGCGGGAGCATGACAACCTGCGAGCGGCGTTGCAGTGGTCGTTAGAGCAAGCAGGAGATGAGGAGGCCGGACAGCGCCGAGAGATAGCCTTGCGGTTGGGCGGAGCACTGCAACTGTTCTGGTGGGCGCATGGTCACCGGAGTGAAGGGCGAACGTTCCTGGAAGGAGCACTGACGGCAAGCGAGGGAGCCGAGGCATCTGTTCGAGCGAAGGCGCTCTTCGCTGCCGCAAACTTGGCCTTTGTTCAGAGCGATTATGAGCGGGCAGAGGCGGCTCAGGAGAGTCTGGCACTGTACCGAGAACTCGAAGACCAACCAGGCATCGGGCTTTCCCTTCGGTTGCTAGGTCAGTTCGCCTGGGTGAGAGGCGACCTGGCAGGGGCACGTTCCCTCCTAGAGGAGGCGTTGGCGCTCTTCAAAGAGATCGACGACAAGAACCAGGCAGCTTGGTCGCTCCACATCCTGGGATTGTTGGCCAGCAGCCAGGGTGAGTACGCCAGGGCGTGCATTCTGTTCGAGGAGAGCCTGGCACTCTTCAAGGAGTTGGAGGACAAGAATGGCATCGCCCATACGCTCTCCCAATTGGCACGGGCGCTCTTTGATTCCCAAGGCGATCAGACGAGAGTGCGCTCGCTGCTCGAGGAATGTCTCGTGCTCTCTCGGGAGGTCGGCTTCAAGGAGGGGATTGCGGAATCGTATAGCCTTTCGGGGCAGTTGGCTCTTGGCCAGGGTGATCTTGCCACAGCACACGCACAGGTGGAGGAAAGTGTCGTGCTCTACAAGGAGATGGGGCACCAGCATGGCACTGCCGAGTCACTTGCTGTTTTGGGGAAGGTGGTTGCAGCCCAGGGCGACTATGCCACAGCCTGCAGGCTGTGCGAGGAGAGCCTGACGATCGCCGGAAAGTTGGGCGAAAAGTGGGTGATCGCTACATGCCTGGTGGAATTGGGGAAAGTCGTTGCAGCGCAGCGACAGTTAGCGTGGGCGGCACAGCTCTGGGGGGCAGCAGATACTCTCCGTGATGCGATTGGCGTGCCTATTCCTCCCGTCGACCTCGCTGACTACGAGCGCTCGCTCTCGGCCACACGTGTCCACCTGGGAGAGCGTGCATTCGCTGCTGCCTGGGCGCAGGGACGAGCTATGACGCCGGAGCAGGCCCTCGCTGCCAAGGGGCAAAAACCGGTCCCAAGATCGACCACGACAGTGTCCCGACCAACCTATCCTGCTGGGCTGACGGCACGCGAGGTGGAGGTGCTGCGCCTGCTAGCAGGTGGCCTGACCGACCTCCAGATCGCCGAAAAGCTGGTGCTCAGTCCCCGCACCGTCCATGCGCATATCAGTTCTATCTACAGCAAACTGGGCATTACCTCACGCAGTGCTGCAACGCGTTATGCCATTGAACACCACCTCGCCTGAGACGGACGACCACAAGGGCCAATCCATTTCAAAGAAGACGTTTTGCGAGTCAAACGAAGCCGCTTCAAGAGTGTCATCCCTTCGCTTCTCGAGAGGCGCAGGCTCTGAGCTGAGCGAAGGATCTCTGTCCGGCGAGAGATCCTTCGCTCCGCTCAGGATGACAAAGCGAGATGGTCTCGTCTTTGAAATGGATTGACCACAAGGGCCAATCCATTTCAAATAAGAGGAAGCGGGTCGAGGCAAGCTCGACCCCTACGGGGAATTGGACATCGCTTCGCTCGTCCAGAAGGGCAGGGAAGCGGCGAGCGAAGCAAGCCGCACGCTTGGTAGGGGTCGAGCTTGCCTCGACCCTCCCCCCGACTGATTGCCCTTATTCTCCTGGAATTACTCATTTCATGGTTCTGGGTGTTCCCCAGGAACATGGGCTATTTGAAATGGATTGCCCACAAGGGTCACGCAGAATAGCAAGATTTGAGTCTCAAAAGCCATCACATCATCAATCCCGCTCCTACTGGACGATGACGGTCAGGTTCATATTCAGGTGGACGCTACAGTAGAGATGGTAGGTGCCGGCGGTATTGAATGGTCCAACAGCCATACTTTGACCGGCGGTGTTGAACTGCACGTTGCTGACGGTCGGTGCATTAGGTTCTATAGCTGGTTTAGCGACGCTATTCACCCAGGAGCCATTGCTAATAATGTGTAAGACTGCAACATCATCGATGAGGTTGAGGGTGCTGCCCTTGCTGATCGTGACAGACGGTTGAGTGAAGGTTGTCTCGCCCATGTGGACACCCGAGCCCCCGGTGCCTCCGGAACCGCCGCACGATGCTGCGGTCAGGACGGTGAACAGGCCCAGCGCTACGAGGATTGCTATTAGCTTTTTCAAGGTGTTTGTTTCTCCTGTTATCTTCATGCTGATTGGGTGTGTTGATCTTTCACATATAGATTCGTGGGAGGTTACAGCCTCACTGCTTCCTCACGATTCCCAAAAGCGAAAGGCCACACAATTGCAACAGCTAGATAACTCTGTCTAGAGGGTCCCAGAGCAATGCGAGAAGGAATTACACGATTCTGTCGATACGCTCCTGCTGCTAATGAGGTATATCTTCTGTTGAGGCAAGTAGCGAGAGGTGTTCTCTAGCTATAGCATTAATGCATATCATTCGTTCGCTTAAATCCTTACCTTAAAGGAAAGCAGAATTGTACCTCATGCCAGGGCGACACAGTGCGCCATCTACCTGACATACCAAACAACACAGGCGCAGCACAATATAGAATGGAGAGCCTGCCACAGCCACGGTTCAGACAAGGTGGCAGGCTCCCCACAGGAGACAAAAGATACCTATGATCACTCAACCTAACCCTCACCTCGAGGCTCAACCGGTTACACCAGATGTTCAGCACAGACCTCATGTGCATCTTCCAGGACGACCCCATCTGCGCCCCGTGCCACAGGGCATCAAAGCTACTGGCACCCGAACCCCAAACATTGCGCTCGCTGGCCTCCAACTCATCATCGGCTACGAGTGGCTGCTCGCCGGGGGAGATAAGCTCCTGCTCGGCGGGTTCCCTGTCCAGCTCGGTGGGCTGCTTAACACTTTAGTCAGTGGTGGCCACCTAGTCGGCTTCTTCGCCGCCATCTTGCAGGGACTCGTGGCGCCCAATGCCGTGCTCTTCGGCTACCTCATTGAGTCGGGCGAGACACTTGCAGGCCTGGGGCTCGTGACCGCGGGCCTGCTTGCCCTGCTTCGCCCGCTCGCAGGACGCTACCTCAGCGGCACGAGCGCGACGTTGTTCGTGTACGGCGATCGGCTCCTCCAGAGACTGGCGCCTATTGCCGCTATTGGCGCGGGACTGCTCGGGCTCAGCTACTTCTTCCTGGATGGTCTACCGGCACCGTGGTTCGTCCCCACCATTGCCTTCGGCGGTTCGATTGACAACGGGCTCTTCCTGGCTGCCGCGAGTGTGGTACTCGTGGTGAGCCAGTTGGTGCCACAGCGCTCAAGTCGGTAACGCTTGTTCGGAAGGGCCGGTCACGGCCAGACGATCAGGGCTGAGCTTCCTGGTCGCCTGTGCTGCGGGAACACCAGGCGTGCTGTATCACCTAACGAAGGATTATCATAATGTTTTCGCACCATACCCATTACAAATCACATGCGCTGTCGCTCTTTCCTCTCAGCATTATTGTCGTTCTCGTCTTGTTAGCGCTGACATTGACTGCCCAATCTGCCGCAGCCGCATCACCTCATGTGGATCGAATGGTGCTCAATGGTGAGATCAATCCTGCTTCCTTACGCCTTCTCACAAAGGCGGTGAGCACTGCCGAGAACGATGGAGCGCGGGTACTTGTAATCGAAATCGACACCCCTGGCGGTGATCTCGATTCATTGAAAGCCATGACCCAGGTCGAGTTGGGTAGTACCGTTCCCATCATCTCCTACGTTTCACCGAC
>WNFX01002016.1_pt1 | contig 29937 bp, 28 predicted proteins | sample 5400111 | NCBI WGS metagenome assembly WNFX01 (sample SAMN13153363, study PRJNA577476) | soil metagenome | isolation source: 40 cm soil or saprolite under grassland replicate 1 | place: USA:California | collected 2016-06-15 | reverse complement strand
ATTTTTTGATGGCGTTCGACATGACATTTCTCCCCGCACTCACTTGTCTGCTCACCGGCGTTGGTTGTTTCAAGGGAAACCTCGCCAGTCAGGTCGGCGCGCTTTATGCCACCGGCGATAACAGGCGTGCGGATGCGTTCCAGATTTACTATCTGTTTATCAACGGCGGTGTGATCGCCGCGCCGCTGATCGCCGGCACACTCGGCGAAATTTACGGCTGGCACTGGGGCTTCGGCGCCGCCGGCGTCGGCATGTTGATCGGCCTGGCAATTTATCTCTCCGGCCGGAAGTGGCTTCCGCTCGATTCGCCCGTTGTGCGAAAAAGTGAGCGTGCCGCGAAGAATCCCCTCACCCATCGCGAAAAAATGGGGATCATCGCGTTGCTCGTCCTTTTGCCGGTGCTCACCATCGCCGTCATCGGCAATCAGCAAATCTTCAACGCCTATCTCGTCTGGGCGGAGAGAAGCGCGAACCTCGTCTTCTTCGGCCGCAAGATGCCGACGACATGGCTGATCACGCTCGACTCGATCGTCTCGGTAAGCTTTCTCGCGGGCGCGGTCGTGTTCTGGCGACTCTGGTCGAAAAAATATCCGGAGCCGGCGGAAATCACCAAGATGGGCATCGGCAGCATTGTCGCCGTGACTGGATTCATCTCTCTCGCAATCGGCGCAGCCGTCGCGGCGAGTTCAGGAACCAAAGTTTCAATCGGCTGGCTCATCACCTTTCACGTCCTGAACAGCATCGGTTTTGCAAACGTGTTTCCCGTCTCGCTCGCGCTCTACGCGCGCGTTGCGCCGCCCGCGCTATCGGCGACGATCATCGGTATTTTTTATCTGCATCTGTTCGCCGCGAACAATCTCGTCGGGTGGATCGGCGGCCTTCTCGAAAAAATGCCGGTCACATACTTCTGGCTTTTACACTCAGCATTATGTGGAACAGCCGGCATCATCTTCCTCGTCGCCGGTCGTCTCTTCGGCCATCTCCTCGCCCCAGGTGAAAACGAAAGCGGCACGCCCTCTGACTTCTGATTCTGACTTCTGACTTCTTCATACCTTTTACTTTCTCCTTCCTATTTTCTTCTGCTCTCGAACTTCGATGTCAGTCGCCCTAAAACAGACCGCAGCGTCGTCCCCCGCCGCAATGATATCGACTGCAGAAATAAGGCGATGTTTTCCGGCGCTCGCGCGCATTTATAACGGTTATCCGGTTGCCTATTTCGACGGGCCCGGTGGGACTCAGGTGCCACGGGCGGTGGTGGAGGCAATGAATGATTATCTTTACCACCACAATGCCAATACGCATTGGGCTTATCCGACAAGCGAGGAGACCGATGCGATCATCGACTCTGCCCGAAGCGTGCTGGCCGATTTCCTGAACGCCAAGCCGACCGAAATCGTGTTTGGCGTCAACATGACCACATTGACCTTTCACTTGGCGCGCGCTCTCGGCCGTGGCTACGAACGCGACGACGAAGTATTGGTCACGGAGTTGGATCATCATGCCAATATCGCGCCCTGGCGGAGGCTGGAAAAAGAATACGGCGTGAAGGTGCGTATGATAAAAATGATTCCTGAAACCGGCGAGCTGGATTGGGATGATTTTTCCCGGCAATTAACCAAACGCACGAAACTGGTCGCGATCGGCGCGGCATCGAACGCGCTCGGCACGATTAACGATGTGCGGCGCGCCGGGGAAATGGCGCACTCGTTAGGCGCGAAAATCTTTGTCGACGCCGTCCATTACGCTCCACATGAGTTGGTTGATGTGCGCGGTTGGAATTGCGACTTCGTCGCCTGTTCCGCCTACAAGTTCTATGGCCCGCACATCGGAATTCTTTACGGCCGGCACGACCTGCTTGGCTTGCTTGATTTTCCGAAACTGGTTCCGGCACCGGATTCACCGCCGGAACGGGCCGAGACTGGCACCCAAAATCATGAAGGAATCGCAGGCGCGGCTGCCGCGGTGGATTTTCTCGCCTCGCTCGCTTCGGGTCCGACGCGGCGCGGACGCTTGCACGCCGCGCTCCGGCAACTACACGAGCGCGGCGACGCATTATTCACACAACTCTGGAATGGGTTGCTGGAAATAGGGCATGTCAGTCTCTACGGGCCTCCGCCCGGCACGGCGCGCACACCAACGATCGCATTCACTGTGAACGACGTGCCGTCCATAGAGGTAGCGGAGAAATTGGCGAGGCGCGGAGTTTTCCTTTCACACGGCGACTTTTACGCGATGACAGTCGTCGAGCGATTGGGGCAAAGTGCGCACGGCCTGGTCCGCGCCGGCTGTGCCTGCTACACCACACCGGAAGAAGTGGATCGGTTGCTTGCCGGAGTGCAGGCAATTGTGCGCGGGCCATAGTCCGCTGCTATGGAAGAATGCATGAACTCCACCATAAAACGTTTCACCATTTTGGTTCTGCTCTCCGGCTTCCTCGCTTCCGGAGCCACTGCTCAATCAACGATCTTCGTTGTCCGGCACACAGAAAGAGTCGAGAGCGGCGGCAACGATCCTGACCTGTCGGAGCTCGGCCGGACTCGCGCCGCAACGCTCGCGAACATGTAAAAACCGCCGGCATATCTGCGATTTACGTGACCGAGCTTAAACGCACCCAACAAACCGCCGCTCCGCTGGCAGAGATGCTTCATCTCAATCCGACAATCGTCCCAGCGAAAGACTCCCCCGCGTTGATCGCAAAGCTGCGTAATTCAACCGGCAATGTCCTGGTTGTTGGCACGGCAACACCATTCCAGATCTGATCAAAGGCTCCGGTATCGCAACGCCGATTAACATTGCGGAAAACGATTACGATAATCTGTTCGTCCTCGTGCTCGAAGAAAAACCGCGCCTGATCCGTTTGCACTATCACTGAACATCACGCCAGTAAGCGACAGAAAAATCACCGAGACAGCCGCGAAGCGTGATTACGACGATGCACCTATGTGAAGATTCTTCTTCGGCTCACAGTCGTCGCCGCAATGCTCGCAACGACTGCCGTTCCGGCGGAGGCACGCAAGAAACCGGGAGCTCATTCGAAACCGACTGCTGAGGCGCAGCGCGATCCGGCGCAAATCGAGGCCGCGACGCGCCTGCAAGTGTTTCTCGATCGCGCGAACTTTAGCCCAGGAGCGCTGAATGGACGTTACGGCGAATTCACAATCAAGGCGCTTGCGCTTTATCGTCAGTCCCGCGGCGAGCCTCCGCCCGCTTCGCCAGCTAAGCCGGATGTAGCACCGGATATTAGTGGCCTCGACCTCGCCGCCATTGGCCCTGCCTTTGTGCCTTACACAGTGGCCGACGCTGATCTGCAAAATATTGGCCCAGTCCCAAGCGCGGTGGCCGCGCAATCAAAGCTAAAATTCCTGCCCTATCGCGACGCCGCTGAAGCGATCGCGGAAAAATTTCATTGCGACGTTCGTTTTCTGGAGGAACTGAACCCCGGAAAGGCGAAAACAATCAAAGCGGGCGGCCAGCTGATGGTGCCGAACGTCGAGCCTTTCGAATTCGTGACCGTAAAAGACCTTCAACCCGGCAGTGAGAGTGACTCACCGGCAGTAAATGAACTGCCAGACGACGCCGGCAACAATTCACCAGCCTCGGCGACAACGGACAAATCCGCCGGGCCCGAGTCGCCGGCCGTTTCTGTGAAAATTGACACGAAAACAAATATGCTCGGAGTTTTCGAAACAGATAAATTGGTCGCCGCTTATCCGGTCACAATCGGTTCTGCGCAGACGAGTTCGCCGATTGGTGAATGGAAAGTAAGTAGGATCGAAAAGTTACCGAGGTTTCGATACGACAAACAGATGCTCAAACACGGTGTGCGTAGCGGTAACTTCCACATGCTCCCACCAGGTCCAAACAGCCCGGTCGGCGTGATCTGGATTGCCCTCAACAAGAAAGGGATTGGGATTCATGGAACTGGTGAGCCGGAGACTATTGGTCGCTCAGTCAGCCACGGCTGTGTTCGACTCGCGAACTGGGACGTCGTCCGACTCGCGCAGAAAGTAAAAGCCGGCGTCCCCGTTTCCATCCATTAGCGGAGACCGGGAAACCGAAAGGTGCGTACGGCAGCTGCTGATCTTGAAATCGCTGAATGAGCTCTCACAACTTTGAATTGACGGTCAACGAGCAAAGTTGGCCACTGGATAAGCCTTTTCGAATTGCTCGCGGTACTAGCACCGAAGCGCGTGTCATCGTTGTCACGGTAAGTGATGGCCAACGCACCGGGCGCGGCGAGGCGGTTCCAATCTCGCGCTATGGTCAAACCGTCGCTTCCACCGTCGCCCAGCTCGAGCAAATCTCCTCGAAAGGAGAAAAAATTGAGCGGCACCAGATTCAACAATTACTGCCCGCCGGTGCCGCACGCAACGCTTTGGACTGTGCACTATGGGATCTGGAAGCGAAGTCTTCGGGTAAACGCGTATGGGAACTGGCGAACATTCAAATCGTTGATGCGGTTGAAACGGGATTTACGATCAGTCTGGACACCGCAGAGAAAATGGCGGCAGCGGCCAACGCGAATGCAAACGCTCCGATCCTGAAACTCAAACTTGGAGGTGACGATGTCGATCTTGCGCGGGTTCAAGCTGTGCGGGAAGCGGCGCCCGCGGCGCGTCTGCTTATCGACGCCAACGAATCGTGGTCGCCTTCGCACTATCGAAAAATTGTTCCGGCGTTGAAGGGATTAGGAGTTGAACTAATAGAACAACCTTTTCCCGCGAAAGACGATGAGGTCCTCGAAACTCTCGATCATCCCGTTCCGGTCTGCGCGGACGAGAGTTGCCATACCAGCGCTGATCTTTCCCGCCTAACGAATCGCTACGAAGTGCTTAACATAAAACTGGACAAAACTGGAGGACTGACGGAAGCGCTGCTCTTGAGCGAGCGCGCCCGCGAGGCCGGATTCAAATTATTAATCGGTTGCATGGTCTGCACTTCTTTAGGGATCGCTCCGGCTCGCCTTCTTGCCTCCACAGCGGATTACGTCGATCTCGACGGGCCATTACTCCTGGCCGGCGATCGCCATCACGGACTTTCTTATCAGAATGGAATAATCGGCATCCCGCCTCGCGAACTCTGGGGCTAACGCATCCTACTTTCCTTGGCTCGCCGTAGCCTCGGCGAAGGCGGCTACTTCCTACTTTCCCTCAAACGCTTCCTTATTCACAACATATGGCATCTTGGTCGGGTCGCCGCCGTAGTTGCCTTCCAGCACGTCGATCAACGCCTGGGCCGTGCGCCCAGCCATGCCTTTGTCGGGATCGACCGAGAGCCGCGTGATCTGCGCGCCACTGGCAAAGTGATGGAACAGCCGTGTGCGGTCGGCGATTTCGGGATCGAGGAGCGGCGAATCCGGCGGCAGAGGTTCTTTCTCAAAAACGTCGAGCGCCGCCCCGGCGATGACTTTGTCTTTTAGCGCTTGAGCGAGGGCCTTCTCGTCCACGACCGGACCCCGTGAGCTATTCACCAGGTACGCCGTCGGCTTCATTAGCTTGAGCGTCTTCTCGTTGATGAGGTGGTAGGTCGGCTTGTCGGTTTCGCCCTCGCGCAACAGCGGCACGTGAATGGTCACGTAATCGGCGCTGCTAAGTGCCTCTTCAAACTCAACGTACTTGATCCAAGTCTTCTCTTTCTGGATCCCCTTCGCGTGGCGCAGGTCCATCAGCTCCTGGATGGAGGCGATGTACTTGTCATTGTGATACGCCGGGTCGTAGCAAAGCATGTTCATGTCGAAACCCGAGCATTTCTTGATCATCGCCAGACCGATGCGTCCGGTGCCGATGATGGCGATGGTCTTCCCCGTGACTTCGTCGCCAAGGAAAGGCAGGAATGGGTGCCACGAAGGCCACTTCTGCTCGCGCACCAGACGCTCGCTCTGCCACATCTTGCGCGCCAGCATGGCGAGCATGAAAAAAGCGAACTCAGCGGTCGCTTCGGTCAGCACGTCGGCGGTGTTCGTGAATGGCACCTTGTACTTGTTCGCGTCGGCGCGGTTAATGTTATCGAAGCCAACGGCGATCTGCGCCACGACTTTCAACGTCCCCTTCCCCGCTTCGAAAACTTCGGCGTCGATCGGATCGCGAAGCGTGGTGATCAAGCCGTCGATGCCGCCCTTCACTTTCTCGATGATCAATTTCTTTGGCGGCGCCTCGGGTCCCTGGAAAACTTCGAGCTCGTAGCCGCGCTCGCGCAGACGGTTCTCGGCAGGATCGCCAATGCGGGATGTGGCAAAGATTCGTTTCTTGTCGCTCATGACTGAATCTCTCAGGAAGGCACGAAAGCAGGAAGTTTTCTAATTTCTACTTCCTACTTTGTACTTTCTTCAGAGGTTCTTCTTCGCCCAAGCACCGACGCGATCCAGTGCTTTCTCGATGTTCTCGATCGAGTTGGCCACGCTGAAACGCAAGTAGCCTTCGCCGAAGTCACCGAAGGCTGTCCCAGACAGCGCGGCGACGCCGGCATCGTCGAGCAGCGCGTCGGCTAGTTTCTTCGATGGCCACCCGGTCTCTTTGATGTTTGGGAAAACGTAGAACGCGCCCTTGGGCAATCGACAGGAGAAACCTTTGATCTTGTTAAGGCCGGCGACCATCACGTCACGCCGTTTCTTGAACTCGGCGCACATCGCCTCAACCGATTCCTGCGGCCCGCGGAGCGCCTCGATGCCGGCGACTTGCGTGAAGCTGGCGGTGCAAGAATTGGAGTTGGTCATCAGGCGGGAAATGTGCGCCGCCAAATCTGCGCGCATGACACCATAGCCCATTCGCCAGCCGGTCATGGCATAAGTCTTGGAAAAACCGTCGAGCAAAATGCAGCGCTCCTTCATGCCGTCGATCGACATGATGGAATGATGCTCACCCTCGAAGATGAGGCGACTATAAATCTCGTCGGTCAGCACCATGATGTTACGATCGCCGATCGCGCGCGCGATGCCGTCGATGTCTTTCTTCGTCAGCACGCCGCCGGTGGGGTTCTGCGGCGAATTCAGGATGATGAGCTTGGTGCGGTCATTGATCAGCCCTTCGAGTTCGTCGACATTTAGTCGGAAATCCATCTCCTCGCGCAACTGGATCGGCACGGCTCTCGCGCCGAGATAGTTGATCATCGATTCGTAGATGGGGAATCCAGGATTGGGATAGATGACCTCATCCCCTTCTTCAACCAGCGCAAGGATGGCGAAGAAGATGATGGGCTTACCGCCGGGGACAACGACCACTTCTTCGGGTGCTGCGTTTACCCCGCGCGTCTCACTCACGTACTGAGCGATGATCTCGCGCAGTTGCGGCAAACCGGCCGAAGGCCCGTAGTGAGTGAAGCCCTTGTGCAGGGCGTCGGTCGCCGCGTCGATGATGTTGTGTGGAGTATCGAAATCGGGCTCTCCGATCTCGAGATGGACGATGTCGCGGCCCTTTGCCTCCAGCGCTCGCGCCTTCACCAGTACTTCGAACGCGGTCTCGGTCCCGAGACGCGCCATGCGCTTGGCGAGGCGGAGTTTCCTTTCTGCCTTACTCATGACCGTGAAATCGGCATTATAGCGCGGTGGCGCAGTTTGTCTTTTTAACAACTTCTACTTTTCTACTTTGTATTCGGTCGTTTTCCACTCCGCTCACTGCTTACCTCGCGGCTTCGCCGGCGATGTCGCTCATCCCGGCTCGCTCCATTCTAATTTCTCTGTCGCTATTTGCCGATGAGAATAAAGACGCCGGCGGCCAGCGCCAGAATATAGAGAAGGAAAATGGCCGGCCCGATGTTCAAACCGAACCCTAAAAGGCCGTCGACGATTAAGTAAACCGCGAGCAACAGCATGCCGATGTTTTTGGTGAATTTCATGATCTCGATCTTGTCGATTGCCTCATCTGCTGACAATCGAGGAGTTGGGAACGACGAGATGCACGGGTCCGAGCCAAACTGGCATTAGCCGTGAGGGCAACGGAGAGCGGCTCGGGAGAGCCGCGAATGAACCGAAATCTGGCCGAGTTTTTCTTCCCTCCAAATTTCTAATTTCTATTGTTCTTACGCTTCCATGCAGCCGCAATCAGCCGGTCTTACCTTGAACAATTGGCTCTGCGCTCGGCTCAAGGCTGCACCTCCTCGCCGGCCAATCGGCTGCTGAATGCGACGATCTTGCCGCCATCGAGCGTGAAATGGTGATTGAGCAAGAGCGGATCGGAAAGACCGGTCTTGTCGAACGTGCCGTCAACCTCCACCGTGACAACAGTCTCGCCGTCGTGCTCGGCTACATCGACCACATCGAGCGTGACATTGACGTCGAACATCTCGCGCTCGCTCCATTCCTTGATCGCAGCAGCGCCGCGAAACTCCCGTCCCACGTCGCTTACAACGGCATCATTGGCGAAGGTGGAGAGGAACGCGTCGACATCATGATTATTGACGGTCCGAATGAACGTTGCTATGGCCTTCGGTATGGTCATTTCTTTTTTCATAGCGTTCTCAATTCCTTTGTTGTTAGCGCTGCCGCAAAGACTAAACAATTAGTAGGAAGCGCGATGAATATTTCCAGATTGAATTTTGCCCATTTACCAACGCCCATTGAAACACTCCCGCGTCTTTCCGAGACTTTGGGCGGACCACGTTTGTTGATCAAACGCGACGATCAAACCGGACTCGCTTTCGGCGGCAATAAGACTCGCAAACTGGAGTTTCTGGTAGCAGAAGCGCGTGACCAGGGCGCGAAGACTTTGATCTCTGGCGGCGCGTTGCAATCCAATCATTGCCGTCAGACCGCAGCGGCCGCGGCTCGATTTGGATTTAAATGTATTCTCGTCCTTACTGGCGACATGCCAGAACAGCCTTCTGCAAATCTATTGCTTGATCAATTGTTTGGAGCGCAGGTTGTACATGTCGCGGACCGCAAAGATCGCGACAGAATTCTTCAGGAAACATTCGATCGCGCTGCTGAAACGGGAATGAAACCTTATCTCGTTCCGTATGGTGGATCGAGTCCTACCGGTGCGTTGGGATATGCGTTCGCGGGGAAAGAGTTGATGGAGCAAAACGTTCAGGCGGATTGGATCGTCTTTGCTACTTCCTCGGGTGGCACGCACGCAGGACTCGTGTTGGGTCAGCGCGTGTTTGGCGGTAACGGCAAAGTGTTGGGAATTAGCATCGATGAATCGGAAGATTGGCTGAGGACACACGTCTCGGAGTTGGCGACGTCAGCCAGTGAAAAGCTGGGGAAGCGAATTGAATTTACGCCAGCTGAGGTGCTGGTGAATGCCGACTATTGTAAAGCAGGCTATGGCGTGTTAAGCGAAGCGGAACGCGAAGCGATCCATTTGTTTGCGAAGTACGAAGGTCTCTTGTTGGATCCAGTCTATACCGGTCGCGCGGTGGCGGGGATGATTGATTTGATCCGCAAGGGATTCTTCAAGAAGGACGAGACTCTGTTGTTCTTGCACACCGGCGGACAGCCGGCATTGTTCGCGGATAAATACGCGAATAAGATTTGATGAGAAGGCTCCGCTTCTTACTTCCTAATTTTTATTTTTTGCTTTCTTTATCGCCAGCTCCTCCGCCAAGAATGAACCCGAATTATGTTTGTGCTTTCGCGGTTGGAATCGGAATCGTCGCTGGTCTGCGTTCGCTCACTGCGCCTGCCGCGGTGAGCTGGGCCGCCCATCTCGGTTGGTTGAATCTGCACAGCTCGCCCCTTGCCTTTATGGGATCGACCGGCGCAGTCGCGATATTTTCGCTGCTGGCGATTGGTGAATTGATCGTCGACAAAATGCCCAATACTCCGAGGCGAACTTCGCTTGTGCCCCTGCTCGCGCGCATTCTCATCGGAGGCCTTTGCGGCGCGTCCCTTTGCGCATCGGCCAATCAGTCGTTACTTATCGGTGCTCTGTTGGGCGGAACGGGCGCAGTGGTCGGAGCATTCGGAGGTTACGAAATCCGGAGACGATTGGTCAGCAAACTAAACACAAAAGACATCTTCATCGCCATACCCGAAGACTTGATCGCAATCGCCCTGGCTTGCTTTCTCGTCTCCCAGTAGGACTCGCTCACTCTCAATTCCTTGTCGCGCCGTAGGTCGCCGCGGCGGTCAAAGGAGGATCAACCGCTCAACTTCTGCTTACTTCTTTTCTCCACTAGTCGGAGACGCGCTCGCTGAAGGAGATGGAGTCAGCCGATTTCCACGGCCATCATAAATGTTTCCATTCTTATCGATGATCCTGGTGTGGTCCTTCTCATCCCAGACGTATTGCCCATCCGAGCTCAGGGTCACCGCAATGTGCGCACCGCTCGTCCGGTTTCGGCAATCCGCCAGCGCATCATTCTTCGCCTTATTGGTGTCGGCGCCGTTTCCGTAACTATAACCAATTCCCCAGCACGACTTGTCGGAGCCCAAAGCCAGCGCACAAAATCCTCTGTTCACCCAACAAGCGAGGCGCGCATCCTCGCCGCACTTCTCGAGCGCGGCGTTTTCTGCGGCCGATCGGCTTCGAAGATCGCATGCGTAAGCGTATTCTCCGGTCTTCGGCGAATACGCGATTGCGGCGAAGCTGTCGCTACTGATGGTAAGCGACGGGTTCTGCTTACGATTTCTCGACCACGATCGTGCCGGTCATCTTCGGGTGAACGGAGCAAAAATAGGTATACGTGCCGGGGGCGCCCGCTGTGATTGTGAATTCTTGATCCGTGTCCAGCGCGCTCGATTTCTTAAACTGCTTCTCGACGCTCACGACCGTGTGCGGTTCCTCGTCCCGGTTGATCCAGGTGATCTTTTCCCCGGATTTCACAGTCAAGGTCTTGGGATTAAAGTTAAAATCCTTAATCACAATCTGGTTGTTCCTGGCGCTGTCGGCCGAAGCCCCTTTCTCGCCCTGGCCAAGAGTAAAGTTGGCTAGGAATAGGAAGCTGACGGCAAACAGTATTGGTGAATACTTCTGTGTCTTAATAAGTGTAAACATAGATTTGTTGGATTCTTTAGTTGAGAGTTGAATCGACGACGGCGAGAGCGGACTTGGCCTGGACGTACTGAACGTTTGTTAGGCCAAGCATGCTGCGCAGTTTCTCCGCTGGTACTTTCATCGGACCCGGTGATGCAGCAGTTCCGGGCGCGGGTTGCGGGAACGCGGTCGACATCGCGGTGTGAAAAGTCACGTTACCTTCGACCTTCTGAAGCACTTGATGGATGTGACCGTTGAGCACGGTCACCGAGCCGAAGCGCTTCAGAAATCCGAGAGCGCGTTCGCTGTCGCTTGTGCCCCAGCCCCATTGCGGATAGACCGCCCAAAGTGGGATGTGCGCGAAAACGACAATCGGCGTGCTTGAGCCAAGACCTTTCACGTCATTCTCGAGCCATTCGAGCTGCTCGTCTCCCAGTTGCCCCAGGCCGCCGGCCTGGAGGTTCAAAACGTTGACCAGGCCAACGAAATGAACGCCATTCTTGTTGAAGCTGTACCAGCCTGAGCCTTTTGCTTCGACGCTCTTTAAATACCGCTCGCGGTAAAGCTTCCCGCCATCATTGAGCACATCATGCTCGCCTGGAACGAAGAAGACGTCCTTCGTCCGGCAGCTCTTCAGCACCTCATCGAAGGTATCGAACTCCTCCGGCTTCGATAGCTGGGTTATGTCTCCCGTGTGAATGAGAAACGACGGCGGGGTTGGCATCGCATTGATGCGGTCGAGAGCAATCTTAAAGGTCTCGGTCACATCTTTATTCGCCTCTTTGCTGAAGCCAATGTGACTGTCACTGATCTGCAAAAAGCTTAGATCGGTAGCTGTCGGCAGCGAGTCTCCGGCCTTTGCGATCTGGGCGAGGGTTTTCGATACGAGTACGCCGCCACTGATGGTCCAAAGCACGCCGGTGCCGGCCCAGGCCATGCATTGAAGAAAGCCGCGGCGATCAATCCCGTCGTGTTCGTGGTCGTGAGAAATGTAATCGGACATATTATTTGGTTCTGTTTAGGTTGTTTGGTTGGTAAGTTGCATCCACCTGTCATTACCGATTCCGGGAGGTTTTATTCCCGAAATTAAATGGCACCGCTTTCAACCCCGCTCACAATCCCGCCCAGATGTCCGGTGATTGCGATCAACAACACCGTGGCAAGTGCAAGAACGATATAGATGAGGCCCGGCGTTCGTTGTGGAAATCTCCGCTGGCGAACACGCCACCCGCAAAGAAGCCAAATCATTCCGCTCGCTGAGAGCGCGAAGATCAAGTGCAAGAGCAGGTTTCCCTTAAGTCTCGCGCCTTCCAATTGCCACTGCCATGCCGTCAATCCGCTCGCAACCGCCACTGGCGCTGTCAGCGCAGCGGCGAGAAGATTGTAGTATGCGGCCTTCGCCATCGTAGGGTTGCTTCTCCAGAGCGCGAGAAGATCAAACACCACACTGATGATGAACAACGCGATCGGAAAGTGAATGATCACCGGGTGTTGCGCATGTTTTGCAAGCAGCGCGGCTTTTAGGTCAAATGGGTTCATGTGTGGTAACCGCCGGAGCGTTTTCTTTCTTAGAGATCCAAGTCGAGAATCGTCCGCCGCCCTTCCTTGATAATGACGGGCACGCGGACGTATCCACCTTTCTCCGATCGAGCTACGACCGTGTAAGATCCAACCGGGAGCGACACGGTCTCGGGAATCTCGTCACTGCGTGAAATGTGATTGTCCACATTCTTGAGAAGTTTTCCGCCGAGCGCGTAGATCGCGTAGGGACTGTGTGGGTAGTAGAGCGAACCACCGTCGTTGAATTCATCGGTGGCTGAATACACCTCTAGCGAGCCTTGGGATGACTCTCCCGCTTGCGTTTGAGCCTTAGCCGACTCTGTCTTCTCTGGTTCATTGCCGCGCATCGTGCCCAGAAGCGCCAGAGCAACGAACATCGCGAACGCCAGACTTCTTGTGTTCACATACCTGAGAAGCGGAGTGAGCGCGGACGCGTACCTGAAAGTTTCTTTATGATTTGGTTTCATTTTGCTTGGTTAAAATTGTCTTCAGCTATTCATACCGCTTTGAGGAGCGAATATTCCCGCTTGAAGAGGCAGACCTTGCGCAATGAAACCGCAGAACAGACACTCGGACCTCGCTGAAAGCGTTACCCGATGCGATGAAGCAGGGCGCGGCCGTTGCCAATAACCTAACGATGGACCAAGTAACGAACGACCAAGAGGTCGCTAATGATGCGGCGTTCGTGCTTCGAACTGCTGCTTGAACGTCTGCAGGTCGTTAACGTTGACGTCGGAAACAGCCCAGTAGTTAAAGTCCGAGTCAGCCCAATGCAGAAGCTGATAGCCTTGGCGCGTTATTGTTTTCGGAGCTTTTGCTGCATCCGACGCAGCCGGCCAGATAAACAGATTAATAAAATGTTTGCGCCGTTCGTAAACCAACGCCGCCACCGGTCTGTTATCCAGATAATCCAGGCGGCCCCCAATTAGAGGAAATCCCTCACTGGCAAGATCGACAACCGCAGGCGCAAAATCGAGCTTTGCGTCCAGCCAGGGTTTCACGGTGTGCTGGTCGGAGGAAGCAACGTCAGTGAGATGGTTTGCCATAAGCGAACGCACATGACTTCCGATGAGTTGTGTCGCCAGGAATTGATCCACCCCGGGTCGCTGCAACCCGGGCACAAAGTTCCAAGTGATGATCGCCGCGAAAGCGATCGCGGCGGCGAGAGCCAGCCAATTCCATGGTGTCCCCAAAAGAATAGTCCGCGGCACTAGCTGCCTTCCTGGGAACAGCGCCCGAGCATCGCCCGTGACGTTTCGCACAGGTCGTTCGGCTATCTCTTCTCGCAACGAGGATTGAATTCGCTGACGTAATTCTGCGGGCGCCTTGTAATAAGGAGTTGCGTTGCCAATCGCACGGATTAGCGAGCCATGCGTTTTGTAGGCCTGATCACAGTTACGGCACTCGCGCAGGTGCTGTTCGATTGTCTGGCTGGTAACCGGGTCCAGTTCGCCATCCAAATAACCATCCATCAGTTTTGTCGCTTCTTCGCAGTTCATCTTAGTTCTCCTTACCAATCCGAGCCGCCAAACATTCCTTGAGCTTGGCGCGGGCGCGGGCGAGCCGCGACATGACCGTACCCGGCGGAATTTGCGCGACGTCGGCTATTTCCTTGTAGGATAGGCCTTCCTGGTGTCGCAGCGCCAAGATCTCGCGGAATTCCGCGGGCAATTCATCCATCGCTTCCCTAATTAGCTCCGCGTCTTCACTATGTTCCAGAATCGTAACGGGACTCACAGACTCGTGGCCGGACGCGTGTATTTCTTCATCAAAAGGTGTGGTGAGATCAACCGCACGGTTCTTTTTTAGCAACGTGTAGGACGTATTTCGGACAATCGTCAGCAACCAGGCCCGGCCATTGGAACCATGGAATCCACTAAACGATTTGAAGGCCCGCAAATACGCCTCTTGGACGACGTCCTGCGCGTCCTGTTCATTGCGAAGCAGCCACCTGGCCAAATTGTGGGCTGCATCAAGATGAGGCAGCATCACTTCTTCAAAAGACGTTAACTCCCCTTTCGGAGAGTGATCTTGTTCTTCGCGCTTCTTAAGTACGACAAACTTCACAACCTTCGGATCCGATTCGAAATTTTCGGTCTCAGAAGGATGTTCTGTTTTTGCCGGTAAAGCCACCGCGATTTTCGAGAAGGTCATCTCGGCGCAGCATTGCGCGTCCATTTGCATTGCCATCTGTCTAATAAAGACTCATCTCGTCGCGCTTTATTCCATTCGCTTGAAGAAAAAGGCTCAGCGCATATGTGGGCTGACTCGCAGATATCAGCATGCGATTCGATACACGATCACTTTCCGGGAATATAAATCCACCAAATCGGTTGAATGAGTGATGAACAATCTCCCGTTTAACGAAAGATGCTTATGACTCCAACGATCGCCAGTATTCTGAATTTTGCAGGGCCGGACATGATGGTAATCCTCCTCATCGTGTTCCTTCTGTTCGGCGCGAAGAAGCTGCCCGAGCTTGCCCGAGGGATGGGTCGGGCGGTGAAGGAGTTCAGCGCTGCTCGAGATGAAATAGAGAGAGAGCCGAGTCAGTCCGGGCCCAGCGAAGTAGCACAGGCAAAACTGCTGGATACAAAAAGCGAGGCGCCAACTGCGCGGTAGCCCCCATGATAAACGCACAGTTCGCGAGGTCTTCCGTAGCAATCGTGCAATGACTGGCAGCTTCGCAGAAAGAACTCGATGATTTCTTCTTTCTACTTTCTAATTTCATTCGCGCCGATTCAGAAAACGAAAATCTGGCGTTTCATCCCCGGAAGGGCTACGTCTGCTACGATGTGAAAGAGGAAACGATTGATACGCATTCGAAGGCGCTGAAGATCAATCTCGATCCGCGCTGGTACGGGACGTTCGCGGAGATCGGCGCCGGGCAGGAGGTGGTGCGCTGGTTTTTCCGCGTCGGCGGCGCGGCGGGAACGATCGCGAAGAGCATGTCGGCTTACGACATGAAAGTGAGTGACGCTATTTATGGACACGCCGAGCGTTATGTCTCGCGCGCGCGGCTTCAAGCGATGCTCGACCGGGAGTTCGATCTCGACGTCGAGCGGCTCGCAAAAGAGCGCGGCGATAACACTTCGTTCTTCGCCTTCGCCGATACGGTGGTGGCGCGAAGCTACCACGGCGGCAACGAAACCCATGGGTGGATGGGAATCAAATTCCAGAGCCGCGTCCACGATCAACCGAGCCAGATCGTGATGCACGTGCGGATGCTCGACGCGGAGGCGTCGCTGCAACAGGAAGCGCTCGGCATCGTGGGCGTCAATCTTTGCTACGGTGCGTTTTTCTTGAGCCACGTTCCGGAGGAGTTAATCGAGTCGCTGCTCGACAAGCTGACCACCGGCCGCGTCGAGATCGACATGGTTGAACTCAGCGGGATCGAATTTCGCAACGTCGACAATCGGATCATGGCGCTGAAGCTCGTCCAACTGGGGCTGAGCGGCGCGGCCATGTTTGGTGCGAATCGCGAGGTACTCCAGCCGTCAGACGTGCTGCATAACAAAGCGGTCCTGGTCGAACGCGGGAGTTTTCGCCCGCCAACGCACGTCAATCTCGACATGCTGAACTCTGCACTGGCGAAATTCAAAGAAGACCCCGCGTGCGCCGACAAACCGATCCTGCCCTTGATGGAACTTACCATGCGCAACCTGCTGGCGGGGGGTACGGATGTGGACCGCCGCGATTTTCTCGCGCGCGCAGAGCTGCTCGCGGCCTGTGGCATGACTGTGCTCATTTCCGATTACTTCGAATACTACCGGCTCGCCGCCTATCTCGCCGGGCGGACAAAGGAGCGCATCGGCGTCGTCGTGGGTTTGCCGAGCGTTTCCGAGTTATTCGACGAAAAGTATTACGCGCAACTGCCCGGCGGCACTCTGGAGAGTTTTGGGCGGCTGTTTAAGAATGACTTGAAAGTCTATGTCTATCCCCTGCAGCGTCACGAAGGGGACGAGTTACAAACCATCCACACCCTCAAGGTGAAACCCGACTTGCAGCCGCTCTATGATTACCTGGTAGGCCGCGGCAGCTTCGTGCAGCTCGATAATTTCAACCCGAAATATCTGCCGATCTTTTCGCGTGATGTGCTCAAGCGCATCGCCAGCGGCGACGAGAGCTGGGATGAAATGGTGCCACCGCAAGTGGCGGAGATCATCCGCCAGCGTGGCTTTTTCGGCTACACAAAAAAGGAGTAAACGCCCGCTTGGCCAACCTTACCGCTACGGGATCAGACTTGCCTTTCATATTCAATATTGGGCGTTGGACGTTGAGCGTTGAACGTTTTCTGAATCGCTTCACCTACACATCACACCGGAGTCTTATGACGAGGCCAGTCGCAACGCCAGCGCGGCCACGGCTAGTAGAAGGAACAATATCGCCGGGCCGCTGAAGGCGTATCAACTTCTCAACTACTCACCTTCTTCGCAACGCCAAAACTTTTTCCAAACGCGTCTTAAGTTTTCGCTCGCCTCGAACTCTGCGCTTCGCACACTCTTGCTCGGCGGATTGCTTCCCGCCGCATATGACAAGCGATCCGGCGTTAATCGGACTTCCTGCTGGCGTTTCCGCTGAGCAAGCGGCCGCGCAGTTCGATCAGCTCCAGCGAAAGCTTGTTCCGCTTTGGCAATTAATCGAGTCCTTCAATCAGCACGAACAAACAATCGTGGTCGTTCCATCGATGTCGGTCGATATGGCAGCGACCGGCTTTGAGGTTCAGGGCTACGAAGAACGCTTCCTATTCCTCCTTCTGCTTCTTGCCCAACCCCGCGCCCGCATGACCTATGTCACCTCCCAGGCAATTCATCCCAGCGTAATCGAATATTACCTCGATCTCCTTTCGGGCGTCATTCCGAGTCACGCCATGCGCCGGCTCACTTTGCTCTCGCCCTACGATGATTCCGCGCGTCCTCTCAGCCTTAAACTGCTCGAGCGGCCGCGCCTTCTCGAGCGAATCGAAGCCGGCATCCTCGATAAGGACCGCGCCCACCTGGTCTGTTACAACACTACCTTCCTCGAGAGAAATCTCGCCTTGCGCCTGGGCATCCCGCTCTACGGCGCGGATCCGCTCCATCTTTCTTTTGGAACAAAAAGCGGATGCCGGCAGCTATTTGCCCGCGCCGGAATCAATCATCCGCTCGGCTTCGATGACCTGACCAGCATCGAGGAGGTCGTCTCCGCGCTGGTTAAAATGCGTGCCCAGCGGCCATCGATGACGCAGGCCGTGGTGAAATTGAACGAGGGCGTTTCCGGCGAAGGGAACGCTACCGTCGACCTGGCGAATCTGGCCGAGCCCACTGAATCCGCCATCGCCGAGCGGGTGCGCGCGATGCGCTTCGAACTCGGCAAAGTGAGCTTCGATAAATACGCGGCGAAGTTTCGCGCCCGTGGCGGAATTGTCGAAGAACACGTCGGCGTCGGAGCAAAGGAAGTGCGCAGCCCGAGTGTGCAATTGCGCATCACCCCGTTGGGCAAAGTGGAACTTCTTTCCACTCACGACCAAATGCTTGGTGGTCCGAGCGGACAAAGCTATCTCGGCTGCATCTTCCCAGCCGACCCGGCTTACGCGAGCGCGATCACGCGTGACGCCGGAAAAGTCGCAGAGTTTTTGCGAGATGCCGGCGTCATCGGCCGTTTCGCGCTCGATTTTGTCGTCACCCGCGGACACGACACCGACCGTTGGGAGACCTATGCGATCGAGATCAATCTCCGCAAAGGCGGAACCACCCATCCTTTCCTGACCCTGCAATTTCTTACCGGCGGCGTTTACGATGCGGAAAGCGCCACTTTCATCGCGCCGAACGGTCGCAAAAAATTTCTTGTCGCCAGCGACCACATCGAATCGCCGCGCTATCGAGGATTCACCCCGGATGATATCTTCGATCTCGCCGTTCGACGCGGCCTCCACTTCGGACAAGTCCGGCAAACAGGCGTTGTTTTCCATATGCTCAGCGCTCTTGGCAGCGCGGGACGGTTGGGCCTCACCGCCGTCGGCAATTCGGCTGAGGAAGCGCATTCCATCTTCGACGAAGCGAAGCGCGTTCTGGCTGAGGAAGCGCGTTTTGATAAACTCTAGTCGCTGACCTCTAAAAGCGGGAGGCGCCGCTGAATCGACGAGATATGCCTTTAGTTCCACCGGTGACGAGGAGTCGTTTGCCGGTGAATTCGTTCGCGTTAAATGGGATGTCGGACGACGTGCTCATGTCCGTTCCTTGAGCGCGTCAGTCGTTTCCTTCGGCCGTTCTGACAAACGAGAACTGCAATCAAACAGAAGATCTTACGCATAGCCACGAGTCTTACACGCCAGCGTCAACTCCCGAGCCTTTTCTGCTCGCAACGGTGCCGATGCGTTCAACATTAAAGTTGCGAGCTGCAAACTCTGGAAATTCTTCCGGATGCAAAATCCCCGCGAGAATTTCAAGACTATCGACGATGCGCGGCCCTGGGCGCGCGAAGTAGGCACTGGCATCGGCAATGTAAATCGCGCCCGTGCCCGCGGCCGGGAGTGTATCGAATCCCGGAAAGCGCCGGAGCAATTCGTAATCGCGCCGCGCAAGATCGACATCATAGCCGCAGAGCGCGAGCACGATAATGTCCGGACGCGCATCCAGCACTTGCTGCCAATCGATCTGGGCCGACGGATGATGTTTGCGGCCTAACGGATCGTATCCACCGGCGATCTCAACCAGCTCCGGTCCCCAATGTCCGGAACAAAACGGCGGATCGATCCACTCCATCAAAAAACACCGCGGTCGCTCGGCGATTTGTGCAGCTCGCTCGCGCACCGCTTCCACTCGCGCTGATAATTGAGCAATTACTTTGTCCGCCCGCTTCGAAACGCCGCCTACTTCGGCAACCTGACGAATGTCCTCGAAGATATCGGAGACACTTGATGGTTCCAGATTCACTACTCGCGGCGGACCGGGTAGAGTTTCGGCGAGCCGAGCGACCGTGCCGTAGCCGACTGCGCACACGTCGCACAACTTTTGGGTGAGGATCACATCTGGCCGCAGCTTTCGCAGAAACGGCTCATCGATCGTGTAGATTGTGCCGTTCTCGCGTAGTGCGCGGCGCACCCATTCATCCACTTCTTTACTCGTTAGTCCGGCATTATGCACCGGACAATGCGTTACGCGCGGGCGAGTATTGGCTTCCTCCGGGAAATCGCACTCATGCGAAACGCCGACTACATCGTCCATCAATCCGAGCGCAGCTGCGATCTCAGTCGCAGCGGGCAGCAGCGAAACGATTCGACTCACGAATGACTACTTTAATGATTCCCGGAGCGATTCCGAAATAATATCTGAATTCTGTTCTCTGTGTTGGCCGCCCGAAGTGCCGGCTGAGCGCTGATGATTTGACTCAGGCGCGGACCGCCAGCTGTTTGCTGCGGACGAAATGATTCGCGAATGTTGACGCATGCCGCGTTGTCCTTGGGCGACCGCCGAACCGAACATTACTTATCACGACCAGGAATGGGGCGTGCCGGTGCATGACGATCGAAAGCTGTTCGAGTTTCTGATTCTCGAAGGCGCACAAGCCGGATTGAGCTGGACTACGATTCTCAAGAAACGAGAGAACTATCGCAACGCATTCGACGGATTCCGGCCGGAGAAGATCGCGCTCTACAGGGCACGCGATGTGAAACGGCTGTTGGCCGATGCCGGGATCGTACGCAACCGGTTGAAAATCGCAGCCACCATTACAAACGCGAATATGTTTGGCGCGGTGCGAGAAGAATTCGCCAGCTTCGACACTTATCTCTGGAGTTTCGTTGGCGGCAAGCCGATCCAGAATCGCTGGCGTCGAATGGCCGACGTGCCCGCGCGCACGCCCGAATCCGATGCCATGAGTCGCGACCTGCTCAAACGTGGATTCAAGTTCGTCGGCGCAACCATCTGCTACGCCTTGATGCAAGCGACCGGCATGGTCAACGATCATCTCGCCACATGTGCTCGCTCGAAAGTTGCCATTCAAATGCGAGATGATGATTTGTCCCGCTAAAGAGATTCTCGATCTGGCGAAGGAAAATCCGTTTGCCGGCGAACGCAGCGACGATATCGACGCGCATGTCAGCATCATGCGAGAGCGGCTGGCGAAGATTCCCAAGCTGCCGATTTACGCACCGCCCAAGGACAAGTGGGAAATAAAAATCTTGGACGTCGTCGGAACCGCTGTGCTCAGTCTCCGGCGACGAGTGAAGAATGGCCGTCTTTATCCGAACGCAATCGTGGAGAAACAATTCGGCGTCGCCGCCACCACGCGCAGTTGGAAAACGATCGAGAAAGTCGCAAAAATCTTAAGGCAGTGACACGTGATGAGTTGGTTTATGGACGCGCGGAACTTCCTGAGCTTCGCTTTCTTCGTTTCCTTCTGTTAAGCGATTGCTCTTTATCTGACCGCTGACTTCTTATCGTGATAACGATTAACCAATAACTGATAGCGAATAACCAGCGATCAGCTGAAATCTTTCCAGCGTTTCAGTTTTTTAGCTTTTCAGCCTAACTACTGCTGGAAACTACTCGCAGACTTAGTCGGGCAACGTCGTGTCTCGGTGGTGGTGCTGGGTATCGACTCACCTGCGCGCAAGGTCCAGCACTCCCCCAGCGTCGAGCTATAGCAAATCTCGACCGTGATCCGTTCGCGGTCCTTGTTCATCTTCACCCAGAGCGGATTGGACTCGTCGAAACTGAGGGGCTTACCTCGGGGATCGAACGGGGTGAGGACAGTCATCGATTCGCCCGCCGCGAGCACACGACCGCTCATGTCGCTCTCGGAAGCGTGATGCTCCCCAGGTCCGAGTATTCTCTCGAGCGCCTCCTTCCAATTCTTCACCGGCTGGCCATCCACTTTTAAGATGACATCCCGGATGATCGCGGGGCCGACGCCTTTGTTGGCCAAGGTAAAATGAATGTCGGGCGCATTGCTGCTATCGAATTGCAGGATTGGCCACACTGCTGCGCGCACCTGCTGGCGCTGCATGTAAGCAGTGTAACCGGAAACACACAAAGCACAGAATCCGACAAGGGTTGCGATGACTGCGTCATATCGGCTGGCTCCGCGCGTCACCTTCTTCTCCGGCACGGCGCCGATCATATCGCGCGCGAACTTGGTGTCAATCAGTCGGTCCAGTCTACTTTCCGCTCAGTCTTCTACCTTCTACTTCCTAATTTCTACTTTCTACTTTCTACTCGGTATTGTTGATCGCTGACGTGTTCGAGCCACTCGACGACTTTTCCGTCCAGAGCCTCTTGAATGGCTATATGCGTCATCGCAGAAGTTGGACTTGCCCCATGCCAGTGCTTTTCACCGGGCGCAGACCAGACCACATCGCCTGTCCGGATTTCCTCGATCGAGCTGCCCCAACGTTGCGCCCAACCAAGACCGGACGTGACGATCAACGTCTGACCGAGTGGATGTGTATGCCACGCGGTGCGAGCACCCGGCTCGAACGTGACGCTCGCGCCACGAACACGTGCTGGTTCGGGCGCTTCGAACAGCGGGTCAATGCGGACCGTGCCGGTGAACCAATCGGCAGGTCCTTTGCTGGATGGTTGTGAACCACTTCTTTTGATTTCCATGATGAGCTCCTGTTTTTTGTTTGAGTCCGGGGCAGCTTGCGCGCGGAGAATCGCCGGACCGGCGAGCACCGCGGCGCCGCTAGTTTTGAGGAAAGTGCGACGGGAGAGAGGCATGATTGAACCCCTTGCAAAGTCCTAGAGCCAACAATGTCCGGGCGCAACTTCGCGATTCCGCTCGTCACTCTTTCACTGACTTGTCGCGCCGTGGCGGGTCACTCGTCACTTTTTCCATACCGGCCAGCTTGCCTCCCGTGCCGGAAGGTTGATAGGATCGCGACCGTTCTCCCCGAACTCTCGCGAACTCGAACGAGACCAATGGAAACGCCGCTCACACCTCTCGAATTCGCTCGCCGCGCGTGCAAACTTTATCCGGACCGCGTCGCCGTGGTCGATGGCAACTCGAGCTGGACCTATGCGCAGTTTTTCGAGCGGTGTGATCGCTGGTCGGCGGTGCTGCAGCAACTTGGAATAAAATCGGGCGACCGCATCGCTTATCTCTCACCGAACACTCACGCGCAGCTCGAGTCGTTCTATGCCGTGCCCCAAGTCGGTGCGGTCCTTGTGCCGTTAAATTATCGCCTGACTGCGGACGACTTCGTTTATCTGATCAGTCATAGCGGTTCTCGCATCGTTTGCGCGGACGGCGACTATCTCGGCACGATCGATGGTATTCGGTCGCGCCTTCCACACGTTGAACAGTTCGTCGCGCTGACTGGAGAAGGTAAGGACTGGTTGAACTATGAGGCGATGCTCGAGACGAGCTCGGGTGAGTTTGTCCGTCCGGAAATTCGCGAGACCGATCTGCTCACCATTAATTATACCAGCGGCACGACGTCGCGTCCGAAGGGGGTGATGACCACTCATCGCAATGCCTGGATGAATTCCGTCGGCACGCTGCTCCATCAACCCATGACCTGTGCCGATCGTTATCTCTGGACGCTGCCAATGTTTCACGCCAACGGATGGACTTTCGTCTGGACGGTGACCGCCGCGGGCGCGACCCACGTTTGCCTGCGTAAAGTCGAGCCGCGTGCTGTCTTCGAATTGATGAAGACCGAGCAAGTGACTTTGCTGTGCGCAGCGCCGACAGTTTTGATTTCGCTGGCGAACGCGCCAGCAGAGCTCCGTCGTCTCGCGCCGAGAGGAATCCGAGTTCTTACCGCCGGTGCGCCGCCCGCGGCTTCTACAATTCAGCGGCTCGAAGAGGAGCTCGGTTGGACGATTACGCACGTTTACGGATTGACGGAAACAGCGCCGTTTATCACTGTCTGCGAGCCACGGCCGGAACACGCGTCGCTTTCGATCAGTGATCGAGCCGCGATCAAAGCCCGCCAGGGTGTCGAGCTGATCACGTCTGGCGAATTACGCGTCGTCGATGAAAAGGGCAAAGATGTTCCGCAAGACGGGATTATCCAAGGAGAGATCGTCGCCCGCGGCAACGTGATCATGGCCGGCTACTACAACGACGCGAAAGCGACCGAGCAGGCTTTGTCGGGCGGCTGGTTGCACACCGGCGATGTCGCGGTCGTGCATCCGGACGGCTATGTTGAGATTCGCGATCGTCTGAAGGACGTCATCATCAGCGGCGGGGAAAACATTTCTTCTGTCGAAGTGGAAAGTGTATTTTTGCGACACCCGGCCGTAGAGGAGGTCGCGATCGTCGGGTTCGCGGACAAGCGTTGGGGCGAAGCGCCGCACGCGTTTGTTGTTCTAAAGCAGGGCGCGCACGCCGAGGAACGCGAGCTGCGCGAGTTTGCGCGGGCGAACCTCGCGCATTTCAAGGCGCCGCACAGCGTCACCTTCATCAAAGAACTTCCCAAGACTGCGACCGGCAAGATTCAGAAATACATTTTGCGAGCACGACAGCCTGCGATCGCGGCGCAGTGAGTCAACGCTTCAGCGTTTTCTACTTTAGCCTTTCTACTTTGTAATTTCTTCCCGGGTGTTTAAATCTGACCCCAACTCTCCTCACTGTCGCTCCGTTTTGCTTCGCGCAACTACCACGCGCTTGAGTATCAATCCTCAGGCGCAAACTCGACATCGCTAACTACCCACTTGGGCGTCTTGCCGGTGTAGCTCCGCTCCTCCATGGGAATAAAGAGATGTGCGCGATGATTCACCATCCTCAGACCCCAGCGCAAGGCTTTCGCCTGAGGCGGCGGGCTGTACGGCACCTTCCCGGAGAAATGAATCTCCATGTTAACGCCGCTTTTCCCTTTGGGAGTAGGAACGACCTCGCCCGTGAACGCTTCCCTCACGGCGTTCTCACCATATTCTGAGCTCTCGAAAATGCCGGTGACATGCTTCCCTTGCACGTCCAGCGTGATCACCGTCTCTGTCTTGAGTCCGCTATTCTTGAACGTCGTCGGCTTGGCGGAAACACACAGGCCTGTGGCCAGCAGGATCGTGAAAGCGAAAGCAAGCTTCATGTCTTAACTAAAAAGCCGGAGAAAGACTAATCTCGTCCGCGATGATGTCGAAACAAATCTGAGTGGCCTTCGAATGGAAGCTGCGCGAGTTTACGCGGGCGAACCTCGCGCATTTCAAGGCGCCGCAAAGCGTCACCTTCATCAAAGAACTTCCCAAGACTGCGACCGGCAAGATTCAGAAATATGTCTTGCGAGCGCGACAGAGTGCGATCGCGCCGCAGTGATTCGTTTTCCGCTTTTTCTTGCTGGTCACAGGTCACATGTCACTTGTCACTTCCGCGTGATTGTTTAGATCTGACCCTGGGCTCTTCTTCTGGGATTTGTCACGTGTTAGGGTAACGGCATGCATAACCATGCCCACGTTAGACATCCTAAGGAAGTAGTTCAGGAAGCCAAAGACAGGAGACGCAGCGAGCATAAGCTCCTCTATTACAACGACGTCGTGTTAGAGTGGATCACCAACCACGTACTGGCATCGGTGATCCTTTTTGACATCGCCTTGATTGTGCCCCTGCTCACGCTGAACGCGCCGGACTCAGTTAAAATCACTCTTGGTGTTATTTCTGGCAGTTGGATTCAGTGGTGGGCTTTGCCGGCGCTACAACGCAGCCAAAATAAGACCCAGGGCCAAAATGAAGCCAAGGCTCAAGTTGACCACGAGACGCTCACTTACCTTGCCAAATTGCAGGATGAACAGATGACCGAACTTAAAGGCATTACCGAAATTCTGCGTGTTCTGAAGGATAAATAAATCGGTTACAACGACTACTCCGTTTCGAATGGTCGTAACATCTCAACTTCTTTTCGCTCGTCACTGGTCACATGTCACTGGTCACATGTCACTGGTCACATGTCACTGGTCACATGTCACTGGTCACTTCTGCGTGATTGTTTAGATGTGACCCCGTTTTGCCCGCGGCATTCGGGTTCCTGCCATCGTCCATCAGATTCCTGTCATCAGCTATCCAGTTCCTGACAGACTCCATCTAATTCCTGTCATTATCCATCTGGTTCTTTCCATCCTCCGTCCGATTCCTGTCATCAGCCAAAAAATTCTTGGTAAACGCTAATATGTTCCTGTCACACTCTAAAATCTTCCTGTCATCGGCTATTTAGTTCCCGTCACACTCCATTTGATTCTCGCCTTGCCTCTCCGATACGAGGGAAGCATACTCCTGACCATGCCAACTCCGCCTCCTTCAACCGTTCCTGACCTTTTGCTCAAAACCGCTCTGCCCGCCATCGGCGACCTGAGGCGTTGGGCGATCTTACGCGAGCTCGCCGGTGGCGACCAGCTCATGGTCGTTGAGATTGCCGAACGCATTCGTCTCCCAGCCACATTGGTCTCGAAACATCTGGCCGTTTTGCGCGAGGCCGGCATCGTCGCCCAAGCCCGGAGCCGTCTTTACCAAATCAAACCGCAATTCCTCGCCGACCGCGACCAGCGCATTGTCGATCTCGGCTGGTGCCTGCTGCGCATGAACACGGCGTGAGGGGACGCCGCCGGGTAGACTGCATGGGTCGCATGGTGATGCGACCGAGCAATCGGGAGATTGCGAGTCAACGCCGGCCAAACTTAAGATCGACATCCGCTGGTGTGCGCTACTTTTGTCCTCTCTGTCTTCCTTGGCTCGCCGTAGCCTTGGCGAAGGCGGCTACTTTCGAATTCCTACTTCCCACTTCTCTTTCCGATCGCTCTTCAGAATTTTTGCAATGTGCTCTGTCATCACGTACACACGCTAACAGAAAAACTATGATTGCAGCAAAGACTTGTTTAATCCTCGGTGCCGGTGCAAGCGCACCTTATGGCCTGCCAGCTTCTAGAGCCCTTCGCCATTTAATCCTTACTACTCGCGTTCCAGACGCTGGACCAACAGCGTTGGAGTATCCCGTCGTAGCCTCTGATGGAAGCTTGCAGGATTATAGGACCGCTTCTGCTGCGAATTTGACACCGGAGAAACGTCTTAAGCACGCTAAAGAGTCTTGGAGAGATTATCTTCAGAAAGCTTGTTTGGATGCAGGATTTAGCGATTCTGACATCGCCGAGTTCCGAAATCTCTTTTTTAGGGCCAGGCATCCAAGCATCGACAAGTTCATCCAGTTCAACGAAGATGAATCTGGCGATATTGGTCGAACGAATATTGCAGCAGTCCTGCTAAATTGCGAAAACGATTGCTGGTTAAGCGAGGACTGGTATGCGCAACTGTTGAGTGAGATCGCACCCAGCGGCCCTAATGAAATTGCAGAGGGAATGCTGTCGATTGTGACGTTCAATTACGATCGATCCTTTGAGTGCTTTTTTACGACAGCGTTTGAAGCCGGATTCAATCTCACTCCCAAAGAGGCGAATGATCTATTCAACCGCATTAAGATCGTTCATGTATACGGCAAACTTGGAGAACTAAACGCGATCCCGTATGGGGACAAAAGCCTAATCAAGAAAGCGGCACGAGGAATAACTCTTATGCGTGATGGAAATGAGAGCGGCTGTCGGGATGAGATTAATAACTTGGTGCGAGCAGCGGAAAACGTCTGCTTTATCGGTTTCGCATTTGCCCCCGAAAACCTTGGCCTTTTTGATCAGGCCAGTTTTGAGGGAAAAATTGCTATAGCAACTTCCCTGGGAGTTTCACCGAACCGAAAAAGCGAGGTTCAGAAAAAACTCAAGAAAATCAAGTTCTTTGATGGAGCAGCTACTGAGCTGCTAAGTTCTTATAATCTTTTCGCGTCTAAGCGATCCGCAGCTAAACCGCAGCAGATACCAGTCCGAACGCCTCGTGGTTTCGTACGCTCCGCTTTCAATGATCCGCTTCTAAGGAGGGGTTGGCAACTGTAGTGCTCGGTTTCCAATATTGACTTCGACAGCCGTCAACTTTTGACGAGGCCGGTAACCGCGCCAACCCACAAAGTAGTGAGTATCCAGCCGGCAATAACGTGGAGCCAAAGATAATAACGGAGTAAACCGCCCGTTGTGACTGACCGTCGCCATAAGTAGATGTGTCCTCCTCGGTTCGCATTAGGTTGCCAACTTTCGTTTTGATCCAGCCTGAGGAGAGGAATAAATGATTCAAGCGAATAGGTGAATGGATTGAATACAGGGTAATCGTCCGCGAAGCGCCGTTTTCCATTCGTAATGTTGTCGCTTATTTTTCTTTGTTCTGTGTTTTCTTTTGAAGGCGAAATCAGATCATTGGAAAACCCTGTCGCAAAGATGATGGTTCCAAAGAGAATAATAGCGAGGCTGGCAGCTAACGCTCGCCAAGGTCGGTATCCATAACCGATTGCTCGCCCGAAAAACCGATACCACCACCATTCTTGTTTCGGAAATTTAGCAGATCTGCCTCGGCTGCGGTTTTTCTCGATGATTATCTGCTGTGCATCGCGTTCGTGCCCCATTCTTCGGAGCGCCGCGGCGAGGTGTTCGTACGGTTGAGGCAAAAACATTTCGGGAGGTTGCCGCTTCAACCATTCAATTCTAGTTTTTGCATCAAGATATGATCCTTCGAAAATTCGATCGTATTGAAAACCGTCGAGATACAGATTTCCGATATTTGGCCAGGCGGTTTGGTCATCCCACAGCGTACTGACTTTAGCGTCCCGCAAATCCAGCCGAAGCTGCTGAGAACTGACAAGCTCGCGAATTTGTAGTCCTCTGGCAATTGTTACCCCCGTAGCACTAAACAAACCTTCCACGCTCGCCGCCTGGCGAATTATGACAGCGCCCTTGACTGTTGCAGAATCAAGTGTGAGCGCCCGTCCACCTGCGTTCAAGAATCGCGTGCTTTGGCACTCAATACTCGCACCAACGGTCGCTCCCAGTAGCCGAACTTCGCCCTCAAAGGTGGAATTGTTGAGCAGCACTGCTCCTTCGACTCGCATTCCGTGAGCTGTGATAGCTCTCGCCCCGGAGTTGATTACCGTCGCCGCTACGCAACTAAAGTCGCCTCCGACCGACGCGCCCGGAAACCATATCTCACCAGTGCAGTGAAAGCCGTCACGAAAGAAGACGTCCCCTCGAATTCGAGCGCCATCCGCACTGAGAGCAATACTCTCCGGATTAGATATTGTTCCACTCGCGAAATCAAGATTCCCTCCGATAGTCGCATTTAAGAGTCGAATCTCTCCGGAACACTTAAACCCTGCGCGTAAAAGGATGCTGCCAGCAATATTTGCTTGATCGGCGACGAGTCCGTTGATGTGGCTCCCTATAAAAGAAAGCATAGGAAGCGTTGTGCCGAGAAGTAGCACGCGAGATGTCAACGCGGAGTTCCTGATCAATAAGGGGAATCTCACTTCCGCATGACTCAGATCTAGTTCGTCCTCAATACGAAACCCTACCAACTCGACCCCGCGATGGGTAACGAGTCGCGACGCGTGGATATTAGTGCAAAGCCACGTGATGCATTTAGCCCGCACAACCCGACTTGACCCCCAGTGCGCAGCAGCGGCTGGGTCGTCTTGTGTTTCGTCTCCGCTGAGACCGGAAGCTATTTCGCCCCTTTGGGCAGCTCGAAAAAGTTGTTCCTCGGCTACGGACAGGTCTGCGAACTTTGCCTGCGCAACATGTAAAAGCTCCGAATCGTTTTGAGACATGGCACACCCACCGGAAGCGCGGCACTGCTAAACCTTCGCGTAAACCTCCGCACCTTTTCGACAAACTCAAATAATTGCAAATCGAAGATCTCAAATTGCAGATTTCGGAAAGCCCGCGACGGTGGATAGCTCCGAAAGCTTTGACTCGTTCGCTCCCCAGCTCACTCACCCTCGCCCCTCGGGTTTTTGCAATGATCACTCGCACTGCCCCGTGCTTGCGCCAGCTACCCTAGCTGCGTTGCCGTCTACCCGCGCGATTCCCGATCGCGACGTGTTCTATGTCGCTCGACTCCCGTCGGCTCCAGTGACTCGAATGACGCCCGCATTCTCGCCCTTTCGGGCTGCCCGTCCATCTCATCGCGTCCCCGCATTTCGATTCATTCGCTTTTTCTTTCATTTCTTCAAATCTGATTTGGTGATTTGACTGAAGCGAACTCTCCGCAGGCTGCATAACCAGCATTCCGTGCTGAAGCCCGGCTTCAACGGCTGGAATAACCACTTGGAATCTATTCGAGCAGCTTCCTCAGATTTTGAATCACGGCGTCTTCTTCGTCAGAGAGCGCGCCATCAGCGACAAAGAGCTCCTGGCACAGCTCCAATGCCTGTCCCTTCACTGCAGCGGTACCAAGCCTATCCCTTATCGAAGCCAAGAATTGATCTCTGTACCCGTGATTTTCTCTCGCGTTCCGTGCGTTACCAATCGATCTCACATCGAAGACATCGAACGGTATTTTCGGGTCCCAATTGAACTTCGCGGCCGTATCCGCGATCAACCTGTCCTCCGCGAGGAAGATCAAATTGTCGGCGTACATGCAATAGTTTAGCAAGTCGACTATCGCCTCACGCTGGGGCTGGGTG
>WNFX01001906.1_pt1 | contig 29937 bp, 28 predicted proteins | sample 5400111 | NCBI WGS metagenome assembly WNFX01 (sample SAMN13153363, study PRJNA577476) | soil metagenome | isolation source: 40 cm soil or saprolite under grassland replicate 1 | place: USA:California | collected 2016-06-15 | reverse complement strand
CTCTCAGAAGGTGATCGAGCAGGGATTGGGAGGGTATGCTAACCCCATCTGTGCGCTCACACCGTCCTGGTGTGGAGGTTTTCCGGCAGATGCCAAGCCATATCCTCATGATCCTGGACAGGCAAAGCAATTGCTGGATGAGGTTGGCTGGCCCTCTGGACGGAATCTACGCCTCGCCGCACCAGCTCCCTTTGCAGGCATTGCCCAATTGGTGGCCGACGATATCAAAGCAGCACTGGGTATGGACGTCGATCTCATGCTTGTTCCCCCGGAGAAGATGCTGGCTGGCGCACGCGCACTGGCAGAGAAGAAGCTCTCGCTTCCTTGGGACCTGCTCATCACTGGCTGGTTTGATCTCAGCTCAGAGGCACCGCCCGCAGCTGTGCATCGCGAGTTCTTCGGCTCTGACGGCGCTTTCCGTGCCGGACCTGAGCTACCAGTATTCGACAAGCTCTACACAGAGATGGCAACTCAGCTCGACGGGTCGCAGCTCGTTCAGACCGCTGAGCAGATCGATCGCTACGTTTTTGAAGAGGCACTAGCCCTCTTCTTGTGTGCTCCCAAAGCGCTTTATGCCGTCAACAAGCATGTCAGCTTTGGTCCCTATCGCACCACCTTCGAGTTGGCTGAGGCTGAGGTTGACGACGAGCATTGGTCACGCACGAAGAAAGATGGGCAGGCATTGCAGGCCGCACAATCTCCTTCGGCTTCGGGGCCGACAAGTTTTGTCAGCGGGTCATCGGGGAATGCGTGTTAGGTAGATATGACGGATGACCAGTTACAAAAGCCGTGCCAGAGGCCTCTGGCACGGCTAGGTGTCTCTTGCACGGTAATGGCTACATGGCACATCTGTCCTGTTTTCCGTCATCAAGGCTCTTCCCAACTTTTGCTGATGGCTGTTTGCATTGTTCCGCCTCACAAGGGAGCCCAACTAGAAATGCCGACAGGTGACCGACAAAGGGCTTCCTTTAGGTGGAACTTGCTTTGATAGCAAGCCAGCTTCATCAAAAGCGGTATTGGTGGCGAATTCAAAAAGCGAGCTTGAACTCTGAGGTAGGAAGCTCAGAATCACGCTCAGTTTGACAATTCGCCACCAATGTGTCATGCATCTTCGATACACCACCGCGCATGAAATTCGCTCTCTTGATGCATTTCATGTATATCAAGCGAGTTTCCGGGGAATATGAAAAGCTAGGGAGAGCCACGATGATGGTAAGCCATACAGCAACGGTCGTGCGCCTTCGACCTGGGCATTTTTTCGCAGCCAGGTCGACCCGCAGAACCAGGTGATCTGGTCAGCGGAAGGAACCGACAGCAGCGTATTAAGCGTGTTTGACGGTATTCATCTCTTCAGCGCAGGCTACTGGGGCATCTTGAATGGTGACATGGCAGCAGTAGACCAGGGATTGCGCAGCAAAATCGATGCCTCTAATAGCGCGCACCACGCACAGAAAATCTGGGCAGCTGGAGTGTTGCCAGGCTACGATGATACACGAGTGCCAGGACGTACGGGGGCATAGATTGTGCCGCGCAAGAATGGAGCTACATACCGTACGAGCTGGATGGTGGCTATTGCAAGTAACCCCGATTGGATCACCATCACGACCTTCAATGAGTGGTTTGAGGGAGCAATGATCGAGCCGAGTAGACACTACGGCAACCTGTATCTCGATCTGACGGCGCGGTATGCAAAACTGTGGCATGGGTAGGCCATCGCTGTATTTCGATCAAGCACGACCACATCAGGACATTCAGCACAGATTCCAGAACCATCTCTCTCGCCTCTGCTTCCGTTGGCATCATTCTTTGTATACATCTCCGCAGCGAGAGGTGCAAGAATTGGAGAGGAATATCAGGATGATGTTGGAGCAAAAAGAGCAGATCGGGCTTCCTGAGCGGTTCGTTGGGGGCCCAGCCGAACAAATGGGAGGTCTTTGCCATTGTTGCTGTCGGCATCTTCATGGCCAAGCTGGATACCTCTAGTGTGAATGTCAGCCTCCCCGCTATTGCGCGAGCCTTTGGCACCACCTTGAGCGGGCCCATTGAGTGGGTAGTGATTGCCTACCTGATGGTCGTCGCCAGCCTGCTGCTCACCGTCGGCTGGCTCTCCGATCGTTTTGGGCGCAGGCGCTTCTGGGCCGCTGGTCTCGCCCTCTTCACGCTTGGGTCCATCTTGTGCGGTGCCGCACCTTCCCTCTCCTTCTTGATCGTGGCGCGCAGGCTGCAAGGAGTGGGAGGAGCCTTCCTGCTCGCACTTGGCCCTGCCATTCTGAGCGACGCCTTTCCTCTCCACGAGCGCGGACGAGTCTCAGGGTTGAATGCGGTCACCGTCGCTCTGAGCACCAGCAGCGGCCTGTGCTGTCTACTTCTCCCGCCAGCTTTTGCTTCTGCTGTCATCGTCTCGGTAGGCCTGTGAAGCGGCTCTATAGGTTTATGATAGATTTTTGCACGCATCCTAGCCCTCCTTCTCTTGCCCCGACGCAAAATTTTCTGGGAAGGTACAATGGAGAGCGTGAACTTCTGATAACATGTGAGTGAAGAGGAGAGCAATTATGAAAGCCATTGTCTACGCTGCCCCACAGCAATTCAGCTATCAAGAGGTGCCAGTACCAGAGATAGCTCCCGATGAAGTGCTTATTCGTATCCACTCCTGCGGGATCTGTGGGACCGATCTACACATCCATGAGGGGGAATTCCTCGCCAGATTCCCGCTTATTCCAGGTCACGAATTTGCTGGAGAGGTTGCCGATGTTGGCTCTGCTGTAGAGAGCGTGAAGGTAGGTGAGCGGGTCGTCTGTGACAATACCGAGCTGTGCGGCCACTGCTTCTACTGTCGGCGCGATGAGCCATTATTTTGTGAGAACTTTCTCTCGCACGGCGTCAATCTCGCTGGCGGACAGGCCGAATATCTTGCGATGAAGGCCGAAAAGGCCTTTCCGTTTCAGAACCTGACCTGGCAGGAGGCCGCTTTAGTTGAGCCGACCGCCTGCGCTATTCACGGTATGGACCTGATTGCTCTCAAGCCGGGGAGCTCTGTCTTGCTCTTTGGAGCCGGACCCACAGGCATCATCTTGGCCCAGTTGCTGAAGTTGAATGGAGCCCTACATCTTACAGTTGCCGCCCCTGCTGGTCCCAAGCTCGACCTCGTCTCCCATCTGGCGGCAGATGAAGTGGTGTCGATTGACCGTCATGATGGGCAGTATCACCGTGATCGCCTCTTGAGAGGGCATCGGCGCGGCTTCGATTATGTGATTGAGGCAACCGGTTCGCCGCAGCTTTGCAATGAGGCTTTACAGTACGTGCGTCCGGGTGGGCATGTTGTGGTCTATGGCGTCTATCCCACGAGCGCTCGCCTGAATTGGAGCCCCTACGAGATCTTCCAGAAGCAACTGACGATCGTTGGATCATTTGCGCAAACGCATTGTTTCGATCGCGCCCTGGCCCATCTGGAGAGTCACAAGGTGAAGGTCGATGAGATGGTCACGCATAAGTTCGCTCTCGAAGAATATAGCCACGCTCTGGAAACGCTGCGTTCGCGTGAGGGCATTAAGCTCATCATACAGCAATCCTGATCGATACCTGGAGCGCTTTACCACCCGTTCCCCCAAAGAAGGAGATGAACAAGATGAAGAAGCAAGCAGCAGTATTGTATGCACTTGCCAGCAGTTAAACGTTATGTCAAGTTTATGGTGTGTTTCGGTATGTCCTCCCCTGTTTTCTTTCCTTCGACGGACAAAGAGAAGACGCCATCCTTTCGCCTGCTTGCCCAGCTCTCTCCCAGCGTCTTCAGAAAGCACAGGGTTGCCCGGTTTCCATTTGTTGGGCAGACGCCTCTCTTTGTCGAGGCCATGGAAGAGGGGAGATCGAGAGGATGGCAAAAGCCTCCGCTTTTCTGAACAGACCTCCGAAGGAGCCAGAACAAGGGCTGTCCCCAGCGAAGCCAGCAGCACCAGGCTGATCAGCCCGACCGCAATCCAGCCGGTGAGCGCCATGTACACTCATGCGGCAAGCAGCAGCACGCTGATACCGAAGAGGGGACCGGTCAGACCGACCAGGTGGACGAGGGCACGAACCTGCACGACGCGCAGCATGAACCATCCCCCGTACTCGACGGCCACAATCGGAAGCCTCAGGCCCGCTGCGGTCGTTCTGGTATCGGGTGATACCACCAGTATGGTATGTATTGAGAGAGAAGCTCCGTTCAAGTAGGCACAAAAAGGGTTGCCTCACTCGGCAAGCACGCTCTTCTCGTATACGAACCAGGGCACAAGTACGATACTGAGCCATCGGATCAAGGCACATGAGAGAGAACACAGAACCGTGGAATAGTGGGCAAGGAGCGATGCTGACGCGCTGGCTCGGCCTGGTACGTGAGAGAGAAGGAGAGGAACGGCTCACCGCTCAGTGGAGCACTGCTCCATGTGCAGCCGGGTGACCCCACTTCCTCGATGAAAGGCTTGAGCTCATCGCTGGAAAGGAGCAGAGACACATGGAACAACACAACACCGAACATCCCCGCTTGGAGCTTTCCTCGCAACTGGTCACGATCATGACGACGGAACACTACAACCTGCGCATGGCACTCTCGATGAACACGACCGAAATCAGCGGCCGCTCCAGCCTCTTTGTGGGGGCCGTCTCCAGCGCCTTGATCGCTCTGGCCTTCGTAGGACAGGTCTCCCACCTGGGAACAGCTTTTTTCGTGTTCGGCCTGGTCGTCCTGGCCGCCCTCGTGGTGATGGGGCTGATCACCTTTGAGCGCGTGCTGGAATCGAGCTATACGCAGTTCATGTATGCACGCGGCATCACCCGCATTCGCCACCTCTACCTGGAGTACGCCCCGCAGATGCAGCCCTACTTCATCCTCTCCGCTCATGATGATGTAGAGGGAACCTTGACGGATATGGGCGTGATGCATTCCTCCGGGTGGCAGGGCTTTTTCTCCCTGGCTGGCATGGTGGCCGTGATCACGAGCGTGTTGGCCGGAAGCCTGGTGGGCCTGCTGCTGGCTGCCTTCGGCTTGCCACTGGCGGTGACGGTCAGTGCGGGGGTCGTCGCCTTCCTGGTGAGCGTCGGCCTGCATCAGCTCTATCAATGGAGGAATTGGCTGCGACTGGGGCGTGACTTGTCCGCTCGCTTTCCAGGCAAAGCAGGCCAGTAGCAGCCGCAAGAAGCGTTCCCCTCGGGGCTCGGGCTTTCGGAAATGGGGGAGAGACTGATCCAGTTCATCAGTGTGTCCCCTTTACCTCAGGAGAGGCCATACCCTGAAGCGCCAAGCGGACGAGTGCATCGATCTGTTCAGGAGGAGGGATCTGGAGAAGAGGAGGAGTCGCTAACAGTCCATCCTCCAGGACATAGGTGAGTAAGGAACCAGCGAGCAGACGGATCGCCGGCTCAAGATCAGTTACCGCGATCACGCCCTGTTGACGCGCATTCTCCAGAAGCGTCTTGAGGTAGGCTCCCCCAGGCTTCGGCACAGCCTGGGCGAAGCGCGCGCCCAGGGACGGAAAGCGTGGCAGTTCAGCGATGAGCAGGCGCAGGAGCCCGATGTAGGCGGGATGCAGGAGGTTCTTGATTATTTCCTGTGCCCATACGGCTAACGCCTGCTCCAGGGTGGCTAGACTGTCCATCGGTCGATCCCGCAAGACAAGCAAGGCATCCTCGGACAACTGGTGCAGAGCCAGGTGCTCCAAGACCGCAATGAATAAGGCTTCCTTGCTTTGATAGTAGCGATAGAGGGTAGGCTTCGAGACAGCGGCTGCCTCAGCAATCGCATCCATACTCGTCGCCTCAAACCCCAGCTGCATGAACAGCCTTTGAGCCGCCTGGTGAATGCGCTCGCGCTTAGCGCGAGCGCGCGGCGTGAGTGGGACGCCTGTCATCATGCCTCCCCTCAGGATCGGTGACGGGAAACGGCGACCAGCGACCAGAGATTAGCGCAGAAGGCCAGAGACTGGAAGACCGCTCGCACTCCACCCCAAAACGCAAACCCGTTCAGCGCTTGCCGCAAGGCAGCCGGATCGCTGTGGTGTCGCGTACCGAGAAGGGCTGGAGCCGCCTGTGTGGTGGCCAGCATGCCTCCCAGCGACAGGAGAGCGGCTGCATCGATCGGGATGGTGGCTTCGCGTGGCATGCTCCGCCTGCGGCGATGAAAAACGATGGCGGCCAAGATGCTCAGGACGGCACCCCCAATCCCCTCAAGCGGGTACAAGATCAGGCCAGCGGTACCCATATCCGCCCGGCAGCTGAACTCCGCCCAGGCGGGAGCGCCGACGCGTTGCCACGCTGGCATGTCCACGAGTGTCCGGTTGAGGCCGCTGGCCAGCATGCCATGAAAGAAAGCAGCGACAAAGACCGAGCCTAGGAGAAGGCCTCCTGTTCTCGATGGGGCCAGGTGTTGTTGGCCTCCCGTATCAGATCGACTCATCTCGTTGCTCCTCCTTTTGAAACGTTACTATACGGTGTAGTAAAATTGTACCCAATAGTTTTCTCGCTGTCAACCAGAGGCAGCGAATCCTCTTCACGATTCCTCTAGTTCTTCCGCCGAAGCTTGTAGGTGGACCAATCGAAGGATGATCTTCCGCAGGCTTGCTGATGCCAGATGTAGTCTGCTCAAGGTCCAAGGGATGAGCCAGACGACCAAAGTGAAGCTTCATTAAAGGCAAGATGAACCGGGAGAGGAACCGATGCGAGCGCGGTGGTGGCTCATTTGAGAAGGATAGCCCGGTCTAAATTATATCGGAGGAGAAAGAGGAACAAACACGCCTCATGCATCATCACGGACTTGGAAAAGGACAAGGTCATACGCACAAAACGGGCCAAGCGTTGGCGTAGCGTGTTATTCCAGCGCTCGACATGGGCGGTTTCTCCCGTCTGTTTGCCCACGGCTGTCTGCTGCTCCTCGCAATGACAGAGGCAGAGACGTTCAAAAAGTCGCGTCTTGCCCTGGCGATCCTCCTCTGCAATGGCATCCCACAAGCGCTGGCACGTCTTGCCGGCTGCGATCCCCAACGGCAGACGCCACGACTTGACGGCTCTTTCGGCACAAGGCAATCCAGATCAAGGAGTCGTTGGCTTTTTTGAGCACAAACGACCACAGTTCGTCCAGCTCCAGCGCCGTGGAAGTGGACTCTTGGGGATCCGGAGCCAGCAGTGTTGTTCGTAAGGGAGGAAGTTGCGCTCCTTTTTTTTGATCCAACTGGCTACGGTGGCCCGAGAGACCCCGAACGTACGGGTGAGGCCGCGCAAGAGGCTCGCGTTCTTGGGAGGCATGCAGGATCTCCTCGCGGCGCACTTCTGGATAGACATTAGGAGTTGGATTCTCGCGGCTGCGGTGGCTGCAGGCATGACAGCGATCCTTCTGTTTGCCATTGGGGGAATGCCCGTCGCGTACCAGGGCCTCGCTTCCACAGTAAGGACAGTGAAGGATGATGGTGACCATTGAAGGCTTCTCTTTTTCATCTGGAATTGGTCCTCAGTCTACCATCTCCTTCTCACTTATGCCACTACCGATTAGCTCGCCCCATTCGGAATGAACGGGCACATGGGGGTATCGACTCCGAAACGCAGTACCAAACTTGGCTTCGCCAGCTCGAAGGAATACTGTACGAGCTGATGCGGACCACAGGTTCGGTGTGGGAAAATGTTCGCCTGCTCCTTCCGGACAGCGCGAGACTTCGAGGTGGGGTGTGGACCTACCCACAGGCAAAACTGCTGATGGGGTCGAACGACATCCTTGAGCAGGTTGAGTTCTCGAGCCTTGAGCCTATCGAGACCGGGCAACTCGTCTTCGCGGTCCAGGGGCAGGGCCACCAGATCCTTCCCCTCGTGCCACTTGTCCGGGTGAGCACTTTCAGCGCTCATAGCAGGATTGCCTGTTACTTCTACAGCGCTCGGGTGAGCCGCGACACGTTCAAGTATGTATCCTACCACTACGAAGAAGAACCACAGAAAACGTTTCTGGATGCGAACGTTGGCGAACTGATCAGGTCGCTGTCCCCACCAGGTGACTGTTTGGATCATGCATAGCTGGCGCAGAAGGTCTGAGTGAGCGGGGACGGCACGCTGGCCACACACTCCCCCGCTGATGCCCATCCTCTTATAAATTGGGGTGGGATTGTAATATTCATTGACTATAGGAAATCTTTTCTCTGAGGCACCCCCACTCCTATCTGGCCCAGCTGTGGATTCATTGGAATCCACAAAGGAGCGTTGCAAGAGTGAGTGGAGGCAAAACTGGGGCTGGTGGAGTGGAAAACCTGTGAAATAAGAACGTGGATCGAGTGGACAACCTGTGGATAAGAACATGAAGCCGCTTCCAAAGGGGGATGATCTCTTCGGTTTCGCCGTCTTGCAGAGGCGCGTGCAGCCGAAATGGGATACCCATTCGCTTGACAATGCGCTATACTCCTACAAAGATTAGGTTGCAGAGAGAGGGATGCGAAAGTATTCCCTCTCTCTGCCATTTTTGGCTCGCGATCACGTGCCTGCCACACCACAGAGAGACGGATGCGAAAGCATCATGAACGCCGTCTCGTTGTGAAGGGGGAGGTGCATGGAACACCTCTGGCCTTTGGGGCAAGCAATCGATTGGAGTGGCATCAACGCCATCGCCGCGCTGATCAGTGCTCTGGCTGCACTGGTCAGTGCCAGCACGGCTCTGATTGTCGCGCTGAAGACGGGCCGGAGGAGGAAACGCTTCCCCAAAGGCCTCCGCAGTAAGCTTGGGCGCAAAAAAAGAGCGAGGCCATCCAGGCGCAAACACCGCCTTGGAGGAATCACAGGCCGCCATAGGTAACTCCTGTTATTTGTCTGATGTAAAGGTTCATACACAGATGAATCCTGTTGGCGACCTGTTGCTGAGTGTAACTACCAGGTTGAGAGCACCAAGAGAGGCGCGTTTTGGGGCCCGTGGTCTCCATTCAACCAGCTATCCGAGATGCCACAATACCTTCTTTCTTACACTCAGCAACAGGTCGCCAACCGTATCTTTTGAGGTCGCATATAACCTCATCGGGAGTGGTGCGCTCACAGCGCATGACGTTTCACTGTGCGGGTGAGCCGAAAATGGGATGAGAAAATGTCATGACCCCCCTTTGGGGAGAGTAGCAGAGAACAGGAACACGTCATACAATGAGAAGCAAACAATGTGGGAGCAAGGATCTCCAGGAGCAATGATGACTGACGATATCTCGATCAGACCAGCACAGCCTGATGACGCCGACAGAGCAGCAGTCCTGCTTTACTCCGCCTATCTCCATAGGCAAATGAGCTATCCCCTGCACGAAGAAGGGGAGAACCGGTTTCTCGAGCGGTTACAGCACTTCTTTCGAGAGGTGCGCAACCGTTTTAGCTATCAGTTCATTCAGGTCGCCGAGCAGCGTTCCGAGGTGGTCGGGTTGGTTTTGAGCTTTGGAGGTCGAGAGGAAGAGCGACTCAACGCAGCCGTTGGATGGCCGCTGGAACGCGAGGCGGAGGAGGACGAATGGTATGTCGATGCGCTGGCAGTCTTCACCGACTTGGGCCACAGGGGGATCGGCACGCGCCTGTTGCAAGGCGCGGAGCAGCAGGCACGCCACCACCGCTATCCAAAAATCGCGCTGAATGTCGCACAAGAGAACGAGCAGGCCTTGTCCTTGTATCAACGGTTGCAATATGTGGTCACCCAGCAGACCCTCCTCTATCACCATCCCCATGTGCGTCTGGTCAAACAACTGGAAAACGGGTAACACGGGACGCGCAGGAGGGGTCGTACAGGACGAGCCACAGAAGAGGGTGCAATCAGAGAGTCAGTTGGCTGGAACGGTCCTTCCTCCTCTGTTCTTCAATGTAGCTCGATACGTCCGGGAATGTCTTCATTTCACCTTCCAGGTGCTCTTCTCTCTACCCACCGGGGAGAGAAGCATGGCTCTGGGTTGCACCGAAGAGGCTGTTCAGAGGGGAAACACCTCTCTGTCTACCCAGAAGAGGGCAGACGAAGGAGGTGGAACCACGTAGAACGATTGCTGTCCAGAGCCGGTGCATTCAAGCATCCGGGATTGTTCCTTACAGCTCCCCAGCGCTCCAGCACTCTGTTGTGGTCCCCACTGATGAGCGTCATGGTGCGCGGTGAAAGGTGTTCGAATATGGAGATCCGTCTCATCTGTAAGACCATCATTCCCGCGACTCGTTCTTTCTCAAGGAAACAGAAGGAGTGACAGGACAGTCGGACCTCAATCCCGCCCTTAACGCGCATCAGACCCTCGTCGCCTCCAAGCGCGATGGCATCTGACGGCTCGAACTCTTTCAGACGACTCCGGCTCAATTTCACGGCAGACCAGACCTGGTCCAGCACATGACGGAAGAACTCCGGCAGGTGCTCACATAAGTTGCGAAGACGGCATGATTGGGGCTTCTTGCCAAATTGTTCCGTCACCAAGACTGCCCACCGCAATCTACGCATCCCCCGGCGAGGTATCCGCAAGAGCACTCCCCTCACCGAAGGCCATTGAACAGGGGGTAGCTGGAGAGATAGCCGAGTTCGACGAGTTCGGTGCGCGGCACGCTGCGCGCCATCGCTTCACGAATAGGCGCGATGCGGGTCGGCACCGAAAAGCCAGGCAGCCAGTCGTCGTGATGATCCAGAATCACGCGCCGTGGGCGCAGCAGATCGGCCTGCCGCGCCACGAACTGGGCGAGGGAGCCCTGAATGGGCTCACCATCGATGGTGCCGCGACCGGCCGCCGCCAGGATGGCCACATCGGGACGCAGATTGTGCAGGATGCCGCTCCAATGCCCGCTGGTATCCTGATACAGCAGTGAGCCTTCCGCCGTCTCGAACAGGTACACGAAGCTGCCACCATCGCCGCGTACCCCCTGCGCACTCGCCTGAAAGTGCTCCATAACCTCCGGCTCCAGACTCGCCAGCCCCTGCATCACCTCTTGCAGGCGGGCCATGCGCTCCTGATAGGTCACTCCCAGGTCGCCCAGGCAGACCTCATCGGGCTGGTGCATTCCCCCTTTCGGCGTCCACACACAGGAATGCAGACTCGGATAGACCGCGACGGTGACCTCCGGGGAGAGACGAATGCGCTCCCCACCGCCGACCGGGAGCAGCTGTGAAAGCTTCACCCCTTCCTGTTCCATGATCCGCACCGTCTCGTGCGAGCCGATGATCGTCGCCCCGGTCCGCTTGGCGATGCGCTCGGCTCCCCACAGGTGGTCAAAGTGGGAGTGGCCGACCACGATCCAGTCGGCCCGCTCAATGTCATCCGCTCGCAAGCCGGGGCCGGCAGCCGAAGGGACGCGATCGATATACGCATCCAGGAATATCACCAGCGATCCGACCGTGAGCCGGAAGGTGGCGCAACCGTACCAGTCAAGCCTTGCTGTCATCGTCTGTCGCCTCCTCTTTTAAGGACCGGTGGGGCCGGTCAATTGCTCGGAAAGCTGCCGGAGTTGGCGGCGAGCCCGCCGATCATAGGCCTGGCTCTCGGCTCGCGCCTCGCGCAGGCCATTGAAGTAGCGTCCGCTGATCTGGTCCAACTCAGGCGCCGTGATCAGATGCACGGTGGCCTGCACTCCCTCCTCGATGGTGCTGACGCTGCTCCCCCTGGCGGCCAGCACCATTTTCGTCGGCATATACGTCGCCGGATGCAGGCAATTGGCCGTGACACCGGTCCCCGCGAGTTCCTCGGCCAGATCAAACGTGAACATCACGAGCGCCAGTTTGCTCTGGCAATACGCCTGGACGCCATCGTAGCGACGCTCCAGCATGACGTCTCGAAAGTTGATGGGAGCCTGTCCAGCCGAACTCACGTTGACAATGCGGGCAGGAGCCGACTGGCGCAGCGTGGGCAAGAGCAGCCGTGTCAACAGAAACGGCGCCAGGTAATTGACGGCAAAGCGCAGCTCGTAGCCATCCTCGCTCTCCTGGCGTGCGCCCCCTCCCGGCAGGGTGGTGCCGATGCCGGCATTGTTGACCAGTACGTCGATGCGTTCCTGCTCACGAACCAGCCGTTCGCTCAGCGCTCGCACGTGCGCCAATGCCGCAAAGTCCGCGCGATACCAGGACAGGCGAGTGTTGCCTGTCTGTCCCCGGATCTCCTCCAGGGTGTGCTGCCCCCTGGCCTCATCGCGCCCATGCAGCAGGAGTGTGGCTCCTGCGTGCGCAAGCTGGAGGGCAACTGCTTTTCCAAGCCCATCAGTCGCCCCGGTAATCAAGATGACTTGTTCTGTCAGTGGTCTCATCTGGTTCTCTCTGTCTCGGAATCACTTCTCAGGAGGAGGCAAACCGAAAGCAACAGCTCCTTATCGCTTCCCTTGACTGTCGTACAGTTCGATCAGCTCCTGGACCGTGGTGGCATCCTCCGGCTTTTTGTCTCGTTCCCGGAAGGAGACCAGCCGTGGAAAGCGCAGAGCATAACCCGGCTCACCCCCGACTTTCCCCGCCGTGTGCATCGGTGAGCGCGTGATCTCATCGGCCAGCACTTCGAGGGCGAGTTGCGGCTCGACCCACACGCTCGGCTCGATCAGCGAGGAGACGCGAGCGGGCCGGTGATCGACTTCCAGCCCTTTGGTGCGCTCTCGGATACTGCGCCATTGTTCGTCGCTGAGCCCGGTGCCGATTTTGGTCACCGGGACGAATACGTCCCGGTCGGGATCATACAACCCCACCAGCAGGGAACCCGCTCCGAGCGCCGCGCGCTTGCCCCGGCCATAGAGATAGCCGAGCAGGACGCAGTCGATGGTATCGTTGAGGGCACCTGCCGAGTGCCGCTTGAGCTTCACCCAGGTGAAATTTCTCGCGCCGGCCTCGTAGCGACTCTCCAGCTTTTTCACCACCAAGCCCTCCAATCCGAGGCTTATGGCCTCGTCAAAGAGGAGCGTGAGCGCATGGGCATCGCTCACCATGTGGCTCGCGGTGAGCATGAGGGTGTCGTCCGCCGGATGCAGGGTTTCTTCGAGCACCTTCAGGCGTTCCGTCAGCGGAGTATCCAGCAGCGAGACTCCGTCTTTATAGAGGATGTCAAAGACGAAGGCCTTCAGCGGAAGTTGCTCGGCCATGGCCTCGATCCCGTGCTTGCGCCTCCGGCGGGTCGTTTCCTGCAAGGGCAGGAATTCCTCGGAGGTGGCGTTGTAGGCCAGGGCCTCGGCTTCCAGGATAGCGCGCTCTGCCCGGACCTGCTTAAGGGTTCCCGCGATGAGTTCGGGGAACATGTGCGAGTGATCTTCCAGGTTGCGTGAGAAGATGGTCACAAGCTTTCCATCCTTGTGGATCTGCGCACGCAAGCCATCGTATTTGTACTGCGCCACCACTGCCCCCATTTTCGCGAGGATGGCCGAGGCTTCGGGGAGCCGCTCAGCGAGTTGCGAGTGGATCGGCTTGCCAACCTGGATATCCAGCGCTGCCACCGCGCGCTGCGCCTCTTCCTCGTCGGGATGCTCGAAGATGGTCCTGCCAATGAGCCCCAGGTCCGAGGTTTTATTGTAGGCTCCCTCGAGCAGCTTGCGCTTCTTCACATCGTTCCATCTGGCCTTCGCCAACGCATCGAGCACCGTTGCATCGCCGATGCCCAGCCGCAGGTTGCCCAGCAGATTACGCACCACATATTTGGCAGACACGCCGTCTACCTGTGTGAGCAAGTCGGTGAGCCTCGCACTCTTTTGTTCGATCGCTCCCTTGCCCGCCGTCTGCGCGATGGCTTTCAAGCCAAGAAACACGTCGTCGACACTGAGGACAGAGGGGATACTCCCTTCCTCGCTCTTCACCTGCCCGGCGACTAGTCCCAAATCACCCAGTCTCGTGTACAGCGCTGCAATGTGCTCTGGTGTGCTGTGAGAAGCCATGGCGATGGACCTCGTGACGCTTTTCTCCGCCATCCCCATCTCCAGCGCCTCAAAGAGGGGCGCGACCCTGCCCTGCACCAGGTAGCAGACCTGTTCGATCTCCTCTGGCTGTTCAATCGAGCGAAACAGCTCTGTGAGCAGCTCGATCAACGTCAAGCGGGAGCTGGTCTGCTCCAGTTCCTCAAGGGTGTGCGCAAGGCGAGCAAATTCCACGGGTGTCCTCCTTCTTCCTGATCGAGTTGAGCAAGAACTTCGTTCGCTCGGCCAATGTGCCTCTGCTTTCCTTCAGGAAGCCTCAGATTGGCTTCGGCGGTTCCCATCGGCACCTGATGCCATCAGACCTGTCGTAATATTATAGCGTGCGAAAGGCTGTGAGAGCATCATCACGGAGAGAGCCGGCGCGACCTTTTGCAGCGAACGCATAAACGTTCTTCACGAAAGAAAAGGGGGACACATGCCAGATACTCCGGGAAACCGACTACACGAGAGCGCATCCTGCGCGTTCTGTCGCATCATTCGTGGAGAGGAAGAGACCTCTCTGGTCTTTTAGGACAGCCTCTCCCTGGCCTTTTTGGATCGCAGACCGCTTTTCCCTGGCCACTGCCTGCTCGTGCCAAAGGAGCATTTCGAGACGCTGGCCGACCTTCCCGCTCCCCTGGTCGGACCCTTGTTCCAGAACGCCCAACTGCTGGAACGGGCCATTGAAAAAGGGTTAGAGGCCGATGGAACATTCGTCGCCATCAACAATCACATCAGTCAAAGTGTCCCCCACGTCCATATCCACCTCGTGCCTCGCCATCGCAAGGATGGCCTCAAGGGCTTCTTCTGGCCCAGGCAACGCTACTCTGATGACATTGCCCACAGGCCGGGTACAGGAAACCCTTCGCGAGGTCCTCACCAGGCTTCAGGCTCGCCCCTAGCTCAACTAGGCCACGGGCGATTCGGCAGCCAAAGAGGATGGCTCGGGTTTTCCATTTCTCATGGTGCCACAGCAGCAAGGGTCGACAGCGTCAATGGTACAATAGGATGGGCGGAATGTGCAAGCCTGTGAGCGAGCGCTTTGACCTCCCAAGGAAGAACAGTCAAGTCCTTCCTAGCACGAACAACAGGGAGAAGGATGCCCGAATGAACGCCTCATCGGAAACGTGGCAACTCGGAAACCAGAGCGTCCAGGTCACGCACCTGGAGAAGGTCTACTGGCCGCAGGTAGGGTTCACCAAGGGAGACGTGCTCCACTTCTACCGGCAGATCGCGCCGGTCGCGCTTCCCTATCTCAAAGATCGTCCAGTGACGCTGCGCGTGTACCCACAAGGAGTCGAGGGAGCCTCCTACTACCTGCGCGACTGCCCTGAAGAAGCACCCGATTGGCTCCGCCGCGTCGACTACCAGCCCAAGACGGTCAGCCACGCGGTTCCCTTGCCACTGATCGACACGGTGGGCGGCCTGCTGTGGTTCGCCAACCAGGGGGCCATCGAATTTCACCTGTGGGGGTCTCATCTGCCGGATCTCACCCAGCCCGACTTGGCCATCTTTGACCTGGATCCCGGCGAAACAGCGTCTTTTGATGCCGTGCGAGAGGCAGGGCTACGGCTCCACGACGCGCTCGCACAGGCAGGCATGAGGGGGTATCCCAAGACCAGCGGGGGAGGCGGTCTGCACATCTTTGTGCCGCTCGCGTCCGGCCACACCTTCGAGCACGTCCGCGGCTGGGTCAAAGCCATCGGGCAGCAGCTCGCGTTGAATTACCCTGACCTCATCGCCCTTGCCCGTGGTGCGACACACCAGGGAGGCCGCGTGACGGTGGATTACGCGCAGAACAGCCTCGGAAGGAACACGGCGGCACCCTATACACTGCGCGCTCACCTGGCTCACCCGACGGTCTCCACACCACTCACCTGGGAGGAACTGGATGCTGGCACGATTCACCCGGCTGACCTCTCGCCGCAAGCGGTGCTTGAGCGGGTCGAGCGACTGGGCGATCTGTTCACCCCGGTCCTGCAGGGGGAGCAGCAGATTGCCTAACTGTTCAGCTAGCTACAGGGCTGGAAGCGTGCATCTGATGAACCCGATCGTCTTTCAAAAGATGCGGCAGGTTTGAGATATGCAAGAAGCCGAAAGGAGATGAAGCAATGGAAAACGCGCTTGTCTTCGTCGTGCAGAAGCACCAGGCTTCCCGCCTGCATTACGATTTCCGGCTGGAACTTGATGGTGTCTTGAAGAGTTGGGCAGTGCCTAAGGGCCCGTCGCTGAACCCGCGAGAGAAACGGCTGGCGCTGATGGTGGAAGATCATCCCTTGGAGTATGGCACCTTCGAGGGGGTGATCGCAGAGGGCTCCTATGGTGCAGGGGAAGTCATTGTCTGGGACCGGGGAAGCTACCAGCCTCTTGCGGGGGAAACCAAAGACGCCATGCAGGAGCAGGTCCGAGAGCAGCTGAACCGGGGAGAGCTGCGTTTTCTGCTCTTCGGTGAAAAATTGCGCGGAGAGTTTGCGCTGATCCGACAGCCCCGTCTGGGGAAAAACGCCTGGTTGCTGATCAAGAAGGGGGATCGCTACGCCTCCACCGCGGATGTCACCCGAGAAGACAAATCCCTCCTCTCTGGAAAACGCCTCGGCGAAACGAGCTAGTGGTCAGTCCATTTTGATATTGACAGGAGTGAGATGATGATGAAAAAGCAGGTGAACCATCATGAAGCATCCCATTCCAATCACCCTGACCGAAAGCGAGCGAGCCTCGCTCCAGACGTTCATCCATGCGGGCAAAGCCAATGCCCGCACCTTTACGCGCGCCCGGGTCTTGCTCAAAGCCGCCGAAGGCTGGAGCGACCAGCAGATTTGCGACGCCTTCGACATCAGCCGCAACACCTCCATCCGTGTGCGAGAGATGTACCTGGAAGGAGGGCTGGAGGCTGTGCTCCACGACAAGCGACAACAGCGCCTCAGCCTCGCCTTGACGCGTGGACAGGCAGCCCATCTCATCGCCATTGCGTGTAGTCCCGTTCCAACTGGCCACGACCATTGGACCGTTCGCTTGTTGGCTGGAAAAGCGGTCGAACTGGGCAACGCCCTCGTCGATCTCGCCAGAAACCATCCGCCAGTTGCTCAAAAAAACGAACTCAAGCCTTGGCAACACGAGCAGTGGTGCATCCCAGCCGTAGGAGCGGAGTTCGTCGCGGCCATGGAGGATGTGCTGGACCGAGACGTCGAGGAGGACGACCCTCGCTACCCCAAAGTCTGCTTTGACGAAAAGCTGGTGGCCCTGAGGCGGACGTGCGGCCCCCAGAGCCGATGGAACCAGGGCAGGCAGAGCACGTCGATGACGAGTATGAGCGGCTGGGCACGGCCAACCTGTTTTTCTTCGTCGACCCCGCCAGGGGCTGGCGCCATGTCGAGATGACGGAGCATCGCAGCAAGATCGACTACGCCCACTGCATCCGCTGGCTGGTTGATCAGGTCTATCCGCAGGCGGAATATGTTCGTATCGTGCAGGATAACCTCAATACCCATACGGCCGCGGCTCTCTATGAAGCCTTTGAGCCAGCCGAGGCCCGCCGCATCTTGCAGCGCGTGGAGTTCCATTACACCCCTAAACATGGCAGTTGGTTGAATATGGCCGAGATCGAGATCAGTCTTTTTGCCCGTGTCTGTTTGTCGCGTCGGGTGGAAAGCTTGCAGGACTTGCGCCAGCGCATTGCCTCCCTGGAAGCCGAACGCAATGCTCAGCACTGTAGCATCTCGTGGCGCTTTCCCTCCAATGATGCGCGTTCCAAGCTCCATGATCTCTATCCTGCCGTCAATAACAATCTGGACTGACCACTACCTTCTCCTGCTTATTTGGGCTACTACCATGAAGCGCACAGCGCTATTTCTCGCGATTCCCATTTTTGTCGCGCATGCTGTTGACTGGTGTGAAATCCTGTATTTCCCTAAAGAGAATGATGCGTTACAATTCCCAACAAGGGGGAAGTATGCCCATCACCAAGAAAAAGCGTATCACATCGAAGACCGACCCTTCAACGTCGGAGCAATCTTCCTCAATGCTGCCGGAACAGCAAGAATTTCATCTGTATTTGCGTACCCTGGCTTAAAGCGGCGTCCAGCAATAAGCCACGCAAGAGCAACCAGGAGACCGACCACCGAGAGCATGGTACCGAGGCGTACAGACGACGGGGCGTAGATATAGCTCATTGTATACGTCCCCGGGCCGACTTTGATCGCAGGCAGCACTCCCGCGATCTGCTGGATCGCCGTAGGGTGGCCGTCCAGGTTGGCGGTCCAACCAGGAAACGCTGGCGTGGCGAGAACGAAATATGCTACTGTACTGGTGGAAAAGGTGAATGCTTCCTGGTCGGGAGCCTGGGTAACCGCGCGCACGCGATCGTCGAGCCGCTGGATCTGGGCGAGCAATGGCGGATTACCATCCGGCCCTGGTCTGACGAGATAGGCAGGGCCGGCATCGGCCGTGTTCTTGTAGATTAGCGTGCCGTTCGCCTTCACTACCTGCACGAGTCGCGAATCAGTCAGCGGCCTACGCGATACTACGACGCTCACATGCATCAAACCAAGCAGCCGGGCATCCGGCTCGACCGAGGGTGAATCATAAGATGGGATGTGAAGTTGGTAGCCGCTAGAGGTATAACCTCCGGCGTGCTGCATGTAGGAGACATAGGACTCGATCAAGAGTGGATTCCAGCCATCGGCGAGGCGCGCCTGCAATTGCACCGCGCTCACTTGCGGGATGTTTTCCTGCACGTCGTATATGCGCCCGGAGCCGGCCAGTTGTGCCGCCGTGCGCGCTAGCTCGGAAGGCGTGGTGACCACACGCACATCACCGACACGTGTGTGCCCCATATCCGTCACGACGAGCGAGAGTGCAATGACAAGGACAGTGAGGAAACCGGCAGCAATCGTTCCGTGGAACGATACGCGCCGCACACGATGGAGTAGTGACTCAGTGCCAAGCCCGGCAAGCAAGGCGATCAGAACGAGCGCTACGAACCAGATACGGGCGAGGCCCCGAAAGCGATCGAAATCGGGCAGAACCCGCACGACGAGCAGATAGAACGACGAGGCGTTGCCCAGAGCGAGCCCGGCCACGAGCACGATACCGAGGACCAGCGGCCAGACCTTGCGCCAGTGGATCACTGCTGCGAGCAGCGCCAGGGCAAGGACGGCCAGCCCGGGCGTGATCATCCCTTCCCACGGTAATCCGGGCGGTGGCCGCTGGTCGATCAGGGCGTGGAGGAAGCTCGGTAACGGATGGGAGTCTGCGGAACTCACCGAGAGCTGGCGGGTTGAGCGGGCCGTAAACTCCATCAGCGGCAGCAGATGGACCGCCGCCAGCAGAACGCCTATCACTCCAGCCGCCGCTAACCCCGCGACCGACACAAGAAGCGCGCGCTGGCCTTCCAGCTGCCAACGCTTCGCGAGTAACCAGACTCCCAGTCCAGCGGTCATCAATAGACCGTAGTATGCCATTTGCGGATGCCCCGCCAGTAAGGTCAGCGCGAGGCAAATCCCAAGCAGCGCCCCCCAGCGCCGCGGTTCTCGCACCGTCGCCCAGCAGGCCAGAGCGAGCCAGGGGTACCAAGCAACGGTTTGGACGATGGTCACGTGTCCTGCGCCGAGGTGGCTGATCAGCCTCGGCGTCGCCATGTAACTAACTGCCGCCACGAGCGCGGGAAAACGCGGCAATCCGACCGCACGGCTCGCCAGGAGCAGCATTCCCAGACCCGCAAATACCAAGTGCCCCATGATGAGTACGAGGTAGTAGTCGCGCAGTGAAAGGAAGTGGACCAGGTGGGTCGGTGGGTAGAAGAGTGCCGCGAGTGGATCGGCGGCCAGCGGCTGCCCGCCGCCGAAGTACGGGTTCCAGAGTGGCAACCGATGCTCCTGTGCAAAGGTACGCTGGATCAAGAGAGCGGTGGGCCAGTGGCTGATTGTCAGATCACTGTCTGGCCGGGCCGCCGGCAACTGGTTCGGTAAAAAGGGTGCGGGCAGAAGGAGCGCGGTTGCGACTACAATGAGTGCGGCCAGTTGGCCTACTATTGGCAGCCGGGGTAGCAGACTCATTCTCCAGAATCGGCGTCTTGCTGCTCGCTCTATGTTCATTCATTCGCCTTCCCTCTTTTGATGAGCTAGCTTCAATGCTTCGATGTATTCTGTGCTCGCTTGCCCATGCGCTGCACTGTGGCGAGAACTCCCCCAAATAAGTTTGGTGTCTCCCTTGTCCGCAGTGACCTGCTAGCTATAAACGTGTTTCTCTTGCTCACAGTAACAATGTGGGACTCGCCGCTTTCCTGTTTAACAACGACATAATTGTTATATGCCAGAATCAGCTTGTTGCGCGCACGCTGACTCAGAGCTTGATCATGCGTTGGTACGCAGGCATGCTTAGGCGGACTGCCAGTCCCATTCAAAGAGCAGCGACCGGGCAGGTGATTGTTAGAATGAATTGTTGCAATTTGCTAAACACTCTATATGCCCTTTTCAGGTCTTTTCGGGCCGCTTATGAAGCTTGTTGAGCGGTATTGTTGTTTAATGGCGTTCACCGTTGTTTATAGAAAAACATCTGTTCTGCTGTCAGTGGGGCTCTACCGGGAGGAATGACATAGCCGCAATTCGATCATCGCCCTGGTCAATTGCTTTTTTGGTAGATCGTTGAGGGACGATGTACACCCTGAAAATTGTTCAAAGCTGAGCAGGAATGGAAGAGCAGAAGTGAGCATGACGAGAAGTAGAGAGGCATCTAAACGAGAAGGGGTGGCCAAAGGAGAAGACCACTTATGGTAGTATTGATGATCGAGGCCACTGTATGCTTAAGAAGCCAAAAGCAACTCTGGATTGCGTAAGTACACTTGTTCAAGCGTCAGATCTAGCATTACATCGTCGAGGGAAGTGGCTTGTGACCTCAGCTCAGCTATGTATGCTTGGAGAGCAAGCGGTTCTTCCAGTGTCTCCTGATACTCTGGGGTTGCTGGTGTGTTCATCGTGAGCCAAGTTTCATCCTGGCTGAGATGCTGCTGGATCTCTATGATGTATTCCTGCACCCGGCGTTGTTCTCGGGAGACACTCCTGAGTTGATTCTCTGGAGCGGAACTCCTTCGGCAAACAGAGTCGTTTGATCACTCTATCTTACCGGTATTTGGAGTTCTTGTCTCTCAGCAATAATTCACAGACCCTGCGGACCTGGGTAGTTCCCCCTGCCCGTAAATTGATAAAGAACATATCCCTCAAATGACGTGACCTGATATTTTCTCCCCTCTTGAGCCAGCTTTGCGTTTAGTTTGGGTACCTGGGGAGCGCCGGTGGGAAACAGGTAAGCTGCCTGTGGATCCTGTTCGACGAGTGAAACGTAGGGAGTATACCGGTTGAAGCCTCGATGCAAGTTGTTATCCGCTACGCTACAAATTACTTGTTCATGTGATAAGAAGATCACAAAATTGCAGGTCCAGTACTCAGTATAAAGGTGCTTCACGTGTAAGCGAACCAGAGTGTTCGTCAGAGCGTTTTGTTGGGTGTTCGTCAGAGCGTTTTGTTGGCCAAGAAGTGGCATCCCGCCAGGGAACTGGCTAAAAGCATGGATCGTTCCCTTGACCTGAATTGCAGTAAACATGAGCAGCACAATGCCGCACAAGATCTGCAGGCCTCTCTTCTCCAGGAACTGCCTCCTCCTCTCTAGGCCGGATGTGATCTGGCTCCAAAGTGGCCAGAGCATGGCTGGCGTGGCGAGAACCATACCGATTAAGTAACGAGTGCTCCACGCTGAATCCTGTACCCGAGTACTGGAGAAGACCAACCAGACGAGTCCAGCTGCACCCAGTAACAAGAGCCTCGCTCCGTGTACTACCATTTCCTGTGCCGTTCTATCGCAAGTGCTTGCTGGCTGTCCATATGTGATTTTTCTCAATTGGTACAGGTTATGCACTTCGAGGATGATGGCGATGAACCAGATAGCAACCACTATAACAGCCCAGATGCTATGAGTGGCGGTGCATTGACGAGCATAAGGACTTGAGTGCGGGGTCAAAGGCCAGGCCTCCAGGGGCTGGATGTAACAGATCCCTGACGCACCTGTAGACGCGGGAAGGCTGACCAGAAAGCCCTCTTTCCAGCGTTGTAGCATGGACATAGCCTGAGTACTATGCGTCAAGGAATGGAGAACATCCAGGCTATGCTGTCCGTTAGACAGCATAGCCTGCCCGTAAGGTAGGAGGACATCGTGCATGACTAACGGCAGAACGCCAACGCAAAGGCCCAACAGAACGCTACCGATCGTTATCGGGCGCAGCGTTTGCCGGCAGAAGATGAATATAAATAAGCTTGACGCCAGAATAAATGACCCGGACAGCGCATCGTTCCAGATGGCAATTCCCGACATCACCCCCCAGAGGGCATACAGGGGAAAGCATTTTCGCCGCTGAAATGTCGTCATCTTGCGGTAAGGTGTTATGGAAAGCAGAGCGAGGTGGATGCTCAGCAGCACAATAATTGTGCAGAAGAGAGGGGTTTCCGCATGACCCAGCGTACCCAGGACTGATCTGGAGAGGCTCTCGATAGTTCCAAAACTCAAGAGAAACAGTGTGAGTAGCGCCAGGCCTTTGGTGTAGAGCCGTTTTGTGAGATGGTAGAACAAGATCAAGAAAATAACGAACAGGAGGAGAAGGTCGATGCGTAAGGCAGCAATGCTGGGGCCAAACAAGAGGAATAATCCAGCCCCAATATAGGCTTCCAGTGAGCCGAGCACGGCCTGTCCATACATAAAAAAAGGGAAGTTTCTGCCCTGTGAAATGTGCAATGACATCAATCCTACTTCTGCTTCGTCGCTATTGGTTGGAGGCCAGTTATTCAGAATAAAAATGAAACGCACACCGGTAGCCAGGATAATGAGGAAACAGGCGCATAGGGCAGCGAGTGAGAAACCGCTAGAATGAAGGAAGAACGGGATGCCCACAAAGAGTGGCGAGGCCTCGCCGACAGCAGAGGTAGACCTTGACTCTTATCAGGATAACTCACACAAATTTGGTGAAGGCGGGCTGATGGATGGATAAGGATATTTCCTCATTCAGAGCGAGGCCATTCCAGGATTCTTATGTGAAAATCATCCAGCAGGCTCCATGGATATTGCTGGGTCGGCTCTATCACTCCTGGGATTGACCCGGTAGCCCAGTCGTTCCAGGTGTAGAGGGGCTATAGCGCCGGCGGTGATCTCGCCTGCGCAGAGAAAGACTCGCCGCGAAAAGTGAACCTGTGATTGAGTGGGGAGGGATCCCGGTGCTGGGGGATGGAGAACAGGGAAGCGGCGAGAGCCAAGAGTGAGAGGAACCATCTAATGAGACGAAACCATGACGTATGGTCTTTGCGTCCCCACATAGTGGTGATGAGAGGGGATGGCAGCTTTCCTGCCCATTTGAATGTGACAATTCCCTTTGATGGCAGCGTGTAGACAAAGGAATGGTGCGTATTCCACCGTATTGTAAAGGTGTCGCTCCAGGAGGAGGGGTTGTAGACGATCACGACCTTACTGCCATCAGGATTTTGGAACGCCACGTCTTCCAGAGGGCTGTCGTATGGGAAACTCGCTCTGGTGATGGTGGAAGCGATATGGTAAGCTCCCGGGACCACAAATTTGCTCAGATGACCAAGGTGGTAATAGTTGTCTGTGTAGGTAAACTGACCTATTGATTGATCGATGGCTACCAGACCTGTACAACCACCACATCCCTCTCCTATTTTCGGACCGCCGGAGATATCCAGCGCGATGTTCCAGAGGACGACGGCTTTGGCCCAGTGTTGCGTTGAGCGGAGGAAGAATTCAATAGCGCTGAGAGGGGCAATGCCGCCTTGCCCGGTTGAGCACTCGGTCACGTACATATCTTTGCTCGGATAGGCCTGGTGGATCTTCGTCATCATTGATGGATCGCCTGCATAGCAATGCCAGGCCGTGCCTGACACGTAGCGTTGTGCAGTTGGGTCGTTCAAGATCTCGAGGGGATAGTCCGGTCGATCCCAATTCTGGTCATAGATGAGAATTTTGGGAGCAAGGGTGGCGTTCTTGAGGGCTGGTCCCAGGTAATTTGTAATAAAACTGGCTTCATTAAGGGCAGAGAAACTCATCCCAGGATACGTTTCTACCGGATTGAAAGGTTCGTTTTGCGGAGTAATAGCATAAAGAGGAATGCCTCGTTCCTTGTACGCTTGAAGAAACTTGACAAAGTACGCTGCCAAGGGTTTGTAGGCAGAGGCAGTAAGAGAGCCAATCTGACTGCTAGAGGTTCCTAACATCGAAGCATTCGTTTTCATCCAGGCAGGAGGACTCCAAGGGGTTGCCATATATCTGACATGGGGATTCAACTGTATGGCTTGTTTGAGGAGCGGGATAATATAGGATGTGTCATGCGCAATGGAAAACTTCTGCAAGCGTGGATCCATCTGATCGGGGGCGACATCATCGTAGGAGTACAGGCCACTGGCTGTAAAGTCAGATGCGCCCATAGGGATGCGCACAACGCTCATCCCCAAACCATTGAGCGGGTTGAAGAGCGCGCGCATGAGCCGATCGCGCTGTTCTTGATCCATTTTCGTTCCAATAAGCCAGGCAGAGGTATCGGTCATGGCCGCACCAAAACCGTCGATTTGCTGCAATCTCTGTTGCTCATCGATGTCGAACGTGGTGAGAAAGCTACTCCTCTCGGAGCTAAAATAGAGGAGAGGCTGGAAGGTAAGCTTATTGGCCCCATCGGCGGTTGTGAGCCAGGCTCTCACCTCTGCTCCAAGAGTCTTCACGTGGAAGAAGGGCAAGAAGAGCATCACTACCACGATGGCAGCGAGAGCGAGCCAGAAATACCGATGAAGCTGAGCTTGCGGTTGCCCTGATGGAATCACTGCTCTCCTGTGGGCATGCATCACGTAGCGCTGTTTCTCTGAAGAAGGGTTCCACGGCAAGCAATGCATGCTCTTCCTCCGGGGGGCATGTCATAATTCAGCCTCCTCCCAAAGATGAGCTAAATCTCTGAGTGCGCTTTCCTCCATGGGTTCCAAGTATCCTTTCCTTGTTTGAGAAGATTGAGGTGTTGTTGATGAGCCATACCATCTCCTTTCTGCTGATTGTTGACATTATATAGACACAAACAGCGGAATAGCAAGCATGAGAGTGTGCTTGGCTGGTGGAGATGGGTTGTTCAGGAAAGGTGGGTGCGTGATGAAGAAGTGTGTGAAACCTGATGTGATTACCGTTCATTCGTTTCGACTCCCTACACTTCGTGAGCGGGTCGAGGAACATACGAGAGATGGGATGGATACGCTCTATATCTGCCCTGATGCCTGGGTGCTACGGTATCGTTTCGTCAATCGAGAAACGGGGGAAACGATACGGGCGCGGCTCTTCGCTGGCCTGGGTCTGGATGGAACAAGCGAGATCGAGATAGACGACTCTGCTGACGTGAGCGAGTACTGGCGTCGTCGGCGAGAAGCTCTATGGGAAGCGTTGCAAGATCGGCAGGTGAACGGGCGTCGGCACTCTCGGCGGCTGTTGACGATATGGAGCTATCAGTGGCGTGGGCTGCTTGATGAACAACTCGTTGTTTAAACGCAAAAATTATCGTTTCTGCACTGGTTTGTGGATACTGGTAAGTGGGAAGAAAGGGGTTGCTATGGCAAACGTTGAGTACAAAGTCATCAAGGGTGCTGAGAAGGATGCTGAACCACTCCTGGACGAAACAGAGGAACAATATCAGGAAAGGGTTGCAGTTCTTTGCCTGAATGAACTGTTCGTTCGGACGCAGCTACCACTGTGGTGGCTACTTGGATCATCCGTTCTGGAAAGAGGCAGCTTGAAGGGCTGTGGGTAGCAAGGGAGTCGAGGGTCTGACAGCAACAGATCGGCAAGAGTTTACACGTCGGGATGAGTCGAGACCGAAGAGAGCTCCCACGCAATGCCATCAGGGTCAGAGAAGCTGATGTACTTGGCATGGGTCTCCAGGTCTTCCTCAACCCCATGGTTGCGTCCCCCTGCCGCGTCTCAATCCCTGTGCTGGCTACGTGGGACATCCGTTCTCAGAAAACGACTCATTTTTCGGACGGATGTCCCACGTAGCCAGCACAGGTAACGTCGCGAGCGTGCCCAGCAGCAGGGCATCGGGCACCCCCACCCGCTTTCGCTTCACCTCGAGCTGCTCCACGATCGCAAAGATCCCCAATTCCTGGTGTAAGGCCACCAACTCATCCAAGGGGCCGCTGGCCATCGTCGTGGCCAAATCCGGGCGTTCGTCTCGTCTCAACGCCTCTGCTACCGCTGCTTTATCGTTTCGATACCCTTCCATCTTCTTCCTCCTTTGGAACTTCCCTTCTAGTTTATCGCCTCCTCCCCTTATCTTCAAATATCTGCCTAAGAGACACAGCGATTGACAGCAGAGCCTGCTGTGTGCTATCTTCTACTCATCACCGATTTTATGCGCTACTCGTATTTGTCTCCTAGCATACGATGTCTCTGACATCCTCCGCAGAGCACTGTTGCATTCCTCGTCATTTAAGAAAGGGCAGGCACACATGGGCATTGCAACGATGATCGGCGCATCGATCAAACGGCGTGAAGACCCCCGTCTGATTACGGGGCAGGCAACATATGTTGATGATATCAAACTGATTGGGATGCTCCATATGACCGTTCTCCGCAGTCCGTACGGGCATGCACGCATCACGAGCATCGAGACGGAGGCGGCACGCAACCGTCCCGGCGTCGTGGCCGTCTACACTGCCGAGAACCTCAAAGGTAAGGTTGGTAATATGTCGGTGGGCGTGCTCCTTCCTCCCCACATCGAGAAAGGCATGGGGCGGCGTGGCCCACTGGCTGAGGGCAAGGTGCGCTTCTTTGGCGATCCGGTTGCCGTCGTTATCGCGCAAGACCCCTATATAGCCCACGATGCTCTCGAGCTGATCGATGTTGACTACGAGCCACTCCCCGCGGCCATTGATGTTGAGCAGGCGATGCAGCCTGGCGCACCTGTGCTCTATGAGGAATTCGGCACCAATCTGGCCTTCTCTCAGCATCCACCTACTGATGAGATAGACAAGGTCTTCGCGCAGACCGTCGCCGAGGGGGGGATCGTCGTGAAGGCTCGCCTGGTCAATCAGCGCCTCATTCCTTCGCCAATGGAGACACGCGGTGTGGTGGCCGAGTTCCGCAAGGCCGATAAGACACTGACGATGTGGAGTTCGACACAACTGCCACACGTGCTGCGCAACTATCTGGCCGAACAATTGGGGCTCCTCCAGTACCAGCTGCGCGTGATTGCTCCCGAAGTGGGGGGTGGCTTTGGCTGCAAACAAGATATTTATCCCGAAGAGGCCCTGGTCGCCTTTGCTGCTATGCAAACGGGCCGTCCGGTAAAATGGATTGAGGGCCGCAACGAGAGTTTCACGTCCACCGTTCACGGGCGCGGTCAGGTCGACTACATCGAGGTCGCTGCCACCAGGGATGGCAAGGTGACGGGGCTGAAGGTCCACGTCATTTCCGACCTCGGTTCCTATCTCCAATTCTTCACCGATATCATCGCCCTGGCCCTTACACTGCCCATGGTCGATGGCTGTTATGACATTCCCCATACGTATACCGCTCTCGATCTCGTCTTTACCAACAAAACGCCCACCGATGCGTATCGCGGTGCCGGTCGTCCAGAGGCGACGTACTTGATAGAGCATGCGATGAACCTTGTAGCCCGCGAACTGGGCAAAGACCCGGCAGAGGTACGCTTCACCAATTTCATTCAACCGGAGTCGTTCCCACACAAGCTCTCAGCAGGCCCCACTTATGATAGCGGCGCGTATGCCACCGCTCTCGAAAAGGCCATGGCACTGGTTGACTACGAGCACTTGCGCGCCGAGCAAGCCCAGAGACGTGCGGAAGGCAAACTGCTGGGTATTGGCCTGTGCACCTATGTGGAGATTTGTGGTCTTGGCCCCAAGGGCTCCACTCCTTTCGGGGCCTTTGAGAGCGCACGTGTTCGCGTCGAGCAGACAGGGACCGTCATGGTGTACACGGGCATCTCTCCTCATGGTCAGGGGTCAGAGACGACCTTTGCGCAAATTGTCGCCGATGAGTACGGTATCCCGATAGAAAAAGTCGTGATCTTGCATGGCGACACCGACTCCACCCCCGAAGGCCGTGGCACCTATGCGAGCCGCTCAACGGCCGTCGGTGGGCCCGCTCTCTTCACCGCTCTGCAAAGGCTCAAGGAGAAGATGAAGAGTATCGCCGCCGGTCTCCTGGAGGCCAGTGCCTCGGATGTGACGCTGGAAGAGGGGAAATTCTTCGTCACCGGCTCGCCACAAAAATCGGTCGCGTTCGACGAGGTTGCGTTGATCGCCAATACCTCAAACTCGCTCGCCAAAGGTATCGAACCTGGACTGGAGACAACGGCCTTCTTTGAGGCGGAAAATTTCACCTTCCCTTTCGGCACGCATATCTGCACGGTGGAGATCGACAAGGACACCGGCGAGGTGGAGATCACCCGCTACGTCGCGGTAGACGACTGTGGCCGCCAGCTCAATCCCATGATCGTCGCCGGTCAGGTTCACGGTGGCATTGCGCAAGGCATCGGTCAAGCGCTCTGCGAGGGCGTCGTCTACCGCGAGGATGGGCAATTGCTCACGGCATCCTTCATGGATTACGCGCTGCCGCTCTCCTCAGCACTGCCAGTCTTCGAGCTTGACCATACGATGACACCAACGACCGTCAACCCACTGGGTGTGAAGGGAGTTGGTGAGGCGGGTACGATTGGCTCGACTCCTGCAGTGGCCGCTGCTGTGGCAGATGCGCTGGGTGTGGCACACGTTGAGATGCCCTTCAGGCCCGAAAAACTGTGGAAGATCATTCACTTGCGTCACTGACAGCCAGGAAAATGAGAAACGACAGGTAGGGTCAGCCTTTATGCTGCCCGTGGCTGGGTCTGCACCATCACAGGGCTGTTTTTTGCAAGGAAAACATGAGTCATCCCGAACTTAACAATCGGGGACGTAAAGGCGAAGGGGCATAAGCTGGGCCTAACTGTACTTCTACACCTGCAACGCCTGTTCCTACATGTAATGGATGCAGAACAATAAACAGCCCTTTCCCTCCTGGCCTGGATGCTCAACCAGTAATAGCAGATGGTACTGGAAGAATAACCGTCATGTTCTTCTTTGATAGTCGGAATTGTTCTTCCTGCTTAATCTATATATGGGGGATATCTGTACATGGTTGATGCGAGAAATTCCACGATATTTTTGGCTGGGACGAGACACACTTTTTTCAATGCAATGTGAATGCCATTCGTGCTGCTTTTCTTCCAGAGGCCGTGAAAGAGCGTTTGGAGAGCGAGTTGCGAGAGGCATATGAAAGGACAGAGAACATGGATGAACTCGTTTATACCTCGGCGACATCACTAGCACAAGCTATTCGTGATAAGCGGGTTTCCTCGCAAGAAGTAGTAGAAGCCTATATCCATCGTATCGAAGCTGTTAATCCACAACTTAACGCAGTTGTGCAGTTGACTGCTGACACTGCTCTTACACAGGCCAGACAGGCCGATGTTGCTCTAGCTCGTGGGGAGATCAAAGGGCCACTGCACGGCGTCCCAATCACCATCAAAGACTCGTTCGATACCGAGGGTGTAATCTCCACAGCAGGCACCAAAGGCCGCGCATCCTATGTCCCGCAACAGGATGCTACCGCTGTAGCGCGTATGCGTGCAGCAGGAGCGATCTTGCTGGGAAAGACCAACCTTCCAGAGCTATCTCTGGCGTATGAGTCCAACAATCTCATCTACGGACGAACGAACAATCCCTACGATCTCTCACGCACACCTGGGGGTAGTAGCGGAGGGGAATCCGCAATCATCGCAGCAGGGGGATCTCCCTTGGGTTTGGGTACTGATGGGTTTGGTAGCATTCGTATACCCTCCCATTTCTGCGGTATCGCCGGTCTCAAGCCAACGTCAGGGCGCATACCTTTCACTGGCCTTCTGCCTCCTGCTTTTGGAGCATCCGCTAAATTACGCCATGTCGGTCCCATGGCCAGGTATGTGGAAGACCTGATCTTGACGCTCCCGATCCTGGCTGGAGTAGATTGGCGCGA